>Ga0172369_10007769_pt1 | contig 12374 bp, 10 predicted proteins | sample LakKiv25m_FD_114539 | JGI IMG/M metagenome (GOLD analysis project Ga0172369, IMG submission 114539) | Freshwater microbial communities from Kabuno Bay, South-Kivu, Congo - kab_022012_11.25m | ecosystem: Environmental > Aquatic > Freshwater > Lake | place: Democratic Republic of the Congo... | reverse complement strand
GGCCACCTCCACGTCGTCGATTTCGACATCGTCGAAACCTCCAACCTCAACAGGCTCGCCTTCGGCGACGCGCGAAATGTCGGTCAGCTCAAGACCGACGCCTTCATCGACGCCGCACGGGGCATCAACCCCGGCATCGACATCGTGGCGGACAGAATTTTTTTCACCTTCGAGACCGCGCCCAGCGCCATCGCGGAGGATTGCTCCATCCACGCCGACTGCGTCGATTCGCTCAGCCCAAAGGTGAGCCTCATCGCGGCGCTCAGGGGCCGAAATCTCCCGTTCATCGCGTCGATGGGCACCGCGGGCAGACTCATGCCTGAGCGACTCAGAATCGGCAGGATGGAGGACGCGAAGGGCTGTCCGCTCGCGCGCTCCGTGCGTCAAAAGCTCACGAAGCTCGGCGTGTCCCTTGATTTCCCCGTCGTCTGGTCGGATGAGCCTGCCGTCAAGCCTGTCCCCCGCGAGGGCCAGCGCGGCATTCAAGGTTCAGCACCATTCGTGCCGCAGACCGCGGGCCACTTCATGGCATCGTGGATCGTTCGCGCGATTCTGAAGGACTCAGCGCGCCCCCTCACCTTTCTCCAAAAAGGAAATTCCTCGGATTCCGCGCGCAGAAACTGAGCTTGAGCTCATCGGCCAGAGGCCCATGCGAAAAATATTCCATATAATCTCTATACGAGCGGATTTTGAGGAGATTGATGCTGAAATCCGACCCGAACAGAATCTTTCGCGCAATATTTCGGGCATCATCTGGATCCAAATCGGCGAGCACCTTTGCCAGCTCCTCGTAGAACTGCGGCTCCACGCCGACAAACGAAAAATCCGTGTAGACATTGGGATACCGGCGGATGAAGTCGAATATTTCCTTGCACCAATCCGCCTGCTCCTTCCCGCGTATCGCGCGGATATGCCGCTTGCCCATGTGCGCGAAGTTGAGCACGAGGTCCGGGTGCTGCTCGAGGGCAGCCTCATACCTCGAAGGGGCGGTGTAGAGTAGCGATTCTTCGAGACTGAGAATGCGGTAGCCCTGATCATCGCAGTGAGTCGTAATGGGAATCCGCCGTGATTCGGCGAAGCTATAGAGCAGATCTACCTTCTCACGCTCTTCGGGATCATCCGGCCACGGATCGAAGCCGAGGGGAGGATAGAGCTTTATGCCGGCGAAGAGCCCAAAATCCTGAGCCTCTATTTCCGTACCGTGGCGCGCCGCCGCCCGGAAACGCCGTTCGAGGACCGCCTCATCCCGCGTATACTTCGAAAACCAAGTATCGAGAAAGCGCGCAAGCCCCTCAAGGCTGTGGTTTTTCGTGTTGACACCTAAAAAGGGATACACGCGGAGCATCCCCTCAGGCCTCGCCTCGACGTACTTGCGGATCGCGTACATCACGTCGATGATCTGCGCGTCGATGGGTTTCCGGGGCGGGCGCTTGTAGTAGGTGTCGGGGGTGAGCGACGCCGGCGTGGAAAAATCCATCACGAGCGGCGTCAGCACGATCGAAGAGAATTCCTGGCCGGCCATGTGGAAGACGCCATCCCGCAGCGGCGGCTCCTCTTTGAACGCTCTGTTTCCCTTGGAAACGCTGAACTGCCCGGCGAGATCGTCCTCCATCAGAAAGAGGATATCGGCGCAATCGTTGTCCATCACGGCGAGGAGGTTGCGCAGGTGTTCGCCTCCCCTCTTCAACAGCGATGAGGCGAGGTAGTCGAAGGATGCGAGCTGCGAATAGATCACCTCGCGGGGACGGTGCCGCATCGATTCAATGATGGAGACAAAAGCCGGGTGCGAGAGATTCATGAGGTGGCAGTGCACATCGTAGAACGCAGGCATATCCACTTGCGGTCGCTCCTTCATGAGAGCGCGCGCCGTCTTCCGGCCGCAACCCTGATCGATGAGTTCGCGACCGCGACACCGAGCACAATGAGAAACACGCTGAGACCCTGTCCCCAGGAGAAGGCCTCGTGCCGAATGAAGACTCCCGCCAGCACCGTGATGACCGTCACCAGATTCGTAAACACCGCCGATTGCGACGCCTTGAGATAGGTGAGCGAGTAATTGATCAGAAAGAAGGCGCCCACGGACGAGAGCACACCGAGGTAGAGAATCCCGCCCCATGCCCCCGCCGCTGCCGCGCCGCCGCTTAGCATCATATGCATATGTCCCTTCCCGATCAGATTCTGAATGAGGGCGGGCACACCGAAGCAGACCGCGCCCGACCACATCATCGCGAAGGTTCTCTCGGTGGCGGTGTAGGTGGCCGAAGCCTTTTTGCTGGCGATATTGAAGACCACCGCGCTCAGCATGGAGCCTGTCAAAAAGAGAATGCCGATTGCCTTGGTTTCGGACGCGCCCGCCTGGCCGAAGAGCGCCACAAGTCCCACGCCGAGGATCGACATCGCGAGCCCCGTGATCTGAATTCCGCTCAGCCGCTCGTCGAGCACGAGCGCGCCCATAATCGCGACGCCCGCGGGGAGAGCGCCGAGAATGATGCCCGCGACATTCGTCGCCGCGTTCGCCACTCCATAGGTCTCGAAGATAAAGTAGGCAACCGGCTGCACCGCGCACATGAGCGCGAGCAGTCTGAGATTCTTGCGCCGAAAATCGACCTTGATCACCCCAAGCAGCGCCAGCGCGCTCATGAGGAGCGCGGCGATGAGAAAGCGCGAGGCGAGGAGCTCCATCGGACCAAGCACCCCCAGCGTCTCCTTCGTCATGAGAAACGAGAATCCAAAAATCGCCGAGTAGGAAATTCCAGCGACCACCCCGCGCATTTCACTCATGTGAGGAAGGTATCATCTTTCCAGATTTCACACCAGAACATTGGCTTGCGCCGTGGATGCGCAATATCTCGATTCGCGCTATAGTAGAGCGATATCAAATGAGGGAAGAGCCATGATGCAATCCGATGTAGAGGCGTTTTGGTCCGACTTCGAGAAAGAGATCGGAGAGAAAATACTGTCGAGGACCATGTGCCAGCACTTCAATTCCAAGAAGTCCCAGGGCGAGTGGGGGCTCCTCGTGCTCACCGAATCGAGTGTCCGCTTCAGGCCCACGCCCGGAGAGAACTGGTTCCAGTCGCTCTTCAAGATGTCCGCGCCCAAAGTCAGCAAAGAACCGCTCGAAGACACAATACTCTCGCTGGGCGCGATCGCCAACCTCGAGTTGCCGAAGAAGCACTTCTTCGATTTTCTCTTCAGTCCGCCCTTCACCGTCATCACCCTTCATTACTCGGCAGGAGGAGAGGCGCGCGAGCTCCTTCTCGGCATCGACACGAAGGCTGAGCTTTTCAGCATGCTGCTCACCGCGGTACCCCACACGACAGGAAAATGAGCGAGCTGGACCAACAGCTACGCGACGCGGAGATACCCTTTCTCGAGTATGGAATCACCGCCATCGACGCGTACTTCGACGAACCTCCGCGCCCCTTCAGACTCATCGCGGCGCAGTGTACGGTCATCGACCTTGCGCGGATCTTCAAGGATCTGGAATTCTCCGGGCTGCCCTACGCCGACGCGTCGTACGGAGATGCCCGCTTTCTCTGTGTGGAGCGCCTCGGCGAAGACGACCTCGGAGGTCCCTGGCTCAATTTTTGCCGCGACACCAGGCTCGGCACCTTTTTTGATCGAGGCGGAATCTACGAAATGCTCCGCGACCGCAAACGCGATCGCGACCGTGCCCTCGCCCCTCGCTTTTCGAACGCTGACCGCGCGCTCTTCGACGCGGCCCTCCTCTCAACCTTCTCTGAAGAGCCACTGCCGCCCGCTCAGGCGATCGAACTTCCCAGCGCGCCCTCGCCACACTATCAGCGCGATCTCATCCTTGGCATTCTCGCGGGGCCGCATCCAGCGTCGGGCTTCGAATTTCTCAAGCGGCGCGGATTCATCGCGAAAGAGTGGTCCGAGCTCGCCCAGCTCGACGACGTCGATCACTCCAAGGAATTCCATCCGGAGGGAAACGGCTGGATCCACACCATGCAGACCTTCTCGTACCGCAAGGACCGTGACCTGACGCTCTCGCTCGCCCTGCTGCTCCACGACATCGGCAAGCCTGAATCCCAGAGCCGCGAGGGGAGGCGCTTCGACAAACACGCGGAACTCGGCGCGGCGCGAGCGGTCAGGTTCATGACGAGGCTCGGCGTCCCCGCGCAGATGCGGGAAAATGTCGCATTCTTGATCCGCTACCACATGATGCCCGCCGCCCTGCCCGTGCTCCCTGTCCAGAAGACGCGCGAGCTCATCTCCGACGCGCGTTTCCCTACTCTCCTCGAACTCTTCCGTTGCGATGAATTTTCAAGCTTCAAGGATCCAGAGCGCTACTACGAGGCGTGCGGAGCGTACCACGCGATAAAAAAGAATTTGAAAAACCCCTACAGAAATGCCGACGGCTCAAAAAAAGGCGCCAACGGACGGAGCGCCTCGCACTTTTAAGGCGAGTGTGCGGTTCATGCGGCTCAACCCGATCAGGCGGAGAACATCCAGGGGCTGTAGGAGAGCACCCATTTGGGAGGCTTGAAACTGCCGAGCTCGCCGTAGTGCTCGACGAGGATCGCGACGATGTGCTGATCGAGGGGCATTTGCTTCATCTTTTCGAAAGCGCTCGAGGGGTGGATTGGATTGCGGTATGGGCGTTCGCCCACGAGAGCCTCGAACACATCGACCACGGCGATGATCTTGGACTCGAGGGGAATGTCCTTGCCCTTGAGCCCTTCGGGGTAACCCGAGCCATCCTCGCGCTCATGGTGGTGGAGCACGATGTCGCTGAGCCGGTCGAACTCCTTGAAGCTGTTGAGAATGCGCGCTGAAATCACTGGATGCTGCTTCATCTGAGTGAACTCGCGGGAGTCGAGCTTTCCTGTCTTGGTGATGATGTTGGTGGGAACGCCGATCTTCCCGATGTCGTGCAGCAGCGCGGCCACGTAGAGATTCTTGAGACGCTTTCCGGAAAATTTGAGCAATTTTCCGACGAACAGCGCGAGAATCGCGACATTACGCGAGTGACTGGCGGAGGCCTTCTCGGTCTGCTCGAAGAGGTAGATGATCGATTCGAGTCCGCGCGTATCGAGGAAAAAATCCGACTTTCTATAGTACTGCTGCAGGAGTATCCAGATAATCAGAATGCTTATAACGCAGATAATCAAAATGTTCGTGGCGCTGAAAAGGGTCGCTTGCTCGACGATGGGAATGCCGTAGGCGCTCTTTCGCCCCTTCGCCGTATCGATTCTATACTCATTGGGGGCAATGAAGTTGAGAAGTTTTCTCGCCTGAATGATGGTCACCGCGTAGGCGTTGGGGGCGGTGTTCACCTCATCGTCGTCGCGGATCGCGTACTCAATCCGCAGCAGCTCGCCATCGAGCGTGACCATGTAGTTCTCGGGAGGCGGAGTTCCCTGATCGATCTCGACTGAATCGATGAGCGGAAATACATTGGTGATATCCTTGGCGAGGTCGTAGGCTCCCGCGAGATTGCCCTGCGCGGCCAGGTCGTAGATCTTCGTCCAGGCGAAATATCCATTGTAGACCGCGGACGCCTGCAGATCGATGAGGCTCTTCAGCGCGTGGTCGAGCGTATCGGCGTTTTTCTTATCGATGTACACATTGAGAAAATAGAACGAGGAGGCAACCGTGAGTATGGTCGCGAAGACGACCAGAATCGGAACCAGAAGCTTTCTCTTCACACAGCGCTCCCAGATTGGAGAATACTATTGCGCCGCCCGCTTGTGCTCCTTGAAATTCTCGACAATCGCGCGGGCGTCCTGCTCGGCGCTGTCGGGCACAATGACCTTCGCGCCTTTAGGCTCGATCGAGTAGAATGGATTTACATCGAGCATTTGATCCGAGAGCATCTCAGCGGGTATACCAGCGGATTCCAGCATCGTCTTGACCACAATCGCGTCTTCAAGGAACGCTGATATAAATACAGTTTTCATATTGTTGACCTTGCGCTCTCGAGAGCGTCTGCACTTTTATTGAATGCCGGTCCGAGCCGACGCGCGCCACCTTCGGTGACGCACCAGTCCTCTTCGATGCGCAGGCCGCGGACAGCCATCCATGAGTCAATTGTATCATAATTAATGAATGTTGTGCAAATCCGTTCGGCGCGCCACTTTTGCGCGAGCTGAGGAATAAAGTAGATGCCCGGCTCCACCGAGTGCACCATTCCAGGCTTCAGCGTTTTCGCGAGGCGAAGCGATCTGAGGCCAAACTGCGCGCTGCGGCTGAGCTCATCGCCGTACCCCACAATATCTTCGCCGAGCGCCTCCATGTCGTGCACATCGAGACCGATCTGGTGCCCGAGCCCATGTGGAAAGAAGAGCGCGTGGGCGCCGGCCTCGACCGCTTCCCGCGGATCTCCGCGCATGATTCCGAGCGCGGTGAGCCCCTCGGCGATCGCGATGGCAGCCTTCCGATGCGCATCGATGAAGTGTACGCCTGGGCCGAGAGATGCGGTCGCGACCGCGAAGGCGCGCTGGAGCACCAGATAGATGTCCCTCGAGCGAGGGCCGAAGCGCGTGCCTACCGGGAATGAGGTCGTCAGATCTCCCGCGTAGCCGGAGGGAGCCTCGGCTCCAGCGTCCAGAAGAAATGTATCGCGTTCGGTGGCGGCGTACTCCGTGGGCGCGTTGTGGAGGACTTCTCCCCTGCAGGTCGCGATAGTCGAAAAACTGAGTTCGCAGCCTCGAGCGGCGGCGCACGACAGCACATGGTCGGCAGCGCGCTTCTCCGTCCAGCCGGGGCGAAGGTCCCTTAGAATGTCCCGGTGAATCTCTGCGGTGAGCGCCACGGCCTTTTCGATTTCGGCGATCTCTTCGGCGTCTTTGATTTCGCGCAGCTCAACGATCGACTGGATGACGCGAGGATCGATGTGCCGCGCGAACGCGGGGCTCTGCGCGAGCGCGGCACCTGGCGCGCTCGTCTCCGCGCCAAAAAGCTCGCCCAAATACGCGGCATGATCGGCCCGATATGGTGGCAGGATGTAGATCGGGTCGCTGGCGCGCGTGGCGCGCTCGACGAGCGCGCGCAGGGCGGAGCGCGGCGCGCTCCGCTCGATCCCCGCCTGGGCGGCGAGATCAAGGGGCGACGGCAGCGCGCCAGTCCAGATGATGTCATCGATATCCACCGGATCGGCGAAGAGCACGGTGTCCCCGCGCTCGATGTCGAGGCTGAGCGCCAGGTTCGGCAGCGCGAGCCCCGCGAGGTAGAGCCACGAAGAGTCCTGCCTGAATCCGTAACAGTTTGAGGGAGAATTCCTGGGAGCTTCGTTGTTTCCAAGGAGCAAAAAGTGACCTGCCAAAATTCCGCGCCGGTGAAGAGCCTCGCAAAACCGCGATCTTCTCCGCGCGTACACATCGGGTGCGAACATGAGGCCATTGTAGGGAATCGCTAGAGCGCGGTCAATCGAAACATACGGCGTGGCAGACCGCGCCACTCGCGTCGACACCGGACAGGTCTCCGGCGTTTTCCGCGCCCGCTTCGCAATAGAAAGTGATTCACTCACTATCGCCGATAATGTGATCAAATTTGTAAGCTATTGTGTAGTCAATGGATTATGTGCGGTATTGCCTCTCATCCAACCTCCGCGTCCGCCGGGCGATTCTGGGCATCTCTCAGGAAGAGCTCGCGCGCAGGGCGAATCTCTCCTCCGGATTCATCGCGAATCTGGAGACAGGCAGAAATTTCCCTTCGAGCAAGGCGATCCTCAAGATTGCCTCCGCCATGAAAATGGAGCCGTGGAAGCTCTTCATCGATCCCCAGAAGCAGGAAATGTACTTCTCGCGCGATGAGGTCTTCCAGTGGCTCGAAGATTCCCGCAAACGCCTGCTGGGCGAAGATCCGACAGAAAATCGAGAGCAGCGAGGGCTCCCCAGAGGCGAGTACGGAGATCTTTCCGATCAAGATTGACAACAATAGCCTCCGTTTCTAATATAGAAACGTGAAACGCACTCATATCAGCATCGTAGTGGCCATCGCGCTCGTGATAGGCGCCGTCTTCGCGTTCAATGCCAACGCCGAACCCCAAATCAAGACACTCGAGAATGGCATGACCCTCCTTCTCAATCCGATCGAGGGACAGGACAAAATCGCGGTCGTGCTTGCGTACCACGCTGGCGCGGACGCCCAGACTCCCCAGGACGCCGGCCTCTTCAAATTCTTGGAGTATGTGCTCTTCAACGGTCCCGCGACCAAGCCGGGCATCGCGGAGCCCGCGTCGGCGATCGACGTGCTTGAGCCCAGCGCGATCGAAGGCGGTGTCGGCCTGGACCGCTTTGAGTTCGGGTTCTCGACGAACAAGCAGAATCTTGTCACCGCGCTCGATACGGTTCAGTACCTCTTCTCGCGCGAGCGCAAGGATGTCAATTTCGCGCAGCCGGACGGAATCGAGCTCGCGCGGCAGTCGGCGCGCGCCCTCATTCAGAATGAGCTCAACGACAGCGATCAGGTATCCAACATGGCCATCAACAAGAAGCTCTTCTCGAGGGCACCTTACCGGGTCGACATCCTGGGCGCCGATTACATTCTTGAAAAGGCTGATGTCACGCTCCTCAAAGCGCTCGACGCGAAGTGGCTCGTACCGAACAACGCGTGTCTCGCCATCGCGGGAGGCTTCGACACAGAAGCGCTTCTGCCTCTCATCGAGGCGCGCTTCGGAAAGCTGCCCAAGGCGCAGAATCCATGGCCGTCCACCCTCCCCGTCCTGCCGAAGCCCGGGGTCACACGGCCGACCTTCCTCGTCTTTCCCGACAGCAGCATCCCCTCGGGCCAGATGCACGTCGAAATCCGCTACCGCGGTCCTGATCCATCGAACACAAAGGCGTATCAGGCTTCACTTTTGCTGCAAGCGCTCGCGGACGATCCGGCGTCACGGTTCCAGACTGCCGTCGCGAAGGGCCTTCCCAAGGGCAGCGCTCCCGAGAATGTACAGATTGTCTACGAACCTTCGCGCAGCGCTTCGTGGCTCGCCATTCAATCGGATATCACCGTGCCCTCGGGCAAGAACCCCGCCGATCTTGTCTTTGCCTTCAAGGAGCTCGTGCGGAGCACCGAGCTGTACATGATGAAGATCAACGCCTCATACTTTTCAGCCGCCCAGTACCAGGCCGCGAGAACCGCGCTCCTCGAAGAAAAGATGGCGGAGGCGGGAGACCCGATGCTGTCCGCCGAGCACATGGCAACGCTGTGGGGTTACGGGATTTCGCCGTTCATGCTCCAGGAAAGCGACGCCATCATGAAGAGCGGCCAGAAGGATATTTCCGAGCTTGTCGACACCTACGTGCAGAAAAATCTCGAGGTTGTCATGGTGCGTATCGATCCAAGCTTGTTTGAAAAGTACACGAAGAGTTTTTCGAACTATGGTTTTGAGACGGCGGGACCGAAGAACTCGTTCTGGTGGCGGTAGCGGCGAGTAATCGCGCCGCGCGCCCTGAGGCTACCGCCCGCGCCTAACGAGCTTCGCCTGGCGGGCCGCGCTGAAGATGAGGGCGCCGCGCGCCCTACATTGTCTCTTCTTCGATCGAGATGATGCTCGGCAGCGTGCGGAGCGCCTTCGCCACGCGCTTCATGTCTTCGCGAGAATCCACCTCGAGGATGAAGAAGCCCGAGAGATTGCCGTCGCCGCGCTCGCCGAGCTTGCCTTCCTTAAGGCGCCCTGAACATTTCTTGATCGTCGCCTCGATCTCCGAAAAGATGTCCGCCGATTTTTTTGTGGTGACGCGGTAGCGCGCCGTGGTGTTGATCGCCTCTTCTTCCCACTTCACGTCGATGCGCCGCTCCTCGAAGTCGGCGATCGAAGCCAGCGAGCGGCAGTCCTCCCGGTGCACGATGATGCCCCGCCCCCTCGACACATACCCTATGATTCTGTCGCCCGTCACGGGTTTGCAGCAGCCCGCGATGCGGATCATCATGTTGCGCATGCCGCCCACGGAGACGCCCGCCTTCTCGCTGCGCAGCACGAGCCCTGGTTTGAGGCTGCGGAACTCCACCACCGAAGGGAATTCTTCGGCTTTGCCGCGCGGTGCCTCCGCCGAGCTCCGGTCCTGGGCGTGCGCCTTTGCCTGGGCCGCCTCGGGCTGGCCTTTTTCGCTCTTGCGTGCCGCGACGATGTGCTTGTCGATGGCGACAGCCTGGCCAGTCTGCACGAGCATCTGGCGGATCTTGCTGCGCGCCTTGCTCGTGTGGGCGATTTTGAGCCAGTTGAGGTTCGGTTTCGCGTTGGGAGAGGTGATGATGTCGACGATCTGAGTGTTCTGGAGTTCGGAATCGAGCGAGGCGATCGCGCCATTCACCTTGGCGCCGAGGCAGTGGGCGCCGACGTCGGAGTGGATCGCGAAGGCGAAATCGATGGGGGTGGCGCCGGCCGGCAGCTCAATAACGTCTCCCTTGGGGGTGAACACGAAGATCGAGTCGCGCAGAAGCTCGCGCTTGATCTCCTCGAGGTAGCTGTCCCCCTCGACGATGAATTGATTCCACTGCTTCAATTTCGTAACGATGGGGAGGTCTTCGAGCCGCGGCATCTCCGCGGTCGTGCCCTTTTTATAGAGCCAGTGCGAGGCGACGCCGTACTCGGCCACCACGTGCATTTCGCGTGTGCGGATCTGGATTTCGAGCAGCTGTCCGCCATAGGCGAGCACCGTGGTGTGGAGGCTCTGGTAGCCGTTCGATTTCGGCATCGCGATGTAGTCCTTGAAGCGGCCGTCGATGGGCTTCCAGAGGCGGTGCACGAGTCCGAGGAGCGAGTAGCACTCGTTGATGCTCCCGCAGATGATGCGGATGCCGAGGAGATCGTACAGGTCCTCCGCGCTCTTGCCGCGTTTCCGCATCTTTTGATAGATCGAGTAGAAATGCTTGGCGCGCGCGCTGATTTCGACCTCGATGCCCTCTTTCGCCGCTGAGGAGAGAATGCGCTCGCTGACCTTCTTCAAGAATTCCTGGCGCGCGTCTTTTCGGATGTTGACAATATCCTTGATCTGATCGAAGATTTCGCGGTTGAGCGATTTCAGCGAAAGATCCTCGAGTTCATCCTTGAGCCACGAAATGCCGAGCCTGTCCGCGAGCGGCGCGTAGATGTCGATGCACTCGGTGGCGATATCCTTCTGGCGGCCCTCGGGGAGGTACTTGAGCGTGCGCATGCTGTCGAGCTTGTCGGCAAGCTTCACCAAAATGACTCGGATGTCGCTGGTGAGCGCGAAGAGCATTTTGCGCATGGTCTCGGCGGCGTGAACCGACTTGTTCTTGGCCCGCACCGATGAGAGGCGGTTGACGCCGGCCACGATTTTCGCCGTGTCGGCTCCGAAGCGATCTTCAATGACCTCGTCTGGCGCCGCGAGAAGTGAGTTGAGGGTTTCTGCCTCCTTCTCCTTGCGCGTTCGCTCCTGGCGGCGGTTCTGCGGAGAGGGTCTTTGCGGTGCCTGAGCAGTTTGGGAGCCGCTCGATTCAGGCCCGCTCGATTCTCCGGACACCGCGCCCGGCGAGGGTGAAAAACCGGAGTTGCGCTCCACGATCGTGTCGTGGACGAGCCCCGCGAGGATGGATTCGAGGTCCATGCCCATTTCGAGCAAAACTTCGGCGACTCTGATGTCGTGGTAGAAAGCTGGTTCGCCCGAGGCGCGTCGCTTCTCCCCGTGAACCCGCTGCGCGTAGTCTGACGCATCGAGGAGCAGTTTCATCTCCTCAGGGTTGAAGCGATGCTCCGCTTTCGCGAGGAAATTCCGTGCGTTTTCATCCATGGTGGGCACCTACCACTCGTATTCTTCCCGCGAGATCCTTCCAGGTCCGCACATCGCGAAAACCGCGAGCCCGCAAAAGCGCTGAGGCCGGCTCGGCCTGCGAAGGATCCATTTCCAGTAATAGTACACCATCCTCGGATAAATATTCAGCACTCCCCGCGACGATCGCGCGGATAAAATCCATGCCATCGTCGCCACCATCGAGCGCGAGGATGGGGTCTGCCCAGCCTCCCTCAAGGAGCGCGGCGGCTTCGCGCCTCGGCACGTAGGGCGGATTCGAGCAGATGAGGTCGAAGGTGCCTTCGATGTGCGCAAAGAGGTCCGACTCCAGGAAGTTGAGCTGTGCCTCGGGGACGAGGCGGGCGGCGTTCCGCTTGGCTACTTCGAGCGCGGCGCGGGATATGTCCGAAGCTGTAATGGTCCACCCCGGACGCTCCGCGGCTATGGAGATCGCCACCGCGCCGCTCCCCGTGCAGAGGTCGAGGACGCGAAGCTTCTCGCTCGCTTCAAGGCCAGGTTCGCCGCGCTGGGTGAGCTGGACGTGCGGGGCGCGCTCAGCGCGCGCCGCGAGTTCCGAGGAGTCGCGCCGGCGTCGGACGAGAAGCATGTCCCCCTCTTCGAACGCCGCCTCAACCAGTGCTTCGGTGTCCTGGC
>Ga0172369_10007767_pt1 | contig 12376 bp, 9 predicted proteins | sample LakKiv25m_FD_114539 | JGI IMG/M metagenome (GOLD analysis project Ga0172369, IMG submission 114539) | Freshwater microbial communities from Kabuno Bay, South-Kivu, Congo - kab_022012_11.25m | ecosystem: Environmental > Aquatic > Freshwater > Lake | place: Democratic Republic of the Congo... | reverse complement strand
GGACCAGAAGTACCTGTACCGCGCCTGGAGCAATGGCAACGTTGAGGCGGTCTACTGCCGATGGGTGGGCGAGCAGGACCCGGCCGCCACTCCCAACCAGTGGGTGAACGCGACGCCCAAGAACCTGAAGTAGCAGCGGGGCGGAGGCGCCGGACCATCGTCTCCGCCCCGCTGCAATGGTGCGCCTACTCGACGGCGTATAGCCACCGGCCCTGGACGGCCTCGGTCACCTCGAACCTCAGCAGGCCGCCCTCGACGGAGCACGGGACCTCGACGCCTCGCGAGCCCGGGGTCGCGCCTTCCGCGAACAGGCGTAGCGGCCTGGTGCGATCGGGTACAGGCAGGCTGAGCTTGCCGGTTCCGTAGACCATCGCCTGGAGTACGGCGCCACCGGGCACTCGCCGCTCGTCAGGGACCGGCGCCCAGGCTAGCTGGCCGATCACGCGATCGGCGAACACCGTCTCAGTACCGTCTACCGTGATGCGGTCGCACTGCGATCCGGCGAACGCGACGAGATCGCCCCTGACCACGCGAAAGGCAAGAGCCCAGACGCCCCGATAGGTGACGGCATGCCCGTGCACGCGGGCATCGCGAAGGTCAATGGTATCGGGCGGGAGGACGATGCCTTTCATGATCTCGGCGTCGCGCTCACGATTGCGCGCGAAGCCGCCTTCCCAGCCCTCCTCTACAGAACGGAAGTGCGGGGCGACGGCAATCGTCCCGTTCGGGAACCTGCAGAAGAGGTAGGGAGTGGTTCGCGATAGGTACTCCGTGTTGTCGTTGATGCCCGCCCACGTGCCCGATCCGTCGTAAGCCCCAATGGCGGACAGCACCTCAAACCAGGTCCTGGTCTCATGGCCTAGACTGGCGGCCTGGTCGTCGCGTGGGCGAAAGCCGAGGAACACCGCCATTCCTCCGCCGGCCACGCGTCGGAGGACGCCGACGACACCAGCCTGAGTTCGAGCGACGATCTCGACGCCCTGTCGCGGCTGCACAGGATAGACGTGATCCACGATGAAGTCCGTCAGGACTGTCTGGGGCTGCACGGTCTTCAGGAGTCCCTCGAAGGCGATGGTGCGGCCCGGCGCCATGCGCCCTTCCTCCACGTCAGGCACATAGTCCACTCCGAAGAGGTCGCACCAGGGCGGTAGAGCCGGCTTGCCCTGTCGGCTGAGGACCGGCGGAGGACCAGACCAGACGACCCGGCCCCCGCCGGCGATCAGATCTCCCATCAACTGCATGAGCGCTTCAGTTGGGAATGGCTCGAACGTAGCCACGAGCGTCGTGAAACGCCTTCCGCAGACTTCGACTGCCCCTCCGCGGACCTTGCCCAACTCCACGAGCTTGTCCTGGCTGATGAGGTTGGCATAGCCGTACTGAGTCATCCAGCTCCCGAAACGCTCCTCGACGGCGACCAGATCGAGCGGATACAGCATCAACACGTCCACATCCCGATGCGCCATGTCCTGGACCATGCCGTAGAGCGGCGACCCGGAAGCGCCATAGGCCGTGACGAGCGCCATCCTGCGATGACCGATCTCGTTGGGCATGCCCCAGTGGGCGGCATACGAGTGAGGCACCTCGTTGATGATCCCAGTTGAGCAGGCGAGCGCCAGAGCCCAGTAGTCCCGATCGAGCCAGCCGCCTTCGGCGTGATCGTTGCCGTTGCCGGTCAGGAAGTCGCCCCACTTGAAGTAGTCCGAACAAGCGGAGGCCGACTGGTGAACCGTATTGGACCACACGAAGTTGCTAGTGTATTCGTAGGAGTGGCGGAACATGCTGTCTGGGCCTGACCGCCATGAGTCGATCGTCGGGCTCTCCGCCCATGTCGCGTGCGCCCGAGACTCGAGGCGGTGGCCCATGAGACGCTCGGCCTCGCGCTTGGCGGCCGTGAAGAGGTCCGTGACGCCATCCTGCAACAGGCGGTAGTAGCGAGCGCGGAACAGCGCGGTCCGTCGCACATCCTCTGGGGAGCCGCCGACCACGTGCATGGAGCCGTACTTCGCCGTCGTGTTCGGCGCCCAATCGTCCTGGCCATAGGCGAAGTAGAGCATGTACCGGGCGAAGTCCGAGTACTCGGGACCATAGAGCTCGGCATAGCGTCTTGCCAGGCCAGCGCTCACATAGCGCATGGCAAACTCACCGTTCTCGTGATGCCCGAAGTAGTTCCAATCCTGCTGTATGTGCATCTCATCCGCATAGAGACCGTTCAGCTTGACGCCCGCATCGGCGTACTTTCCGACCAGCGCCTTCAGATATGGGAGCGCATTCGGACTGAAGTAGTCCATTTCGGGCGTTCGGTACTGTTGGACCACGAGGACCCGATCCAGCGGCCCGATATCGGCCTTACCCTTACCGAAGATCCGCACGCGGTTCATTGGTCGATCGCCCCGAGAGTCGTCGAGCGCTTCGGAGCGGGCGACGTCGGTGATCTCGACGATTGTGTCGGGCGACACCACGCGGTAGGGGGTGCCTCGGAGAGTCTGCTCGCGAAAGGCGAACACGCGGACACCGGCATCCTCCAGGGCGACGACTCCCTTGTTGTGCGCCCACTGCCGCTGCTTCCACATCTGCACGCTGAAGGCTCCCGTGGCGGGATCGCGGACGCCTTTCCGGTAGTGCATCCAGACGCCCGACTCGCCGGTCTGCTTGGCGTAGGCAGGCCCGACCTCGAGCGGGCTGAGAAGACTCAGCTCAAGTCCAAGCCCATAGCCCTGGGCGAACTTGCTGATCGCAGCGATCCGCTGAACGTACTCATCCATATCGGGCGTGAGCTCGCGCGGCTTGTTCTGCCCGGGCCGGTACTGGCTGAAGAAGTGGTCGAACGCAATGATCAGCGTGCGCTGGCCTGCCGCCCTAGCCTGTTCGCAGATCTGACGGAGGCTCGCCTTATGCTTGTCGAAGGTGAGCGAGAGGTCGAGGACCTTGTCCGGGTCAGAGAGATCTCTGAGCTCCTGATCGCTGACAAGTATGATGTGAGCGCGGCCTATCTGGAAGGCCCAGGGGCCGGGGTAGCTCACCAGCTCGCCCTTGTAGACGTGCTCGGGTGGTCTGGACTGCATCGGTTGCGCCTCCTCGCCGTTGGCCACGATCGGTGCGATGGTCAGGGTTGTCGCGATCAGACACGACATTGGGACGAGTGTTGCGGTCATTCTCCAGGGTCCTCCGGTTCAGGCGCCGGGACGCTCGGCCTTGGGCGGGTTCTGCGATCGGCGGCCCGACTCCTGCCGATCGCGTCGGTGGGGTGCGTGTCCCGGTCTGTGATCGCTGCGGCGATCAGTCGCCCTGACGGCGCCGGTGGGAAAGCGGCGCAGCGCCCACCCGACTGGCCCCGTCGTCCCCAGCCGGGAGGGCGAGCCTCCTCCCCAGTCGCTGTGCTGTCGCATCGCAACCGTCCCGGAACGTCACATGCACGGCGTCCGTGCTATGTGTCGGAAGCATGGAGTGGGACATGGCGCCTGCGCCGACGCTGCCTGATCCGAGGAGGAGCCGGCGCGCGAGCGTCGAACAGCCCCAGAGGCTACAGAGGGGGTGGAACATGAGAATCGGCATGGCGCTTGCGTTGGCAGCGTTCCTGGCTTGGCCGGCACGGGCAAGCATGCAAGGGCAGGGCGGCCAGGCTACGGGCCTGACCGCCCAGGAGGTATCGGAGGGCTGGATCGCACTAAGCGACGGCGAGACCGGCTTTGGCTGGTCTGCGCGCGGCGATTCGAGGTGGGCGGTCGTCGGCAGCCAACTGGAGGCCACCGGCGGCGGCGTCGGTGCGCTGACGACAACGACGCACTTTGGCAACTTCGCGTTGCGTTTGGAGTTCTGGGCCGATGAGACCGCCAATGCCGGCGTCGCCGTGCGTTGCCCTGCCGATGGTCCGGTCACCGAAACCAACTGCTACCTCGTGAAGATCGGCGATGCGCATCCGAAGTGGCCGACCGGGAGCATAGCCGGGCAGGTAGCCTCGCGCCTGCGAGGCCGAACCGCCGGAGCGTGGACCCAGATGGAGGTCCGGTGTGAGGGGAGCCAAACCACGGTTCTGATCTCAGGCCGGCAGGTCGCAAGGCTGACCAACCAGTCGTTTGTCGCGGGCCCGGTCGGGCTGTTCTATGCCGGCAGCGGTGTAGCGAAGTTCCGCAAGATCAAACTGCTTCCGCTTGGGGCCAGGCCGCTCTTCAACGGGAAGGACCTCGCGGGGTGGAAGGCGGTGGAGGGCACGCAGGCCACCTGCTCGGTCACCCGGGAAGGCTGGCTCAGTGTGCGCAACGGACGCGGCGACCTCCAGACGACCGACGCCTTCGGCGACTTCGTGCTGCAGATGGAGATCATCTCCAACGGGCAGCATCTGAACAGCGGGGTGTTCTTCAGGGCCAACCCCGGGGGCTTCTGGAGCGGATACGAAATCCAGATCCGCAACCAGTGGAACGGCGACAACCGGGCTGACCCGATAGACTTCGGGACCGGTGGGATATACAACCGCCAGCCTGCCAGAAGGGTGGTATCGAACGACCGCGAGTGGTTCACGCTCACTCTGGTTGCTCGAGGCGCGCACATCTCGACATGGGTGAACGGCTACCAGGTTGCCGACTACACAGACACGCGCCCGCTCGACCAAACCAACGCCCGGCGCGGAACGAGAACCGAGCCGGGTGTGATCAGCATCCAGGGCCACGATCCTACGACGGACCTGTCCTTCCGCAACATCCGTATATCCGCCTTCCCATCTCCGCCGCCTGCGAAGCAATGAGGGGCGTGTCCAGGGCCTCGGTGCGATAGGCCATGTGGCCGGCTGCTTCCCTTGCGCCTCTCATCGCGGCGGTCGTGGGAGGTGGTCTGTTGCAGGCCGCAGTGCAGGTACCCGCTCAGCAGGCGCCTCGCGTGTTCTCGCTTGCCGGCGAGTGGCGGTTCCTGCTCGATCCAGATGACCGCGGCATACTCGACCGCGTCTGGGAGACGGGTCTGCCGGACCGCATTCGCCTGCCGGGCTCCACGGACACGGGCCGCTTCGGCCGACGTGCGCCCGAGGGCGCCGGACTGCGAGGGGCGCGCCGGCTCTTCTCGCACGTGGGGCCTGCGTGGTACCAGCGCGACATCACAGTTCCGTACGCTTGGCGACGACGGCGGATTACGCTGTTCCTGGAGCGGTGCCACTGGGAATCGCGGGTCTGGCTTGATGGACACGCCGTTGGCACACAGGATAGCCTGAGCGTGCCACACGTCTACGACTTGACGCCAAATGCCACGCCCGGTCGCCACAGGCTCACAATCCGCGTGGATAACCGCCCCAAGTTCCCACTCGGCGATCGAGTGAACGCCGTCCGGGAGGACACGCAGACCAACTGGAACGGTATCGTTGGGCGAATCGAGCTACGCGGCACGGCACGAGTCTGGATCGAGGAACTGCGCATCTATGCCCGCGCAGCGGACCGCGTCGCCCGGATCAGAGCGCGCATCGGAAACGTCGTGGGCAAGGCGGTCCGCGTGGCGCTCATCCATCAGGCTACAGAGCGCCGCAGGAGCCCCGCGCCAAGGGTTGCGCGGACAACGGCCGTGGCCATGCCGGGCTACACGTGGGTTGAGTGCGCGTTGCCGCTGGGAGATCGGGCGCGGCTGTGGGACGATCTCGACCCGGCGACGTATGGCCTGCACACGGAGTTGTCCGCCACCGACGGGACCACCACCTGGGTGCACTCGGAGGACTCCGCTTTCGGTCTGCGAGACCTCTCGGCTGGCGGGCATGAGCTGCGCCTGAATGGGCGGCCAATGTACCTGAGAGGTGCCATCGAGCGAGGTGTGTTTCCGCTGACAGGCTATCCGCCGATGCGGGCGCCGGAGTGGGAGCGCATCTTCGCGACCGCGCGGTCCTACGGACTGAACCACCTGCGGTTTGATACGTGGTGTCCGCCGGGCGCGGCGTTCGAAGCCGCCGATGCCGCGGGCTTCCTTCTGCAGGTGGAGGCGCCATTCGGAGCCGCGGACGCGGGCCGATCGCCGGAACGAGACGAGTGGGTCCGGCAGGAGGTCGCGCGGATTCTGGACGCATACGGCAACCACCCCTCCTTCGCCCTGTTCTGTGCCGGATCCGGCCTGGCGGGCGACACCTCGTTCGGTGAGACGCTGATCCGCAGCAGCAGGGCGCGGGACCCACGACGTCTCTACGCGGCGTCGTCGGGCGGTTCGGCACTGCCCTGCGATGACTTCGTGGTCTTGCGGAACCCTCCGGGCCGCGAGGTGCCGTGGATCGCGCACGAGTTCGGGCCGTCCGGCGGCTACCCGGAGTTGAGCGACATCGGCAAGCTCGTGGGTGTGCTCCATCCAGCGGGGCTTGTCGCCCTGCAGCGTCGTCTCAACTCCAGCGGTCTCCTGCCCCAGGCGCCGCTCTTCTCGCGGTCGGCCGGGCGAACGCTTGCTCAGAGGATGCTGGACGCGATCGGGAGCCTGCTTGTGAGGCCGGAGTGCTCGGGATTCCAGTTGGCCGGCTTTCGGGAGGGGCTCGATCCGATCACCGAGGGCGCCGGCCTCGTGGATTCGCTCTGGGACGACAAGGGGCCGGGGCTGGCCGAGGAGTTTCGCCGAGGGTGCGCGTCAACGGTCCTTCTTCTGCGAACCGGGTCGAGAACGCTCTCAACAACTGACACCCTGTCGGCAGGCGTGGACATGGTCCATCTCGGCGCCTCCCTATCCAGCCCGGTGCGCGTGGACTGGAGTGTCGCCGAGCGAGGCGGGAGGGTCCTGGCGCGTGGGGTATGGACGCTCGACGGACTGAGGCCTGGGGTCCGGTCGCATGTCGGCAGCCTCGACGTCGCGCTGACGTCGGTGGCTGCTCCAGCCGAACTGGTGGTCTCGGCTGCACTTGCTGAGATGGCGGTGCGTGCCGAGTGGCCCGTGTGGGTCTATCCCGCGGGCGATGAAGGCGCATTCGCGGAGGGTGTCTACGTGGCCGCCGGGCTGACTGCGACTGCGCTGGCGCGCCTGAGATCAGGCGGGAGGGTCGTGGTTCTGGCCGGGACGGCTTCGGTCAGGAGAAGCATTCGGACGGCGCCTCTTCCTGGCGGGCCGGTGGGCATCCTGTGTGACCCGCGCCATCGGGCCTTGGCGGGCTTCCCGACCGACTACTGGGCCGACGAACGCTGGACGCCTCTGCTGGAGAGGTCGCGCGCCGCAGTCCTGTCCGAAGGATCGAAAGCGGCGGTCCCGATCGTCAGCGCAGTGGACGCCCCGTCCACCTCACGTCCACTCGCGTTGGTTCTCGAGGCGCGTGTGGGTCCTGGCCGCCTGCTGGTCACTACTCTGGACCTGCTGGCCGACATGGGACGGCGCGCGGATGCCCGGCAGATGCTCAAGAGCCTGCTCGACTACGCAGCGTCGGCTGCGTTCGCTCCGGAACGGGTGATGACCGAGACGCAGCTGTTCGACTTGCTCCGGGTTGAGGGCGCCGATCCGTCACTGGCGGAGTCCCCGCCGGACGACGCCGGAGCTCTGCTCAAGGTCCTGGCCGGGGCCGCGGCCAAAGTAGGCTCGACTGAGGCGTGGACACCCGAGAAGGACGTGATCGCCATCCGTAGAGGCGGAGTGGACTACCAGGTGTCGGGGCAAGTCACCCGGGAAGACGACCGCGGAGCATGGTCCGGTACCGGCCCGTTAACGATCACGGTAAGCGTGCCCCGCGGCTTCTCGGGAGGGCTCTACCTCCATCTGCGCGACTGGGACGCACAACGGCGCGTTTCGCAGATCAGCTTTGAGAGCCGGTGGTTTGAGACGGTCGCCGGGTACGGCGAACGAGGTGTCTGGGTGCGCATCCCGGTAACCCGGGCGGATACGGACGATGGCGAGATCTCGGTCGCCCTGGAGCCGGAGGCGCGTGGCGACCTGGTCACCGATCTGGTCCTGACGGCTGGACCGGGCAGATGAGCCGGCTCAGCGAAGGTAATAGTCCAGCGCAAGGGAGCTCTCTCTGATCGGGTTGATCACCGACTCGACGACGGCTCGGTGCGCGGGGTGGGGTAGGTACTCCTCCAGCGCGTGGCGGTGGGTGAACCGGACGACGAGGCCGAAGTGATAGCCCTGGGACCGCTCGGTGAAGTTCGGTCCGCACGTAAGCTCCACAATCCCGGGTATAGCCTCGCGCAGTCCCAGCAGCGCGTGGCGCGCACTGTCAACCTGCTCCGGCGTCACGCCGGGCTTCCACCTGAACAGAACGATGTGGACGACTTCAGCATCCATGTGTTTCCGTCTCATAGGGGCAGATGCCGCTGGGCTCCAGCGCGCGGGCAAGCTCGCCGATGGTCGCTGAGCGCAGAGCGTTCTCCACCCCCATGATCGCGTCTTCAAGATGGCGATGGAGCGGGCACAGGACGCCGCCGTGCGGGTCCCGGCCCAACGGGCAGCGCCGAACGTGCTCGATGGGGTCCACCGCATTGACGATGTCGAGCACCGTGATCTCATCTGGCGAGCAGGCGAGCGAAAAGCCGCCGCCCGGACCCCGTTTGGCGGTCAGGACGCCGGATATGACAAGGCCCTTGAGCAGCTTGCTCAGGTAGTGCGAGGGAACGGCCGTCGCGGCCGATATGGCCGTCGCAGCCAGCGAGCGATCTCCGTGGGCCGCCAGGTAGACAACGGAACGTAGCGCGTATTCGGTGCTTAGCGAGACGAGTGTCATATTCCCCACCCGGCGCCGGCGATGTGTGCGGCCATATGGTACCTCGCTATCGGCTCAAGCCCTTCGTGCGCGCCGTCACGGCGTCCGCCCCAGTTCGTAGGCGGTGTCGTACATGGCCACAATGTTGTCCGGCGGGCTGACGGCCTGGATCTTATGGCACGGCGCGATGATGTAGCCGCCTCCCGCTCCGAGTATGCGCAGGTTATCCTCTACCTCCTGACGGACCTCGGCGACCGATCCCCGGGCAAGCGTGTACTGGTTGTCCACGCCGCCGTGAAACGCGAGCCGGTCGCCGAAGTCCCGCTTCAGCCCCTCACGCTCCATGCCTTTGCAGCGCCACTGCACGGGGTTGAGGACATCAATGCCCGCCTCAATCATTGTGGGGAGTATGGGCCGCACCGCGCCGTCGCTGTGGTGGAAAACGAATGCGCCCGCTTGGTGCGCAAGGTCAATCATCTGCTTCATGCCTGGCAGCAGGAAGCGCCGGATCTGAGCGGGCGAGAAGAGCAGGCTCTCCTGGGAGCCCATATCCTCGGCCACGTAGGTGATCATGACCTTGCCCGGCGCCTGCTCGTATGTGCGCGCCGTCTGCTCGTAGGCGAGATCGAACAGCTTGCCGAGGCAATACTCGACGATGTCGGGGTGTTCGACGAGGTCCATGAAGCCCTGCTCGAGGCCGCGCAGCACGCAATACTGCAGAAAGGGCTCGGAGCCGCCGCCACGGATCGGCCTCTCGCCGGCCTGTGCGGCCTGGCGCGCGATGTCGGAGTAGTCCCACCAGTCCGGAGAAGGCCAGCGATACAACGCTTCGATCTGTTCGACACTTTGATAGGACGCCAGCGGATGGTTCTCCGGCTCCGAGTAGACGCCCGTCTCGTATGCTACTTGCCGGTGCCGAACGCCCCATATATCCTCGCCCTCTGGCGGAACCGGCCCGACGTACCGCGGGCCGATGGTGAAGACCGGGTCAATGTGCAGCCGCTCGTAAACCTCGTCCATGCGCGAGACGCCCAGATGCTGCATAAGCTTCGCCGACGCCTCGGGTGTGGCCCAGTAGTCCATGGGTACGCGGTCGGGCTTCCGACGCGTCAGGACCGCAAGCCAGCGCTCGCGCGGGGTCATGGTATCTCGTGCCATTCGCTTCAGCCTCCGGCGAACAGGGTATCCGTCACAGTGTCGGCCTACACTTCGACCTTCGGCAGCAGCTCCCTGCAATGTCGGTAGGTGTCCCAGCTCACGTCTTACGGGACGGCGTCGCGGGAGCAGGGCATGCGCCCGCGTCGCTACATCAGTGGTATCCTCTCCATTGGACCGCGCCTGATGACCGAGGGATACGAAACAGGATCGGGGCATCGCTACCCGGTACCGAACTTCATGCTGTGCCATCCGCTCAAGGTGAGGACGACATGACGACGCCGCCCGTCACTGAGCATCTGATAACCCAGATGACCGCAACCATCGTTGCGACGGCGTCGCCGGAGGCCGTCGTCCTCTTTGGCTCGCGTGCGACAGGATGCGCGACCGAAGGGTCCGACGTCGACTTCCTCGTGATCCAGTCGGATGACTATGGTCCGAGCCGACCGCGTCACGAGGAGGCAGTCAGGATTCTGCGCGCTCTTGCTCCGACCCTCGTGCCGGCCGACGTGCTCGTCTATAGCCGAAGAGAGGTAGAGGAGTGGCGCGACTCGCGGAATCACATCGTGGGGCGTGCGCTGCGTGAAGGGCGCGTGCTCTATGGCCGGGCGTGACAACGCACAAGCGTTGCTGACTGCGGCTGTGCGAGATTTGCGCGCCCTAAGGGCGATGGGCGACTCTGAGGAGTTCGCTGACGAGGTCTTTGGCTTCCACGCACAGCAGGCAGCGGAGAAGCTGCTGAAGGCGTGGTTGGATCACCTCGGCGATGAGTACCCGTTGACACACAGCTTGGCCGTCCTCTCGGAACGACTGCGCGTCCTGGGTCGCGGAACCGCCGAGGCCGATGAGGTGGTGGATTACGCCCCATACGCATCTGACTACCGTTATGGGGAAACGCCCGACGGTGAGCATGTCGATCGGGGCCTTGCCGTATCACGGCTGGAGCGGCTGCTCGCATGCGTTGAGCAGGCGCTGGCGCAGCCCGTTCGGGCGACGGCGCCTGACTGAGCCGACGGAGGTTGTCCGAACGCCGAACCGGGCTGTCGCACTCGAGACGCAGCCCTCCGCCGGCGCGCGCGTCCGCGGCTACACGCCCACCCCGAGCAGCAGCTCTCTGTAGTACCGGTAGTTGTCCCAGCTCACGTCGGGCGGTATGGCATGATCGCAGCCGGGGACGTAACCGCCCTCCTTCATGAGCGGGATCTTCTCCTCTACCATCCGCTTAATGGATGCACGGTCGGAGGCAAGGATGCGCTTGTCCATACCGCCTCCCATGATGAGGTCCCTGCCGAACTTGCGCCGCAGGGCGACGACGTCCATGCCGGCTGCCGCCTCGAAGGGGTAGATGTAGCGGATGCCCACGTCCAGCCAGCACGGGATGAGCTGTTCGACATTGCCGTCGCTGTCGAGCATCAGCGTGTCTATGCCTGCCGCAAAGAGCCGTTCCGTGATGCGCCGGTAATGGGGCAGGAAGAGCCGCCGGTAGTGCTCCGGATTGATGAGCGAAGCGGTCTTGTAGGCCATGTCCTCCCAGAAGAGGGCGAAGTCGTATTCCACGCCAACCAGCGCCTTCTCGAGCACCCCGAGCACGCAGTCGGCGATCTCTCCGGCAGCCGTCTCCAGAAAGCCCGGATCGTCGTGGACGGCATAGCTGATCTCCTCCACACCCATCCAGTTCCGTAGCCAGCCATAGAGGCTGCCGCAGTGGATCCCGAGGGGGAAGTCCCGGTCGCGATACTGACGCTTGACGCTCTCCCAATGGAGCGGGAACCGCTTGGGGCTGTCCGGGTTCAGCCGCCGGCGGAAGTCGGCCCAGTTGCTGCGGCCCTTGAGCGGATATTCGAGGTACTGGGGCATGGCCGGGGGCGGCTCGTCCTTGAGTCGGCGCTTGATCACGCCGTCCCCGTCCCGATACACTTCGTACGCCCCCTCGTCTTTGAGGACCTCGAACTCGAAACCCGGGCACAGTCCCACGGCGACCGGCACGGTCTCGAAACGGTCATATCCGCTCCACGTGGCCCAGTCGGTGTCCTCGGGGAGACCTTCCCTCTGCCACCGCTTGATGGTCTCGCCGTAGGGTCCCATCTCCATGTGAAACATCCGGTCGCGGGTCTGATAGTGCGTCGTGGCATGGAACCGTTCTCGTGAGTTCATGGCCGCGCTCCTTGTGGTGGTACTCCGCCTACTGGTACTGCCCATCGCAACGCAACTCCTGCCGGCGATGGGCTGGGGAGCCCGGTCGTACGCTTCCGTGCCGGCAGCATCGGTTCAGACTCCTGCGATGGCCTGATCACAGGCGGGAGCCATGGATACTGGTACTATTCCTCGGTCGGCCCGGAAGCTGACCCCAACGAGGCTCAACGGCATGGAAATCGTCTTTCGTGACTACGAACCGGAGAAGGACCTGGAGGCGGCGATCCGCATCTGGAAAGAAGTCGGCTGGCTCGACAAGGGCGACGAGGAAGCGTTCGGCTGGTACATGGAGGGTAGCCGGGGCATGATGGCCGACGTGGACGGAACGCCTGAGTGCTACGTGTTGATGACCGACGGAGCGATCCGCTACCTTGACGTTGACCTGCCGCTCAATGCGGT
>Ga0172369_10007765_pt1 | contig 12377 bp, 17 predicted proteins | sample LakKiv25m_FD_114539 | JGI IMG/M metagenome (GOLD analysis project Ga0172369, IMG submission 114539) | Freshwater microbial communities from Kabuno Bay, South-Kivu, Congo - kab_022012_11.25m | ecosystem: Environmental > Aquatic > Freshwater > Lake | place: Democratic Republic of the Congo... | reverse complement strand
TAATATAGCTCTCTCAGCTACCTATAATGGGTGGTTGGTTTTGTTATTGCCAGCCACCTGTTTTTTGGTCTAAGTTTATTGACCATCAATCATCGTTAGTATATTTCTTAATGTAGTCAACTTTATTCTGAGCTTTTTGTCCATATTCCACCTACCTTTACTTGCCAATCTGTTATTTTGCATCTACCGACACGTCTCATTTCTCTTCGGAATATCTTTTTTTCTGCTGAAATATATGTTTTAGCTTGTACATATAGTAGATTGCCATTTACCATGAACTTAAATAGACTAATCTTTTCCACACTATTCACCTATTGTTTAATACTGTTTTTGCCACATCTAAAAGCACCACCTTTTTCAAAATAATTTTGAATGGGTTTCTTGTCTTTATGTTTAAGTTTCTGTTTTCTTCTGTATTCTTTCATACATTTGATGCGTTTTGCTTTGATTTCAAATTCGTATTGTATGAGATTCATAATTATAATATATCATTTTCATTAATATTTTCTTCAATCGTTCTAATAGCAGTAACTGCTACGTGATAAAGTTCTTCTTTTATCCTATCTTTCATTTCATTCCAACCTGTTTCAGTGTAATTTTGCATAGAATGAAAATCATTAAACTCTTTAACCGCTTCACCAAGCTCTTCAGTTATATGAAGTAATCTATGGCTTAGAGAGTACATATTGGGATGTTTAGTCTTAGCAGCTTCATAATAATAATTAAGTTCATTTACTGACTGCGATGATAATTGTGCTGATGTTTTTGTCATATTCTTTCCTTTAATGATTAATAAATTCCATATTCTTCTGTTAATGGAATGTTGAAATTAATTTTATCTTTAATTAAATCTGCTTTAGTTTCTTCTGGGGTCATAAATCTATCTTCTTTTTTCTTTCTGATTGAATGTACTACTTCATAATTTCCACAACAAACACATATATCCGAATCTGCAAATGTTAAAGTACCGCATTTACAACTCTTATATTCTTTATAATTAGCCAATATAATAGCTAATGGTAATTTTATATATGGTGCTGGAAGCATTATATTCTTTCCTTTATCTTAATGGTTGAATTTTAACACAAACGAACAGAAACAAAGCAAGGTTCAACAAAGTTAATTTAGCCTTATATTATATCAAAAATAAAATAATCTTTCAACCTTGAGGCTCTATTGAAGCTAAATTTGTTTCTAAATCCAATGTTATTTTATTCTTTCCTTTGTATAGCTTGAACTCACATTCTTGGCAATAATCTAATTTAAATGGGGTTAACCATATTTCAGTATAAGCAGAAGTAGGTGAATATATTACTCTGCTACCATCGTGACTTCCGATATATCTAATATTGTCATCAGCTATTATCTTATACACTTCGGGTGGAAAATTAATTCCAGCTTTACCACATAAAACATCTTGCACACCTTCGTATAGTGCGGACAAATCCACTACACCAAGATTATTGGTAAAGAACCAACATTTCATATTCATTTTTTCTACTATCGGGAATTGTATCTGCGAATTACTATTCTTAAAATCACTACATTTAAGCACTGCTTCTCTTGCCCAAGCCTTGTAAGCATCGGTATAGTAATGCACTGGGGTAGTTCTCATCTTACGTTCACCATTTCTGCTCTTTTGGGTAAATGAAGTTTTGGCAGTATTTTTCTTCACTATTGGTTGACCAGGTATAATTAAATGTATAATTTCCATATATTCCTTTCTTAAAATAAGTTTATCTGATTATTAATATCGCTAATTCTTTTCAGTATAGTGTTAAAATGAGCTTCATCCCTTTCTATTATAATAAAATTTCTTCCACTTTTAATGCAAGCCTCTGCCGTTGAACCGCTACCACCAAATGGGTCTAATACAGTTTCGCCTTCTTTAGAATAATGTAATATAAGTTCTGCCATCAAATCAACTGGTTTAACTGTTGGATGATTCCATACTTTTTTAGCTATAGTGCCATATCTAAAACTATCATAGGCATATCTTTCTTCTTTACCATAAGAAATTGTTTCTTTTATATCTTTGCTGAATACAAGTATAGGTTCTATGCTATACCATATGTTATTATGAGACGCACCAGCAAATTGAGTACCAGCTGGTTTTTCCCAAGTGTGAAGTCTATGAAATAAATGTTCTCTATTTTTTAGGATATAAGGCATCATTTTACCAGCGCAGAACCAGATAACTGTATGACGAGTTACCCTTAAACATTCGGTAAGCCAATAGTTCACTAATCTAATGAAATTATTTTGGTTATCCCATTCTTCTTTCATTCTAACACCATAAGGTGGGTCAGTAATAACTATATCCACAGAATTAGATTTCATTATACCTAATACACTTTCCATATTTGTATTGTGTAAATGACCAGTTGATTTCCAACTGTCTTTAGTTATCGTAGTCCCACATTTAGAACAAACATACATATACTTCCATTGAATATGATTTACTTCTGCCACTTCTACGGCTTTACACTTGGGGCATATTATTGTTTCATAATGTTTCATCTTTTTTAGCCTTATCTAAAAAGGTTTTGTTGTTCATGTAATGGTTTTTCTGTTGGTGGTATGTAATTTGAACCATTATTTACTTTATTCATTGTATTTGGATTATCTCTAAATGTAGCAAAATCTGGTTCATATATGATATTAAACTTACTTATAGCTGAGAATGATGATTTTTCTATGGCTATTTGTATATCATTTGGTGATTGCTGTTTGTTCCCAAAGTACATTGGGTTATCTTCAAACTCTTTATATGGATACCATAAAGCTATGTATTCTCGTGCTGCTTGATACAATGTAGAGCTACCATAAGCATCCCAATAACGTGGTGCTTTACTTAGTCTATCACTTCGCTGTATATCTTTATCATTTACTTGTGATAAATCAATAACAGCAGCGTTTTTATTTTTAGCAATCACTTTCTGAACATTTACAAGACCAGGTATTCCTCCTATCATTCTTGATAGGAAATCTCCAGTTCCAGGATAATCAATAGAGTTTACGTGGTCCACCAAAATCATATCAGAGTTACTTGCATACATTGCGTCAACTACATCTTTATATTTATGAGCTGTATCTACTATTTTTAATCTACCGTTCAATGCTTTTTTAACTATATTTATATGTTCTTCAGTGATTTTAATTTTCTTGTGTCGCATATCAGTAGTAGATATTTTATTTATCATTGCTATAATTCTACGCCACCTTGTAGCCGCAGATTCTTCTGGTGTTATAATAGTTATTTCATCTGCTCGTTTCTTTATTAATGTGTACACAGAATTATAATCTGCAAATGTAGATTTACCATGAGATGATTTAGCTATTATACTTCCTACATATTTTCTGCTAAAACCACCTATGTAATTATTTAATGAAGATAAGCAAGTAGGGATAAACTCATCATCATTATTGACCATATCCATAGCTTCGTTAAGTTGGTCAACAGAATTAATTGTACGATTATAAAGAATATCATGCATTTTAATTATAGCTTTACTATTCGCTATTAATGAAGGCTGTTCCGAAGAAAGCCCATAACCATTAATGTATTTTATTTCAGATACTCTTTCTTCCACAAACCTTTGGAAGGTTAATGCATACAATCTTTCAAATACAAAATCAGACATATTATCAGAAGTATCTACAAGAGTGTCATAAAGTAAATCATTTATATCTGAATTAGTTAACTCATTTACTTTATGCTTTCTCAGAAATACAACAAGTTGTTCATCTCTTTTATCAAACCACATTAAAATGTTATCTGACGTTATATCCATATTATTAGACTGAAGTTTCTGCATGATATAGACTATAACCCTGCGTTTACGATTAAAAAATACACCGCAATAAATACTGCTAAGATGTAAATTCTGCAAGTTTTTGTTGTGGAACAGTTTGTGCAGAGCAGAATTCTCTATTATTTCCGTTGTATTCATTATTTTCCACTTCTATAAATTCGGTTTCATAATCTTCTTTTAATGAATCGTACCAGAACTGACAAGTATTAACTACTATTTCAGTTACACTTGGGTAGATAACTTTGTTATGCACTTCTCTAATGTCGCCTGGATATTCACATAATCTTTCCATACGATAACCACTCCTTGCACAATATGCTATCGCTTCCGCACTATTATTGAATATCTTTATTTGGTTTAAGCAGTCAACTTCTATTCTGCAGAATTCACAACCGCTACCGCATTTCTTATCATAAATATCTACTTTAGTTTGATATGTATAATCGCAGTATCTCAGACTTTCTTGGTCTAATGGTATAGCACGAATAGATTCCGTTGTCGCATCTGATATGCGTAAATTATTTAGTGGCATTATATTCCCTTAAATTATTTCTATGTTATCATATAATATTTTAAGCACTTTCAGTTCTTGTTGAGTAAACAGAACTTCATCTGGATTACCGCTTTCTCTTGCACTAACCCTATCCTCCAGCTTGTAGATAAAGCTCATCTTAGGTTCATCTTTCCAATAATTTTTAGCTATTTCATAAAAAATATTGGATGCTTTATCTACAGCTATTGGAATTAATTTTTCAGAATTAGAATGGTGAATCTGTGCCATCAAACATTTCACCGTTTACATCGCTAAGGTCAATATCAGCGGTAGGTGGAGTGTATTGCTGTTCTTGATTTTTTCGTGATTCACGTTCAGCTTCTAACAGTCTTTCAAATTCTCTTTCTAAAGCTATCATATCTTGCTGTGAAAAGCGTTTAGCACCTTCAATTATTTCGATAGCACTATTAATATAAGTGTTACCTTTATCAGATATAAGTATTTCAAATTTTACTGGTACACCATAATAATATGCGAAGTTCTTAAACACTGTTTCTTTAATGGTAGGTTTATCCACGTTGGGTCTAATTACTTTTGATTCATTAGTACCTAATGTAAACTTATCAAACAATTTCACATTTTTCCACTGCTCTTTAGGTAAAAATGTAATTAACTGTGGATAGTATAGCTCTGCCACTGGTCGCTTATCAAATGTTAAATCAGGTTTAATTATTTCAACATTTACTGAAGCATGAGCAGTTCCAAGATACTTAGTTATCCATATTTGCAATATACCGTGAGATAAATTAGCACCTGGAGTACCAGCTTCTACTTTTTTCCCATCTGAAGTCTTATACTTCAGCATTATTTTACCAATAAAGCCGTGATATATACCACCTGGATGTCGGTAATATTCTTTTTTATCTTCCTTTACTGCGTTTGGCATGTCGGGAGGTAATTCATATCCCATTTGTTCATAGAAATCATTCATTTTGTTTAACCTTTCATTTTATTTATTGTTTAGTGCTTCTTCTAATTGTTTAAGGTAAGCATCTGCATTACCTTTGATTAATTTCTGAAATGTTATCCACTGCTTTTTCTTTACCCCTTCTGGTAAATTCGCAGATAGTTTCTTAAACTTAGATACTTGTTCTTGAGTGGGTATATTATCAAGAAACTGCTGGAATACTTTTCTGTCAGATATAGTCTCCGCCTCTGCTTTTTTCCATTCAGTATAATCCCAATCCTTAATTAAATCATTGAATAATTCTTGCTGAGCATCAGTAACACCATCTCTATCTTCATCAGCAGTCATTATACCAAACGCATTAACGAACGCATAACGCTTACAGAATGTAGTTGTGCCAGCTACTACTTGAGCATCAGACATTACCCCAGTTTTAGTAAGCAAAGGCATTTCCACCATTGAAGTTTCGCTATGACCTTGTATATGCCTTACTTCACAATATGCTCTTACTTTCCCATCGGGAAATTCTGTTTTAATTAAATAGCTAAAATAACATTCAGCCCTTAATGCTTTCGTTTGCTGTTCTATATCTTCAATAGGTGCATAGTAGTATGCTACATCGCCATCTTTAGTAACGCCACCTCGTTTCATTTTCTTAATAGTTGGACATTTGCTTTGAAATAAAGCCATTGCTTCGTCAAATGCTTTCTTGGCTTCCGTAACATCATACTCTTTTTTCATAGCAAACAATCGTTCCAGCACTTCAATAGACATACCTTTATTTAAGGCAGTGGTTATCCAATTATCTGGACTTGTTAATGGTTGTGGTTGTATTTCCGTTTTTATTTTCTCTATATTCGTGTTCATATTTTTCCTTATTATAAATGATATTACCTTCTGGAGTTTCCCACCCCCAAGAGGTCATTTTAACTAATTCACCATCATACTCTGGATACAATACATCCTCAATATGATTCAATATAGCTGATAATTTGCTAAATCCATAAATATTTTTTATTTCCTCGCATTGGCGAAGCAACCATATTATTTTTTTGTTATCAGCTTCATTAGCTTCGTGCAAAAATTTTACATATCTGCACAAACGAAGATTTTTCTTTTCTCTTTCTGTTAAAGTAACCATAACTTTACTCTTTCTGCTAAATAATATGTTTTATAAAGGTCATCTAAGTTTTTCTGCAGTATCCAATCATAATTTGCTTCTCTAAACTGTTGCAGTATTTGATTACCATCAGATGAGAAAGTGTTACTATCGTTAAACATATATGACCATTCACTAAGCGTACCTTCATTAAAGGAGTTAAATAAATCTAAATGAGTATTATCATTATATGGAGATGTTAGAATTTTATATCCTGGCATGGAAATAGGTCCATCTATGTTATTAAGCATAGCTCTAATGTAGAGGAATGGTAAATCGAACTTCTTGCCGTTATAAGTGACAAGTAATTCATTTGAATTATCAAAAAATTCAGATAATATTCTGAATGTTGTTTTCAATAATTCTTTTTCAGTTTCTGGTGTTATAGATGTAATTTGCATCTTGAATAATTCGCCAGCACCTTTTGTAAAATCATTTAATTTTTTGTCAGATAAAAATCCGACCATCATTGTTCTGCCCGTACGTGGAGATAATGAGGCTTTATCCACCAATTTAGCAAACTGTTCATCAATATTAGCTTTAATCTTTTCTTGGTCTTTCCAGTTGGAAGGAGCATTTAACGTGCTTTTCTTTAAGAGCAGATAATCCATTTTAGATTCATCGGGTACAGTTTCAATGTCGAGTATTAACATAGTCATCCTATTTAATTTATTAATGATAAAAAAGGCGCACGTTAAAATGCGCCTTTCAACTAAAATAGAACTTTAAATTCTATTCAGCAGTTGCTGAGACTTTTTTGTCTTTCTTTACGGGAATGGCGAAAGACACAATACCATTAACACAAATTTCTGACAATCTTGCTTTTGCAGTGTAGATTGTTTGGAGTAGCAAAACATATTCATCATAGTTTTCTGCCGAGACCCCAACTTGTACTGCTTTATTAAGTGAATTAATTTTAATGGTACGTTCTCTACCAGAACCAACTGGTGCTTTTCTGCCAGCTCTTTTCAGAGCTTGCGCATCTAATAAGAACTGATGAAATTCATCTTTATTTATTTCTGGAAAAGATAATGAAAACTTATCAAGTTCAGATTCATAAATACGATGTCCCGTCTTTTCTACGAACTGTTTGACTTGTTCAATGTCAAGCATTCCCGCTTGTTTCATTCCGAACCAATCTTTTAGTGTAATAAACCTAACCTCACGACTACCTTTAGCCATAACATATACCTTTCTTTTAGTTGATTGAAAATTGAACTACAAATATAGTTCAAAACTTGTCAAAATCCTAATCACATCTATTTTAATTATAAATTAACTGTGAACCATATAATGTTTTTAGTGCATCTATAAATTTTACATAGTTAGTATAACTAAAATTTGCAATGTTTATACCATTATCTTCAATGGTCATTATTCTACCGTCAAAAAATTGTGCAAATAAATACTCTGACTTTCCGTCATTATAATAGTCAACAATCTCCATTTTAGATGGATTTTGTTCTATTAGTACATTAATTTTTAATATAAGTGAATGCAATTCACTTGGTGACAATAGTGGATATTCTACTTCTTCTGGGAGAAAAGATACTTGGTCTGGGATAGTTTCCGCAGTTTTCTCCTCTGTTTTTTTGTCAACTTTTTTTTTATCATTAACTATATCGGGAAAATATGGATTAGTCCAATCTCTACCATATCCAAATTCTCTACCATATCCAAATCCAATTTGAGTGGCTGATATAATTTGTGGCGGAGTATATTTAGTGCATTTAGTGCGTACTTCCTCCAGAATATCTTCTGGTATCTTTGTGTTATTACCAACAATAACATTTATATTATCAATAGTTTCCACCTTACGCACACCAAATGGTGTATAGTAAGCAAAATCAACACGGCACGCATATTCTTCCCTAACATTTACCACAAGGCTAACCAATAGCTCCATTAACTTCATATTATTCTTAATATTAGCAATATCAGTGCTACTAAAGAAAGCACGCATATTGACGTGACTATGCCATTGTACCGACATATCAGATATAACATAATCCGATTGTTTAAGTAATTCATCTGGGAATGAATCAACTTCAGCACCTTTTACTTCTTGTTTGGTAAGTGGTGCTAACTTATAAATGCCTTTTTTCTGGTTATAATGTCCCCAACCAGCTATTTCTGTACCGTGTATCTCATTAGCGGCACAAGCATAATTAATAATTTTTTTCCATACGGGAGGTTTTATGTAAATATCCATTATTCCATCTTTCTGTTAAGTAAAGTTTGTTCATCTGCGTAATTACAAATATCTGGGTTTGCAGAAAATAAATTATCCACTTGCATTATGTAAGATTGACCAATAGCATAATCATGAATGGTATGTATTACTTTTAATTCGCTTTTAGTCCAAGCCACAAATCTTGCAGCCATTTCTGCTGCAATTCCCATTGCAACATAATTTGTTATTGTGCCAGTACAAGGTAATGGTGGAATATCCTTATTATCCCATAAAGATTTTCTGTAATAATCTTTATGAAATTCTACATTCATAGAACACGAGAATACATTTCCACTTAACCCACCTACACGTCCATCTATAATAAATGTTAATGAATATAGATTGCAATATTCAAATATTTCACTTCGCACCTCCATATTATCTGCACAAACGAAGATTACATCAAATCGGACATTGTTTATCTGCCTAAACACATCCCAGCTTATTGGGAACACTTTAATGTCTTGTTCATCTGGGTTCAAAAGTTTCAATGTTTTACTCAACTGAAACACTTTTAATGTTTCTTCAGTAGGCGGAATAAATAATTGATTTGGTAAGTTATGAGCTTCTATTTTATCATGATCTATAACGGTTATGTTCTTAACTCCCATTTTCTGTAAAGAAAATGTTAAATAAGAACCAATAGCACCAGCACCCACTACAAGTATATTATAGTTATTTATACTGTTTGGATTAAAAAAGTCCATCTGTCGCCAATAATCTGGCTTCATAGACAATAATTGTTCTTGTTCCATTTTTATACCTTTATGTTAGTTATTTTAATCTCTCTCTGAGACGGTCATAATGATTATTATTTATGTATTCATCAGAAGACAATATCTTAATCAATTCACTTCTATCGTGATGGATACAATACCATTTATATGCATTTGTTGCAGTACGTTCTCCCAATGTAACTAAATTGCTTACGCATATTCTGCCACCCGCTGTTCTTCTGTGGGTATGTTTCCAGCATTTTATAGTGGCAGTTGGATTATAAATGCAATTCGTTGACCCGCATTCAAGTGATTTGGAATGATAATGTCCACAATAGGGACATTTAATTTCGCAATGCGGGCAAAACCGCATATATCCTCTACCATTAGATACGAGTTTAAGCGGATAAACCACTTGCCTTGCACCACCACATAATCCACAATTATCCACGTACAGTGGATTCATTTTGCATGTTTGGCTAAGGCACTCTATATCACCATTGGAGTTTCTAATTGCCATTTCCCCACAAGCTGGACAAGTTAAGTCAATTCTTTGAAAATTATCCCGCTGAGATTCAGTTTCCCTCCACATCTTTTCACAAAAGTCTATTTTGCGTCTCAGTTTACTAATGTTTATGTAAGGATTTTCTGCATCGTAATGATACACGGTTTCTTTGATTATTGCTAATGCAAAGTCATAGAATCCGTTTGAAATATATGAATTAAATTCATCGCTTACATTTCCAAAACAGAATGAACTATTTATATGCGGATGGAATGGTATTGGAGTATATTCTGACCTTGTCAGTTTAAAATGATTGAAGGTGAAGACCGAATCCACTAAAGTTAGTGAATAAGGTTTCAGATAGAGGTCTATTTGCTTATAGCGCATATATCCTTCTATCTCATTCCCAATTTTGACATTTTTAAAATAAATTCTCAGTAATTCTTTCTCCCCACCAAAATTCTTTTTTAACTCATATTTCAATTTCAGTTTTTTTACTGATTTGATTATATCCTTTGTTGAAAAAATGGTTAATTCACTACGATTCATTTTTCTTTTTATGGCTTCATCGTAATTATTTAAATATCTTGTTATATCAGAAATATCGTTATGTAGCTCGAATTGATTATCAATAAATGGTTCTATATTTGTTTCTTGTGGCACTATTGCAAGTAATAATGCAATCCACTTAGCGAAGTGAGAAACATTATCTAATCTTACATATATTAATCCATCATCTACATTTTTATAAACAGATATTCCCCTTGTTCTGTCTCTTATTGGAATGAATTTATTTACAAAAGTTCCATAGTGTTCTTGTGGCAAAATGTAGATTTTGGGTAAATCTACCATTTTAACTTTGCCAAAGTAAGAAGCAAGTCGCTTCTGCGCTTCTGTTAAAATTAATTCAGTTGGTTGCATTATTTGCCTTAATGATTAAAAAACCAAATAAAATGATTGCATATTGAATCAACATAGCATTTATTTGCTCTGTTGAAATAGATAAACCGACACAAATGATGGTAAATCCAATAAAATTTAATGTTTTTTTCATATTTTTGCTTTCAGATATAAAAAAAGTGGAACGCATAGAGTTACCTATGAAATTCCACTAACTGTCATCTGTTATCCGTTCTTCTGTTTTATTCCCACTCTGACAATGTCGTTAGAGTTCAATACGTATGACGAACCGACGTTGTCGCCACCAACACTAAACGAATATGAACTCGTTTCAATGTTGTAATGGTCGCACAAAGATGCAATAGTACTACCTTCTGGTAACTTTACATCTTCTGGGAGAGAAGCTGGACGGACGAAACTGATTTTCACAGTTTTCACTCTTGGTTTTGCTGTTTTAACAGCAGTTTTTCTTGGCATTGCAATGCCCTTTCGTATTATTTTACAGCAGATTGATGGCTCTGCTGATTAGCCAATAAAAAACATAAACTGCTCCCAAAGAGAGCAGTGAGATTATAAAAAATGGGACTAAACAACCTTTATTAGCAGTTTTATTGATTTCACAATCAACATCTTTGCAACCTTCGCATTCTTTGCAACATTCCATTTTTTTTCCATTTTTAATTAAAAAGTGTGAGCAGTTTCTGGACTTTGATACCAGCTCATATACATCAAGTGTTGACCGTGTGAAGTTTAATTCTATTGCAAACCGCAGTTTGCGCAAATTACAACTATTACGGGATGAAGCTATCTGTTAATATCCACTAATGTGGTACTGCTCTTAATTAGTTGCACCAGCAGAAATTGAATCTACATTTACCACAAATTGGGTAAGTTTTTCATTAAACTATGGTGCAAACCAGCAAAGGACATTGCTTGCCATTTAATATGTTATGTCTCTTGCGGTATAAACAATCAAATTTATAAAGCCATATTTGTCACGTATTCCTTTATAGGTAAGTGACAAATGGTCAATTTCTCCGTTACGGAGTAAATAATAAATCTTTTTAATGCTATACGAGCCAGCATTAATTTCCATTCTTGTTTAAAGTTTACAGCTTGCTTTGTAGGGTGGAACGGTTGTTTGTTTGTTTGTTAATTAATCTAAGGTAATGAGTGCTGGATTACTCCAGCCACTTATGCCTTTGCTTTCTTTGCCGTTGATATACATTTTGTTCCCAGAAATTTGGTAGCTGTCATCAACTTCAGAAATTCTCTTGAATAAGAGCCTTGAGAAACTTAGACCTAACTGTAGACAGGTTGATTCAATATGTTCAACAGTGCCTAAAGCAATAGTTTGACCATTGTGTTTTAATCCAACAGTTTTTCCTAAGAACTTTTCTTTATGTTGCCCAGAGCTTACGGACACGGTACGTGTTCCACTTGTTAGCTCTTTAACCTCAGTGCGTTCAAGTTTGTACAACACACCTTCGTACACAACAAGTCTTAGGCTATTTTTAACAGCCGAAGCTAATGTCAAATTAGTTTCAGCCTTGAGTTTAGCACTTTTCTCAATCAATGCTTGCGATTGT
>Ga0172369_10007762_pt1 | contig 12378 bp, 12 predicted proteins | sample LakKiv25m_FD_114539 | JGI IMG/M metagenome (GOLD analysis project Ga0172369, IMG submission 114539) | Freshwater microbial communities from Kabuno Bay, South-Kivu, Congo - kab_022012_11.25m | ecosystem: Environmental > Aquatic > Freshwater > Lake | place: Democratic Republic of the Congo... | reverse complement strand
TTGAGGAATAATTACGACCTTTTTCATTTTACCAGTTTATGACCAGGAAGATAAGACTTTCTTTTCAAACCTTACATTCCTGTTGAGAAACCAGCGTCTTTCGACCGCCTGAAAGATGAGTTCAAACACATCCCCTGACTGAGCCAGCGCCAACACATGCGCTCCGGCCGCATCCTGCCAGCGCCGGCCGATCCCATCCACCAGGTAGGGCCGGCCCTCCCAAGTGAATTGGAGCGGGCGCGCCTGGCCCTGGTCATCAAAGCGGGCGATGACCTGGACCGGTTCCATCGGATCACTCATCACGGCCGGCCTCCGTCTCGGACTCCAGGTGTTCCATCAGCAACCGCAGCGCCTGTTCAGCCGCCTGTTCTTTGATCTGGGCGCGCTCTCCCGCGAAATGATAGGATCGGGCGAACTGCACGCCGGCCGCGCTCAAGCCAATCCAGGTGTATCCAACCGGCTTGGTGGGCATGCCGCCGCCGGGTCCGGCAATCCCGCTCACCGCCAGACCGATATCCGCCGCCAAAACCTCGCGCACGCCTGCAGCCATCTCGATCACCGTCTCGCGGCTGACCGCCCCGAATTTCTGCAACGTCTCCCAACGCACCCCCAACAGCTTCACCTTGGCTTCATAGGCATAGGAAACCACCCCGCCCAGGAAATACTCCGATGAGCCGGGGATATTGGTGATGCGATGCCCGATCAATCCCCCGGTGCATGACTCGGCCGTCGCCAGTTGCAAGCCCTGCTGCTTTAACCAGCGCCCAATTTCTGCTTCAATTTTTTCTTCAACCATGTACGGGATAATCCTCGCCTTGTTTTCCAGCGTTCACGATATGGGTATCCATCAGCGTGTTACGGTCACTTTCTGGATCACCCGCGGCGCTTCAGTATCAAACCCCTTGGCATGGGTTAAGTGATAAGCGAACAACTGGGCTGGCAAAATTGCCACAAGGGGAGTCAGCCACTCGGGGATGCCGGTCGGCAGGCGCAGCGGCGTTTGGGCATAGCCGAGCGCCTGCTCTTGATCCGAGATCACCACCAATTCCGCCGCCAGTTCATTCCTCAGTCGCTCAAAAAGCGCCAACCCGTCTGGATAAACTTTGCCGCCAGGGTTCACCGCCAATACCGGAAAGCCCTGTTCGATCATAGCAATCGGCCCATGCAGAAAGTCGGCGGATGAATACGGATCTGCCATCACATACGAGAGCTCCTTAAGCTTGAGCGACCATTCGAAAGCAGTTGCATAATTGTATCCCCGTCCGATCACCACACAGCGGCTCATATAACGATAGCGCTCGGCCATCTGAGCGATCTGGTCATCTTGATCGAGCGCCTGCGCTGCCCAGCCAGGGACATCCTCCAGCAATTTGCGCTGCTCTGAATCTCGTCTGAGCGCCGCCGAGAGCATCGCAATCACCATGAGCTCAGCCGTGTAGGTTTTCGTCGCCGCTACCGCCTTCTCATCTCCAGCCTGGATATCGATCACAAAATCGGCCACGCCTGCCAGCGGCGAGACCGGGTCGTTGGTGATCGCCAGCGTTGCGCAGCCCTGCTTGCGCCCCTCTGCCAGCACGCTGACGATATCCGGCGACTGCCCAGATTGGGATACGCCCACCACCAGCGCTCCCTTCAGCCTGGGCGGTTTTTGAAAGCAGGTGAACAAAGAGGGAGTGGCCAACGCCACCGGCAAACCGTTCATCGATCCCCACAGGTAATTGGCATAGCGGCCGGCGTTATCTGAAGTGCCGCGCGCAGCCAGGAAGACATAACCCGGCCCGATGCGCTCGATCTGACGGGCGATTCCATCAATCAGGAGCCTCTGGTTGTTCAACAAACGCGCCAAAACATCCACCTGTTCAAAGATTTCGGCATGCAATGTCATCGACGACCTCCCAAGGATCAAATTTCATATCGCAGATTCCCCCTTTATATGGTCTTATCTGCGAGACAATGGATAACCCCGCAATTTTACCACTCCACTTCGCTTCTCTTCCCAAACTTCAATTTTGCACACTGCCCATTTAGCGCAAAAGGTTTTTTTTATCGCGCTGGGCCAGCCATTCGCGCCAACAGGCTGGTAGACTCCCTCAGAGTATTTCAGCCTGAATATGACGCCGCCTTCGCCGATTGGGGAACGGAGCGATTGAGAGCGGGTGGGCAGATTGATCATCAAATCAAGCGATTTGCGGAGCGTGATGTGAGCTTGAAATCAGCAGGCATCATAACGCCCAATATCTTCAGCCAGCGGGGTAAATAACTCGATCTTCCATGGCTCTACATGCGGCGCAATCGAACATGCCGAACTGAGGATATACCCATAACCCGGCATTCCCACCTGAAGACACTTGCTTGCCTCGGCGATCACCTCTTGCGGAGTTTTGTATTCCAGCAATGCCACCGAATTCATGTTACCTTTGAGGAAAAGCCGGTCGCCGATGAGTTGCTTCGCCTCCGCCAGTTCGATGTTGCCTAACGGTGGAGGATCGAGGGTATCCACACCCATCGTCCCCGAAGAGGCCATTAATTCCAACCGATCACCAATGCGCCCACAGGTATGCGTGTAAACCGGAACGCCTTCCGCCTTGACCGCCTCAGCCACCTGGCGTTCGTAGGGGACAACAAACTCAGCATACATCTTGGGAGAGATAAACCCTCCGCCGGCAAAAGCAGACGAAATCAACACCGCGTCCACCCCGTGCCGGGCTTGTGCTCGCGCCCAGGTGATAGAGGAGAAAGTGAGCTGTTGTAAAAACCCCTTTGCCTTTTCGGCATCATCCGCCAGGCTAATTATCGCCTCCTGGTAGCCAAATAACTCCAGGTAATGAGTGAAGGGAGAAAATACTTCTCCATGCACCGAAACCTGGTCGGTCACCTTTGCCCGCACCAGATTAATGGTATCCATAAAATAATCAGGCGCCTCTTCCAGCAAGCCGAAATCACGCTTCCCTTCCAACCAGGGAATATGATAGGTATTCCACAAGTAGCCCGGATAGAGATCGATCTTTTCCATGTGTTCGGGATCAAGCGCAGAAAAGTCAGCCCGGCGAGGCAATTCCGGGCGGGCTGTGTAAATATATTGGCCATTGTCATCCCAGGGCAGCAGCGTGACATGCCCATTGCGCCAGGTGATCTGTTCCCCCTGATCGGTCTTTTCAATCTTCTGGATCATCTCCAACGAATTGCGCGGCCGCCCAGGCAGATTGATCAGGATGCCGTCAAAACGGTAGCGTTGCTGCAAAGCGACCAGAGCCTCGGCAAAACCCTGGCTGGTGAACCAGATTTCGTGCGGAGATAGACCGGCGTGGAGAAAATAATGCCCCAACGAAAGCTGGCACATCACCGGCGCACGATCTACTGCCTTATGTTGCATAGCCAGGGCTATTCGTTCTCGGCTGTTCATCGTCTGCTATCCTTTCACTGCTCCGGCTGTCAGGCCTTTAATAAATTCTCGCGCCAGCAGCATATACAAAATCAAGAGCGGGACGGCCGCCAGCGAGAGCACAGCCAACGCGCGCGTCCAGTCGGTGCGGTACTGTCCAAAGAGTAAGGAAACACCCAGAGCCACTGTGCGCGACTCCTCGCTACGGATGAGCACCAGGGGGAACCAAAAATCATTCCAAATTTTAATCATGTTGAAAATCGCCACTGTGGCCAAGGCCGGCCGCATCAGCGGCGCCACAATGGTTATAAATATCTGCCATTCTGAAGCCCCATCCACTTTGGCTGCATCAAACATCTCGCCCGGCAACTCCTTAATGAACGCTGTCAGCACAAAAGTGGCAATGGGCATGCCCATGGCGATGTAAATCGGAACCAGACTCCAAATCGAATCTTGCAGGTTTAGCGTCTTTATCAGGCGTATCAGGTCAATGGTGCCCAGGCGGATCGGAATCATCAACCCGGCAATAAAGAAGAGATAGAGAAAGGTCGTCAGTCGCGATCGCCATTTCGCCAGGGCGTAAGCCGCCATCGACCCGACCAACAAGATAAGAGATAATGAAACGATGGTGACGATGAGTGAATTGATAAAATAAATATCAAATCGCCCAGTTTTCCAGGCAGCTTGATAACCAGCCAGGGTGAAATTTTTCGGAAAGCCGAATGGATCACGAAAAATCTCCCTCTGCGGTTTGAATGAATTAACCACCAGGGTCCACAGGGGAAAGAGAACCACCAGCGACCAGGCAGTGAGAATCAGATATTTGAAGATCAAAGAAATTCGGATACGTCGCATGGGATTCTCCTGACTTACTCGTCGCCAGCATCATTGCGACGCGAGAAATACAACCAGATTGAAACACCCACTAATAGGATCATAAAAGTCATGGTGGCAATCGCTGCGCCCATCCCCATGTTGGGAATACCTACCGGATGTTCTCCGGCAATCCCTGTACGGTAAAAGAATGTAGCTAACAGATCAGTTGAATACGCCGGCTCTCCTTTAGCGCCGGCCATAGCATAGATCACATCAAATGCGTTGAAATTGTCAACGAAAGTCAGGATAGCGACGATTCCCAGGACAGGCTTTAACAAAGGAATTTTAATCCGCCAAAAGATAATCCATTCCGATGCGCCATCCATGCGAGCTGCTTCCAATAATTCTTCTGAAATGCCCATCAGCCCGGCCATAAATAACACCGTAGGCATGCCCACCCATTGCCAGACTGAAGTCAACGAAATTATTGGCAAGGCCAGGTTCTCCCGCCCCAACCAGGGCAAAGCCAGCGATTTCAAATTCATGGCAATCAGGATTTTATTGACAGCTCCCCATTGGGGATTCAAAATTAACGTCCAAAGGAAACCGGTCACCAATACCGAAAGCGTGGCTGGCGCAAAGATGATCGTTCGAAATACATCCCGTCCTCGAAATTCCGAAGAGAGCAAATTTGCAAACAACAGACCCAGGCTATTTTGTACCAGCATATGGATGAAAAAAAAGATGAAAGTGTGTTTAACCGCGCCAAAAAAATGCGATCGCCACAAAGGATTGGTAAACAGGTCGATATAATTACTCAGGCCGACAAATTTCGTCGGGGTATATCCTTCACCGGTATAGAAACTCAGCCGCAGCGAGTCAAACAACGGGCCAGCCATAAAAGTGATGTAGATGACCAGCGCAGGAAGCAAGAAAAAAACCCACGTGATCTTACTACGAACCTGGCTGCTCAAGAACGCCGCTTTAGGCCTGGAGGGAGAAATGGTCTGGGTCATTGTCTCTCCTAAAGAATTGTGGCAGGGGCAATCTCATTCGCCCCTGCCACTTCATCGCTTACACAGGATTATTTGACGCAGGTCTGAGCCGGAGCATACCAGCCAGCCAACGCCTCTTGCAAGCTATCCGCCGCTTGCTGTGGGGTCATTTCGCCCTTCAGCACGGCGATCACTCCGTTGTTCATCGCCGTGTAGGCATCCACCTGTCCAGAGGGAGCAGCCAGCAGTTTCTCCCACACAAAGCGAATGTCGACACCTTTGGCGGCATCGTTGAAGCCCATAAAGGTAGACGCAACCGGGTCGCTGAGCTCTGGCACGTCCTTGATCATGGGGAAGAAACCGGGCAATTGTTCGGCCAGCACCTGAGCAAACTCGGGTGTTTGCAGCCATTCGAGGAATGTCATGGCTGCTTCGAGATTCTTAGAAGCCTTGTTGGCGCCGATGGCTGCATCGATATGGAAAGTGACATAGGAATCTTTGCCAGCGGGCGGAGGAGCATAGAAAGCGCTCCACTTGAAATCAACAATGTCTTTCTTGAATCCGGGAATGCTCCAAGAGCCGTCGAACATCATTGCTGCCTGACCCTGAGCCAACAGTTGTTGCGAATCGTAGTAGCTAATCGCTTCGAAACCATCCGGCAGGAAGGGCTTTAAGTCCAGGATGCGCTGGTAAGCCGCCACCATATCGGCGTCGTTGAAGCAGCGCTCGCCATCCAGATAAGCCATGCGTCCATCATAACCGCCGATATTGCTGGGGATCAGTTGCATCATCACCACTTCGTTGATATCCCAGGCATCCTTCGTGCCATTGGAAAAGGGGATCACGCCCGCATCTTTAAGCTTCTGGGCGCTGGTCATCAGTTCTTCCCAGGTGGTCGGGATGCTGATGCCATTCGCATCAAACAGATCCTGATTGTAATAGATTCCGTGTGATACGGCAATGATCGGCACAGCATACGGCTCACCGCTATCGGTAGCCCACGGCGAACGCCCAGCATCGGTAAAGGCGTCCATGATTCCGGGCAGATCCTCTAATGAGGCAATGTACCCGGCGTCGAAAAGCTCACGACCAGTCGCAAACGAACGCACAAAGAAGAGGTCCGGACCGGTGCCCGTCTCTAGCTGGGTGCGCAGGGTGGCGTTGTAATCTGGCGGATTGGTGGGGTCAAACTTGAGCGTGATGTTGGGGTATGCTTTGTGGAACTCTTCCGCAATCACCGTCCAACCATCCACGTCATCTACGCGCCACGACCCCAGGGTCAAGGTCACTTCTTGCGCAGGCGCTTCTGTGACCACAGGCGCTTCTGTGACTACAGGCGCTTCTGTGACTACGGGCGCTTCTGTGACTACAGGCGCTTCTGTGACTACGGGCGCTTCTGTGACTACAGGCGCTTCTGTGACTACAGGCGCTGGAGCCCCTGCCGTGCAAGCTGCCAGTGTCATACTGATCATGATAATCAGAGATAACAGAGCGAACAGTTTCTTATTCATTGTCTCTTCTCCTAGAAAATTAGTTTTCTTCTTATTGGTTCCCATTTTGAAACTGGGTCATCGGTACGATAGATTCGAGTTCTTAAACAACCTCCTTTCACTTCACAATTTTATCCGGAAATTGCAGCGTCCTGGCTAGCATGGTCTTACCCCAATCGAGCCAGGCGAGCGCGCACATCTTGGGAAAAACGATCAATGTACTCCTGAACGAAGGCCTGCGCCTGAATATCAGCCTCATTCATCAACGGAGTCATATCCATGGCAAAAAGCAAGCCGGTAGTCGCATCCACTCCATGCGACTCAAAGTAAGTGGCATTCGCCCTCCGCCGCCCCAGCGAAGCCAGATCGTAGCGCTTACCACCGGCGATCTGTGAGTCAAATACGCCAAGCAAGGCCGCCTGCAGATTTTCGTGCGCTGAAACATCCAGCGTGACTTTGTCCGCGTCGACTATCCAATCCAGGGATCGCCAGACTTCGCAGCCAACCAGAGAAATTGGCCGGTCGCCGGGTTCCAGACTGCGCAATGCTGCAATAACTCTCAACGCAGTCGCCACATGGGTATCGTGTTTATCGGCCAGATTATGAGTGTAGACAATTTGCGGCCTGGCCGCGCTCAACAGGTTCGCCAGATCTTCCACCGGCGGGAGATACGAGCTATCTTTCAACGCGCCGCTCGGATAATCCAGCATCACCAACGCCCCGTACTCGCCGACAATTGCTGCCTTGCGTTGCTCTTTGAAGCGCACCTGGCGCATCGTCTCATCACTGTAATCCTGATACAGGTCGTTGCGCGGCGAACCGCGGCCATCAGAGGCGACTACAGCGCCAAACCACTGATCCGCTTGCTGAAAACATTCCAGAATGGGTTGTGCAGCCATGATTTCGATGTCATCCTGGTGCGCGCCAATGCAGAAATGCGTGCAACGCGCAAGGGCCTGCTCGACAGGCAACCCATCTGGGATAAAGATTTCTGCTGTTTCCTGGTGTACTTTCATCCCATCTCCTTAATCATTGCCGGGTAAACTGGCTGCCGCTACCGACTGCCCCACCCGGCGGATTTTTTCATCGGGCAGATGCAGCGCTACGCTCGTGTAAAGTTCCGGAAATTCCGTTTTCCACACCTGACTGGCCCCCTCCAGAAGCAATTCACCGCCGCGCCCCGATGTGCAGCGACCGAGGATTAACACGTGGCGAATGTCGTAGAAATCCGCATATTGCGCCAGGCCATAGCCCAGGTACACGCCCATGGTCTGCCAGATATGCAACGCTCCTTCGTGACCCGCTTCAAGTTTTTCTTGCACCAGCTTCAGTTTGTCAGCGTCGGTCAGGCGCGTTGGAATATCGATTCCGGCTTTCGGCGCCAGGCGGAAGACGCATTGTTGGGAGAAATACGACGCCCCACAACCCAGATCGCTCGACCATTCATCGCGCGCCGCCTGGGGGTTAAAGTCCACAGGGGCAAATGCCAGTTCGTTCAGCCAGCCTGTTATGCGCCCATCCAGGTTGACATAGCCTGCCGCTTCGCTCGACCCCAGAGCAATGCCCAGGATGCCATTGTCTTCGATCGACATTGAACCCGCCAGAGCGGTTACATCGCCATCATTAATCACGCTCAACGGTACGTTCATCTCGGCCTGGATGCGGAAGAACATATTGCGCGCCTCGTCAAAGCGTTGAGCAGGAATGGAGCGAAAGAGCGAGGCCACCATCGGGGAGTTATTGATGTAAATGCCGGCGGAACTGCCGCCGATAGCGTCCAGGCGCGGCAATTTTGAGGCGGCCAGATGGAGCGCGCTGATGATCTGGCGATAGTGATAATCCGGATCCGTATGCTTGCGCGGTTCCCAGACGATTTCTTCGCTGAAGACAGCTTTGCCATCCATCACCGCGCTCACTTTTATATCCGAAGCGCCCAGGTCAAAACCGATCCGGCAACCCTCCAGGTTGCGACCGAGCAACTTTCCCGTTTCATTGGAAGGAGGAATTTCATCCGGCTGGCAAAGGATTACTTCAAAGGGGCGTTGATACACCTGTTGGCCCATGAAGTGATAGTCGAAGTGACGCTCCCCATCGGGAGCATACATACGGCGTAACATTTCGCCAATTGCCGGCGGTCCGCCGATCATTAGCTTGTAGCCGCCGCGTTGCCAGAGCAGAAATTTGACGATTCGTTCCACCTGGGCAAAATTTTCGTCAAAGTCGGGATGTCCCGGCGGGTAAACCATGGTCTCATAGCGCGAAAATTCGTCCTGGCCGCGTTCCAGGCCGATCACCAAAGGCGTTCCCTGGCGAGCGGTTTTGGCCTGGAAAGCGCGCCGCGCCAATACAATGGGTTGAAATTGATCATCCAGAGCGGGTTTGATCGCCGGGTTCGCTATTTCTCTATCCAACATTACGTCCATTCTCCACCGAATTAAATAATAACGAATACCCGCCCAACAACTGGTAAGCCGAAGCGCCCAGGATGCAGGCCCGCACCCCTAACCGGCCAAGTTCCAGGCGTGTTTCCTGCGTCATACGCGCCAAAGCTGAACGCCGCATCGCGCTATCGACCGCCGCCAACCAATCTGCGCCAAAACGAGTCATATCACCGGTAAGAACAACTTTATGAATATTCAAGACGCCTACCAGGTTGGCTATCGATATGCCCAAGGCGCTCCCAGCCTGTAGTACAACTTCGCGCGTGCTCGGCTCGCCGCGATAAAAGTCCTCAACCAGGGCTTCCAGACTCAACGGTTCAGCCGCCAGGTCGCCCGCATGTGAGTGAGTCGAAAGCGCCTGCCTGCACTCAGCAGTCCGCTGGAGAACAGCCTGAACGCTGGCAACTGTTTCGAGGCAGCCTCTGCGTCCGCAGCGACAAAGCAAACCATTCTCTTCCACCACCACATGGCCAATCTCGCCCGCGCCGCCGCCATCGCCCTGAAAAAGTCGACCGTGGATCAGGATGCCCGCCCCAATGCCACGCTTTACGTTGATGACAATCAGGTTGTCCTCTGCGCCGTGGTCGCCATAGACAAACTCCCCGATGGCAGTGGCTTGACTGTCGTTTAATATCGAAACCGGTATGGGGTAACGTTCCTGCAATAAGCGCGCCAGGGGCAGGTCTTGCCAATCCAGGTTAACGGCGCGCACCACGATCCCCTCACGAGTGTTGATCAAGCCTGGCGTCCCTACGCCAATGCCTACGATCGGCGCCCAGTTTTTACTCACCAGTTGATCCAGCATCTGGTATAACAGGGACAACGCCTGTTTGCCATCCCTGCCTTGCACCGGCTCTTCAACCGCCTCTTTCACTTCACCGCGCAGGTTAACCACCGCGCCATAGAACTTGTGTTGTTCAAGACTCAGTCCGACCAGATAGCGCGAATCGGGGATGATGCTCAGCAAGATGGAAGGTTTGCCATTGATCGATGAACCCGGGCCAACTTCATATACCAGCCCCTCGGCGAGTAAGCCGGCGACGACATCAGACACCGTCGTGCGGGTTAACTGGGTCAGGCGTGCGATCCCAGCCCGGCTGATGGTCTCTTTCTCGAAAATGGTTCTCAGCACCAGGTCGCGATTATGTTGCCTGGTCAATTGGTGAGTGGCTTTTTTCGCTATCATAGCCTGAACAGAAACGACTCGCTTTGTTAGTCCATTGAACTTACAAAACCAGTATACATCATATTTTTGAAAATACAATAGAACAGGGGATTAATTAATCTAAGGGATTGTCTGGAAACAGCGGTCAGACAGCCGCAAAAGATACCCTGAGGGGCGAATCAGGCGAAAGATAAAGAAACTATCGGTCATCTCGCCGCCAGTTTTCGCATCTTATGGGCAATAAAAACCGAACCCCGCTCGGTTTTGCCTTTTGTACCCCCCAAGATTGAACCTCCGAAATTGCATGTTATGTTTGACCTTCCCGAAAAAGGTTTCAATCTCAATGTTGCGTTGTATATGCAGAGGCCTGCCAAGAGAACCGGAGAGTTGCAACCCCACCTAAAAAAGGATGGCCACTGCAATTTCCATAGAACATATTCCCTTATGGTTAAGCCATTTTTTATCCCAGTCTCCTCCCCGAGGGATATCCAAATTCAAGCAAGCCTGCTATCGTTATTACAAGCCCTGGTCAGGAACAAAGTATAAATACTCCCAGTCACCACAACCAGGACCAAGCGTAACCTGGTAAGCATCCGTAGGATCATGCTTATAGCGAGGAGGAATAACCATCGTCCCACCCGAAAGGCCGAAATGGTTAATCAAAACACGGCCTATTGTATCTGTAATCTCCCAATAGCAGTCATCGTTACCTTGAACCTGACTACGCCAGTAACCAGGGCAGATATCCACCTCGACCAAATAAATACCGGGCGGGTGCGTCCCAATGATCGGATGATTGGCGGCCCGCAACTCCTCAATAGTCATCTCTCTCCACGACTTACCGGTCGGGGTGATCGTTGCGGTCGGCGCCAGAGACGGGATCGCGGTATAGGTTGGGACTGGTGTGTATGTGGGTGGCTTTGTATATGTCGCCTGTGATGTCAGCGTCGGGTAACTTGTCAGTGTCGCCAACGGCGTCCAAGTAGACATAGCTGCCAGAGTCTCATGCACTGCCTGGTCAAATACCTCAGGCGAAGGCTTGCACGAGACCAGCAATAATAAAAACGCAATGATAAATCCAAACCATAACAACTTCACAAGCGAGCGCGAAGGGGATCGAACCCTTAACCAATGGCTTGAAAGGCCACTGCTCTACCATTGAGCCACATGCCCATTTTACTGTAGATCGTATTTTATCATGCGCACTCCCTGGGGTTAACAGAATCATCAACTCAGTGGTTTTAGTATCTTTCCATCCTATAGGATAAGGATCTATACTGACTCCTGGTGGAATTTTATCCCACCTCCTTATGACCGCCCTTCTTACACTCCCCGCCAAGAGAACCGGAGTACTTTTTCCATCACCCTTCGGAGAGTGTCATAACCGATCTTTAACCAAAATCTCAACGCTTTGTGGATATATACTCGCCAAAAAACTGCAGAAACAATTAATAAAGATCAACTATCGGGTCAATCCGAGATAAACCCAGGTCCCACAAGCAGGCTCAAGTTCAACCTGAAAAGCCCACGGATTGATATACATCGTTCCTCCCGATTGACCAAAATGATTATCAAGGGTTTCGCCATACTGATCCGTAATTTCCCAGTAGCAATCTGTACTTCCAGTGTTCTGGCTACGCCAGATCCCAGGAGCTATATCCACGCCCACAAGATAAATCCCCGGTGGATGCTCAACGGTAAGCAGATCAGGCGTATTGGTCGGTGGTCCCTCAGGGGTAGGCGTCCAAGCTTCAGTCGGTGTGAGCGTTGCGGTCGGCGCCTGAGACGGGAGCGCGGTATAGGTTGGGGCTAGTGTGTAAGTGGGTAGCTTTGTAAAGGTCGCCTGCGGTGTAAACGTCGGGTAACTTGTCAGTGTTGCCAGCGGCGTCGATGTAGGCAGAGCCGCCAAAGTCTCTTGTACAGCCTTCCCAACCACCTCAGTCAATGGCTTACAAGAGGACAGCAGAACCATAAGAGCAGTCAGAAATCCGAACCATCTCAACTTCATAGGTGAGCGCGAAGGGGATCGAACCCTTAACCAATGGCTTAAAAGGCCACTGCTCTACCATTGAGCTACGCGCCCATTTTG
>Ga0172369_10007761_pt1 | contig 12379 bp, 13 predicted proteins | sample LakKiv25m_FD_114539 | JGI IMG/M metagenome (GOLD analysis project Ga0172369, IMG submission 114539) | Freshwater microbial communities from Kabuno Bay, South-Kivu, Congo - kab_022012_11.25m | ecosystem: Environmental > Aquatic > Freshwater > Lake | place: Democratic Republic of the Congo... | reverse complement strand
TCAACTTCAACACGTCGAAAATGCTCCGCTGGGAAACGTCCGCGCAACGATGCCATGTTAATTGGGCAATCCTCGACAGTGAGTGGGAAGGCGAATTCTGTCGGGTGGCCGAGTCGCATCCGCGGGTCAAAGCTTACGTCAAGAACCAGAACCTCGGGCTTGAGGTACCGTACCGCTACGGCTCCGAGACGCGCCGGTACATCCCCGATTTCATCGTGAGGATCGAGGATGGCCGTGGAGAAGAGGATCTGCTGAACCTGATTGTAGAGACCAAGGGCTATCGACAGGAAGATGCGAAGGACAAGAAGAACACCATGGAGGTCTACTGGGTTCCCGGCGTGAACAATCTGAAAAGTTACGGGCGCTGGGCGTTCGCCGAGTTTACCGAGGCCTACCAGATCGAGTCTGATTTCGCGGCTCGGGTCGAAGTCGAGTTCAACAAGATGATCGACGGAATCCAGAGATCAGTAAAGGGTGAATAAATGACGAAGAAGAAGCTATCCGTCCGGATAACCGTCGAGACGCTCAAACACGACAAGGCAACGCGAAAGAACATCCCCACCGCCGAGCACCAGTCGGTGATGCATGATGCCGAGAAAAGTGCAATCCGCCTTGCCTACGAGCGGCGTAACCGCGATCTCGATCCGCAGCTGGTCTGGCGCGGCAAGGATGAGCAGGACTGGTCCGACCTGGTGGTTCACGTCCCGCCGCTCTACATCCAGGAGAAGGTACACCCCAAGGTGCTGATCGACGATTTGCTGCGCCGAAGCAAGGCTGACGAGAAAGCCGCGGCTCCCCAGTTCGATCTTTTCGCAGACTTCAACGGGTTGTCCAACGAAAGCGCCAAGACCGAGTTCTACCAGCACGATGCGCACTGGGCCAACCGGATGATCCTCGGCGACAGCCTGCAGGTGATGGCGTCGCTGGCCGAGCGCGAGGGGCTGCGCGGTCATGTGCAGTGCATCTATTTCGACCCGCCCTACGGGATCAAGTTCAACTCAAATTTTCAGTGGAGTACAGCAACCACCAAAGTGAAGGATGGAGATCGAAAGCATATATCTCGTGAACCAGAGCAGGTAAAGGCATTTAGGGATACATGGCGAGACGGAATACATTCCTATCTAACCTACTTACGAGACCGTCTAACTGTCGCAAGGGACCTTCTTACCAATTCTGGTTCCATCTTTATTCAGATTGGGGACGAGAACGTACACCGTGTACGTATGCTGCTAGATGAGATATTTGGATCGGATAACTACGTTAGTCTAATATCCTATAAGACTTCTATTGGTTTGGGAGCAGAGTTTATAGATAACACTTCGAACTATCTGCTTTGGTACTGTAAGGACCTCGAAGCCCTAAAGTTCAGAACCTTATTCCGTCTTCTGGAAGCAGGAAAAGAAGGTGCTACTCGATACAAGAAGCTTCGTCAGACGGACCTAACCGAACGCGCGGCTAAAGATAACGAAATTGCAGAGCCGGACAAACTTCCTGAAGGGGCGAGGCTTTTTCGCGATCAGGGGCTTACATCGCGCTCCGCATCGGCCACAACGTTATTTCCCGTCGAGTTTCAGGGAAAAACTTATGAACCGTCCACTGGAGGTTGGAGAACATCCACGGTCGGCATCGCCCGACTCGTATACGCAGATCGAGTGATGAAGACGGGGGAGAACATCTCTTACAGAAAGTATTTCGATGATTTTAAGGCGTTATCATTAGACAACTTTTGGGCGGATGTTTCTGGGGGGATAACGAGCAGATCTGATCCGAAAGTTTATGTGGTACAGACCTCGACCAAAATTATTGAGCGTTGCATCCTCATGACAACTGATCCCGGCGACCTCGTTCTCGATGCGACGTGTGGTTCTGGTACGACCGCATACGTCGCCGAGCAATGGGGACGCCGGTGGATTACGGTAGATACCTCCCGTGTTGCACTCGCGCTTGCTCGTGCACGGATCATGGGCGCACGATACAAATACTACCTTCTTGCCGACTCGCCGGAAGGGCAACAGAAGGAAGGGGAAGTCACCCGATCTGCTCCGTCAACGCAACCTACCCGTGGCGATATCCGCCAGGGATTTGTCTATGAGCGGGTGCCGCACGTTACACTCAAATCCATCGCCAACAATACCGAGATTGATGTCATCTGGGACAAGTTCCAGGAAGCGATCGACCCGTTGCGTATGAAGTTGAACCAGGCACTTGGCAAGAGGTGGGAGGAATGGGAGATTCCCCGCGACGCCGAGACGAAGTGGCCCGCGGAGGTGAAGAAACTCCACTCGGAATGGTGGGAACAGCGAATTGCCCGGCAGAAAGAGGTCGACGCCTCCATCGCTGCTAAGGCTGAATATGAATACCTCTATGACAAGCCATACGACGACAAGAAGAAAGTGCGGGTGGCTGGGCCATTCACGGTGGAAAGTTTGTCGCCGCACCGCATGCTGGCAGTGGGCGCCGATGACGAGTTGATCGATCCGGCAGCGGAATCGGTTGAGGTCGATGGGCACAAGCAGGACTTTGTCCGAACGATCCTGGAAAATCTGAAAGTGGCAGGGGTGCAGCAGGCGCACAAGGACGACAAGATTACTTTTACATCTCTTGCCTCTTGGCCGGGCGATCTGATCTGCGCCGAGGGCCGCTATATCAAGAGTGGAGATGGGGGAGCGATCGAGACGCGCGCCGCGATCTTTATCGGCCCGGAGTTCGGCACCGTTTCGCGCCCCGATCTGGTTTCTGCCGCACGCGAGGCTGGTGACGCGGGCTTCGATGTGCTAATCGCTTGCGCCTTCAACTATGACGCCCATTCCTCCGAATTCGATAAACTTGGCCGCGTTCCGGTCCTCAAGGCGCGGATGAATGCCGACTTACACATGGCCGACGATCTCAAGAATACCGGCAAGGGCAACCTATTCGTTATTTTCGGCGAGCCTGACATAGGCATACTCGACGCAGAGGGCGGACAGATACGCGTCAAGGTTAACGGCGTCGATGTGTTCGACCCGACCACCGGCGAAGTGCGCAGCGACGGTGCCGAAGGGATCGCTTGCTGGTTCATCGACACCGACTACAACGAGGAGAGCTTCTTCGTCCGCCACGCCTACTTCCTCGGTGCGAACGATCCATACAAGGCGCTCAAGACGACGCTGAAGGCGGAGATCAACGAAGACGCCTGGGCCACACTGAACAGCGACACTTCCCGCCCATTCGACAAGCCCAAGACAGGCCGCATAGCGGTCAAGGTGATCAACCACCTCGGCGACGAGGTGATGAAGGTGTTCAAGGTTAATTGATGGACTTCCGAATAGCGGACACGTTCACCGACAGTCTTGCTCGTCTGACGGGTGAAGAACAGAAAAGCATCAAGACCACGGCATTTGACCTTCAGATAAATCCTGCCAAGCCGGGGATGAGCTTCCACAAGCTCGACAAGGCGAAGGACAAGAACTTTTGGTCGGTGCGCGCCGGTAGCGATCTGCGAATAATCGTCCATAAAACCGATTCATGTCTGCTCCTTTGTTTCGTGGGGCATCACGATCTTGCCTATCGGTGGGCAGAGAGACGGAAGCTGGAGGTTCACCCCCGGACTGGTGCGGCGCAGTTGGTGGAGATCCAGGAGCGGGTCGAGGAAATCACGGTCACCCGGCCCATCCAGCCGGTGCACACGCCTCCTCCAAAACTGCCGTTGTTTGAGCACCTCAACGACGATGTGCTGCTCGGATACGGAGTGCCGGAAACGTGGCTTAATGAGGTTCGATCAGCCACAGAGGACTCCGTTCTGGAACTGGCCGAGCATCTTCCGGGGGAAGCCGCCGAGGCACTATTGGATCTTGCCACTGGGACATCGCCCCAGGTCACGCCACCGGTTGCCGTAGGAACAGATCCATTTGCTCACCCCGATGCGCAACGTCGGTTCCGGGTGATGAACAACGTCGAAGAACTGGAACGCGCTCTCGATTTCCCTTGGGAAAAGTGGACCGTTTTCCTTCATCCGGCCCAGCGGCAACTGGTCGAGCGGAATTACGGGGGGCCGGCGAGAGTTTCGGGATCGGCCGGGACGGGGAAAACGATCGTTGCCTTGCATCGTGCTGTTTACCTGGCACGGTCCAATCCGGACGTTCGGGTGCTTCTTACGACCTTCTCGGATGCTTTGGCCAGCGCTTTGCGAACGAAACTGCGTCGGTTGATCGGATCGGAGCCCCGTCTTGGCGACCGGATTGAAGTCCACGCATTGAGTGCGATCGGACGACGATTGTACGAATTGAAGTTTGGTTCCGCGCGGCTTGCATCCAAGGAAATCCTCGACCAGTACATTTCCAACATCGCCGCCCGAAACGACGGGCAGAAATTCAGTCTCCGATTTCTCCGGACGGAATGGGAGCAGGTAGTCGACGCGTGGCAGCTGAACAACTGGGAGGCATACCGGGACGTGCCCCGCCTGGGCCGGAAAACCCGTTTGTCGGAAGCGCAACGACGGCTACTCTGGTCGATCTTCGATCAGCTTCGATTGCGTCTGAAGAACGGGAACCTGCGTACGGAGGCGGATCTGTTCAGCCGGCTTGCCGCCCATTTTTCTGAAAACGACAATCGGCCATTCGATCACTGCGTGGTTGACGAAGCGCAGGATATCAATGTCCCTCAACTCAGGTTCTTGGCGGCGTTGGGTGGTGGGCGCCTGAATGCTCTCTTTTTTGCTGGTGATCTCGGACAGCGGATTTTCCAGCAGGCCTTCTCCTGGAAGGCGCTCGGTGTTGACATCCGTGGAAGGGCGCGCACGCTGCGGATTAACTACCGTACCTCCCATCAGATCCGAAAGCAGGCGGATCGGTTACTGGGGCCGGAGTTGGCAGATGTCGATGGGAATACGGAAGATCGACGTGGTGCGATGTCGGTATTCAATGGGCCTGATCCGATGATCGTCGCTTCCGCTACACCTGAAAAGGAGATTGGGGTGGTATCCGCCTGGCTGAAGGAGAGAACCGGTCAGGGGGTCCAGGCACATGAGATCGGGCTGTTTGTGCGGTCGGAAGGTCAACTTGACCGTGCCCGCGCAGCTGTTAAACGGGCCGGTCTTCCGTTCAAAGTTCTCGACGAGCATGTTGCCACTTCGGCCGGGCAGGTTTCGGTCTGCACAATGCATCTGGCAAAAGGGCTCGAATTCCGCGCCATCGTCGTGATGGCGTGCGACGACGAGGTCATTCCCCTGCAGGAGCGAATCGAGGCCGTCACGGACGATGCCGATCTCCAGGAAGTCTACGACACCGAACGCCATCTGTTGTATGTCGCCTGCACCCGTGCGAGAGATCATCTGCTTGTGACGAGCGGGGATGTTCCGTCAGAATTCCTGGATGACTTACGGAAATGAAGTGTTGGTTGCCTGACAACAACGATCGCACATCCTTATAGCCCACTGGTAGGCGGTGATGGCTTTATTTTCCGCCTACGCGGTGGCAATCCTATGTTTGCCAATACCCTTTCAAGAATCTCACCGGGATCGGATGCTCCCTTCTTGCGCGATAGAATTTCCGCGAGTGGGTCGCGGGCATATCGCTCCATAAAGGTGTCGAGGTCTCTCTTCCTGAATAATATTTGCCCTCCCGGTGGCCTGTAGTGTCTGATCTCCGGGAGGAGTCGTCTGAGCCAGCGTGGAGAGCGCGAAAGGTAAGCCGCCGCCTGGGAGAGGGAGAGGAAGCCGGTTTCACTCACATCCAGCAGAACGAAAGGCATCCCTTGAGGGATGCCGTACTTCATTCTCATCTGCTCAAGACGATGTGAGGAACTGACAAGACGTTCCCCGGGTAGGGGTAGCGGAAGATCACTTCGTTTATTACTCATCCTCCCACCTCCAATATTCTAATCACCCCAGGCAAATGTTTCCTTTGACCGATCTGATAATAGTCAACAACGTGCTTTCCTGCCAGAATAGTCAGCGGAGGAAAGCCCAGTCAGTTGATAAGAGGGCGGCCCTTGACGCACTTCCCCGGGATCACCTTGCGGATCATTACGTAGGAGGCCGTGAAATGGCACCACGGCAGAAAAAGTCAAAGCCACCCATACCCCATTGGGGTAGGGCGAAAGCCACGCGCGGTAAAACTAATAAATGGGAGCCACGCTTTTTTCAGGCAGACCGAAAATTAATTGCGGGTGGATTCGCTCCACTATTTGATGCGATTTTCAGATCACCCCGCAGACCTATATTTCCCCGTCTTGATACCAATTTTTCCCCGAGGAAAGGCGTTTCAATAAATTTCACCGTGAACCCCGGCCTGAAAACAGAAACGGCAAGGACGTACTTGAGCGCACTCGGTTTCGATAAATCCTTCATGGATTCGTATATCGGAGCTTTGTCAGGAAGTGCATCCACGCCAGAAGCGATGCGAAAAATTCTGGAAGAAAAAAGTTACAAGAAAGACAGAGTAGATTTGATTCTCCGGCAGCTTGCTTCGCTTGGGGCGATCCGAGAGGATCGAAACCGGAGCGATGCAGACGAACTAATAAAACTTGGGACGCTAAAAAAACGCATTTCTCGTACACAATGGGAATTGTGGTTTTCTATCCTTAAAAAACTATCTGGCGAGAAGTTGATGGAACTGCTGACAACGGAACTTAAAAACCGGGATAAATGGGAAAAACGCTTAAAACGAGCGAATAAGAATTGGAAAGACGTTTACTTGACCGAAAATGTAATTGCGGAAATAACAATGGAACTTTTTGGCGAAACAGATCCGGGGAAATTTAGAACAAAATTAATTCGTTATCGTGGGATGAAAATCACTCTTGGCCATCACGCATTATTATATTCGCTTAATAATCCCGGAGAAACCCACGACGAGATTCTTGCGATTCTAATGGGCGAATAGGACTTACTTTTTTCAGCAATTTATAAATTCCTGCCCTCGTTGAAGCTGTAACAGTCTCCCTCTCCTTACATTTTTTTCGTATCAAGACTTCTCTATCCCGTTGGGATATTGAAAAAGAAAACTTTGGGGGGATTTTCGGTGGGAAAAATCAGCGAGAGATTCCGACAGGCGGCAAAGTTATCTCCGATCCCACTCTACCGGCTCTCCCAGGAGGTTGGGATTGCACCGCATAAAATCTACCGGGTGGTTCGTGGGATTCAGTCTGTTTCCCCTGACGATCCGCGAATTATCGCCTTGGGAGAAAAGCTCGGTGTTCCACCTGATGAATGTGTGGATCCGAGGACCGGTACGGCGAGATGAATACCTCCGGAGCGTTGACGGCGGCCCAGGCGATCCGGAAGGAGTGCCGATTTTGCACCTGGACGGCGCAAGCGAACTGCACCACCAAGGTGTGCAAACTTCATCCCGACGTTTTCAAGTGCCGATCATCCGTCAAGCGCATCAAGGCGCATTGTCAGGATTGCGCCGTACGCGACTTGACCGGGAACATCCACCAAGCGGTGCGCGACTGCACGGGGGAACTTCTAAGGGACAACGGCAACGAGAAAATATGCAGTCTCTATCCCTTCAGATTCGGGAAGAACCCCACCCGGACGAAATACCCCTCACCCCCCAAACGTAAACCGTCCGTGATCCCCAACAGAGGTCGAAATACGGCCGCAGGATCGACGATCTCGTCGGAGTCGGAGAAGAGGAGGGGCGACCGATGACCATCCGTACCCTGCGACCCATCCCGGAACTCCCCGCAGTTATGGACGTGCTTCTGTCGCAGGACCAGACGGTGGGGGGGCGGCGGTGAACCGCGGATATGTCAAGCTGTGGCGGAGATCGATAGACTCCTCCGTCTTCGCCGATCCTCATCTGTGGCAACTGTGGACGTGGTGCCTGATGAGGGCAAACCATAAAACGCACCCCGTCCCGGTCCGGACGGGACGCGGCCAAACCATCGTCACCCTCAAGTCAGGCGAATTTATCTTCGGTCGTCATGCGGCCGCCAAAGAATTGAAGTGTGCGGGCTCAACCATTCAATATCGCTTGGAAACCCTAAAACGCCTGAAAATGGTCGTCACCCATCCCGGCACCCATTATTCCATCGTAACCGTAGTAAATTGGGCAAGTTATCAGGAAGGGGTCAAGGACGTTCGTCAACCAACTCGTCACCCACTTCGTCACCCATCCGTCACAGACAAGACTGTGAAGAATGAAAGACTTACCGGCGTCCCGGCGAAGGACGCCGGCCCGCCTTCCGAGAACGAAAAGATCCTCGGATACGATACAGTGGGCCGTCCTCTGTACGCACCCCCCAAGGCGTCAGAGGCGGCGCGGTAATGGCACCCGTGACCCTCCATGCCGTCCAATCCCCAAAGACCGGCGAGCTCCTCCGCGACTGCCTGGTACACGCCATCCAAGACGGCTCTCTCGCCCGCCTCCTGGTGGACAAGTTCCAACGCACCGACTTCCCGACGAACTGCCTGGACATCTTCGACACTCTCACCGCGTCCCTCTCGGCACGTGGCCGCGTTGATCACGCCTTCATCGCGGAGCGTGTCGGATGGGATACCCTCACCGAATTCGCTGCAAGAGAGTGCTCCTTCCATGCGACAGATACCCATGCGGTGGTCCGGCAGATCCTTCAGGACCGGAAACGGCAGGATGCGATCCAGGCGATCCGGGAAGGCGACTACCAGAACGCGCAGACGTTACTCGGCAGGATTGCCGTCTCCGACCCGGAGGAGGCCGCGGCCGTCGGGCGCATCACAGAGGCGACCATAGAAGCGTTCATGCAGACGGTCAAGAAAAACTCGAAGCAGGATCTCCTCGGGTTTCGGACAGGGATCCATGGGTTGGATGCGCTCACCCTAGGGCTGGCCCCGAAATCAGTATGGGGGATCGGCGCTCCTACATCGGCGGGGAAGACACAACTCGCCTGTCAGATAGTCAATGAGGCGATCCTGCAAGGCGGCGTGATTCTGTACTTGTCGCTCGAAATGTCCACGGATTGGATCCTGTCCCGGATCCTCGGGGCTAACCGCGGGATCAACCCGACCGACATCTACATGGGAAAGACGCCGCCGGAACTTACCGGGACGATAGAGGGCATCCTGGCCTTGTACGGGGACTCCCCGCTCCACATCCGGGACGATGTGACCGAATTATCAGGAATGGAGAAGGCTGTGCGAACGGTCCGCAACCGCGAAGGCCGCCTCGACCTGGTAGTTGTGGACTTCGTCCAGAACGTCGCGGTACGCGGTGTGAATCAGATCCTTGAACGACAGGCGACGGCAGCTCCACGGATCCAGGCGCTCGCACGGGAAACCGGCGCTTGCGTCATCGTCCTATCGCAACTCTCCAATGAAGCCGTACGAGATGAAGGGAAGGGGATTCTGTCATTCAGGTACAACTCAGAACTTGCACATGCCTGCGACGTGGCGATCACGCTCCACCCGGACACGAAAGGGAAGACTTCCATGCTGGTTCGGAAGAACAGATCTGGCCGGACAGGGGCGCTGACGCTTCGGTGGTCGGGGAACTACTCCAGGTTCGAGGAGTCATCGTTGTGAGATCAAACCCAAAGGGGGAAAGATGAAAAATATCGACGACTTGAGGCCCAGGACGGTTCGCGAACTGATTGGTGATGACTCGCCTCTCTTAACCCGATGCGGGGCGGACATAACTCCTCGGCGGCAGAAACTTCCCCCGATGAAATGGTGGCTTGTGGACGAATTCCGTAATGTCCTCGTGACCCAGGCGGACATAGACGACTACGAGATTGAACTCGACGACATCGACGACAAAGAACTCTCACTTGCTTTGGAGCAGGTCGTCGGTTGGATCCATAACATCGGGGGGAAGGCGTGGGCGAACCCGGAGATGGTCGGAGAGATGGCGATTTTTCTTTCAAGACGAGTTGTCTGCCGAGTGTGGGCACGAAGTAGATGATCACTGAGGTGCGCGCTATCGACGATCCCGACCCATGCGCCGCAAGAGAAAGGAGGACCCCGTGCCGAAAGACGAAGGTGTAACAGTTCAGGCACAATCCCGGAAACTCGGACCTCGTAAGAGAAACCCGATCCAAATGGCGTCAGATACAGCAATCAAAGCCCTGATGGCAAAAGGGTTTTCGGTGAGGAGGGCGGCCAAGTTTTTGGGCATAAGCCCCACGACTGCACAAAAGGCGATGACCCGACTACGGGAGCAAGGAGAATTGATATCAGGCCTCATGTCTGTCGAGCGCGATGAGAAACTCGGAAAGCTTGTGGATCATTATCTGGACAAGGGGATTAAGCTCCGGAACGTCAAGGGATCCGACGCCCTGGGAGTCGCCAAGCTGTATGCAGATCGGCGCTATCCCGTTCGGAATGATTCAGCGCCGGTGTCCTATTCCTTCACGAAAGTGGACCTCAACCAGTTCCTGCCAGACGCTCAGCCGGCGCCTGGGGAGATTGTGGAGCCGGGACCAGTCAATGAACCACCGAAGGGGACTCGGTGAAGTTTCTTAAGGCGTCAGTTTTGGCGAGGGGAGTGGGGCCATGTCCGATCCTCGCATCGGAGAGTTTTTTTGAAGGCCGAACTTAACATCCCGCCTGAACTGGTCGGCGCGATTGCTGACGCGGTGATGGCGCGGTTGAAGCCGATCTTGACCGGATTGCAAACGAACCCCTCTCGGGTGGACGATCTTATGGGGGTGGCCGAGTTGGGCAAATATCTGGGCGGTGTCAGCAGAGATTGGATTTATCAACGAACGGCGGGCAATGAGATACCTTTCGTAAAGGTCGGCCGCATGATCAAGTTTCGCCGGTCCGACATTGACCGATGGTTGGCAAAGCAATCTACTCCTGCCGTCATCCCGCTCTCGGCGCCGTTGCCGCCAAGAAGGCCTCGGGATTGTGAATCCCGTGACACAGGGAAAACCCATTGCGTTATCGCCAAGGTATAAGTCGCTGTGAAGTGGAATGTGAAGTTGGATATTCAGCTTGCGTTTGCCCTCTGCATGGCTATAATTATGACTATGCCGTGGAAAGGGGGTAACGGAAGTTGAAGTTCATGACCGTAACGAACGCGAAGCTGACCCTGACAGCGCTGGTGATGGAGGTCGAAAAGACGGGCATCCCTGTCTGTATCACCAGAAACGGCATCCCCGCCGTCATCCTGCGCAAGGTCAGGAAAGGCGAAATCGGACTGGTGGCGAAGGAGCCGCCGGTCGGGAAAGGAGGAAAACCTCGTGGCTCAAGGTAAGGGTATTTACAAGCGTGGCAGCGTCTACTGGCTGACCTATGTGGACGCCGCCGGTAAGGTGGTGCGGAATACCTCCGGAACTTCCGACTACAAGGAAGCCATGAAGGAACTGACGAAGCGCCGGAACAACGCCGCTAAGGGGAAGCAGGAAGAGAAGATCGAGTATCGGAAGGTACTGTTTACCGATGCGATGGATGACTACCTGAAATGGGCGAAGCCGCAGCGGGCTTATGACAACAAGGAATACATGAAAAAAGACCTTATTGCCCGGTTCGGTAATATCCCGCTCAAGCGCTTCAGTGTGTCGATGCTTGAGGCGTACCAGCAGGATCTTCTCGCCCAAGGGAAGGCCCCCGGCACGATCAACCGGCGCGTGGCGCTACTGAAACACCTTTTTCACAAGGCGAACGATTGGAACATGGTGGACAACGAGACGCTGCAAATCGTCCGCAAGGTGAAGAAGTTGAAGGAACCGCCCGGGCGTCTTCGGTATCTGACACCGGAGGAGGGGCGTCGCCTACTGGCGGAGTGCAAGAAACGGCTGCTCCGGGAGATCGTCACCGTGGCGCTTAACACGGGGATGCGGCGCGGGGAGATCCTGGCGCTGAAATGGGAGAACGTAGACCTTCGAAACGGCTACCTCCAAGTAGTGCAATCGAAGAACGGCGAGAGCAGGACGATCCCGATCAACGGCGCCGTCCGTGAAGTGCTGTCGGGGACTGTCCGGCGCTTAGATGTTTCTTTCGTGTTCTGTGACGCGAAGGGCAGGGCGATGAAGGAAGTAGGCTGTTCATTCGACAGCGCGTGTAAAAGGGCGGGGCTCTACAACTTCCACTTCCACGACCTGCGGCACTCAGCAGCGAGCTTTATGGCAATGGGCGGGATTGACCTGCTATCTATCGGAAAGATCCTCGGCCACAAGACGTTCGCCATGACTCAGAGGTATGCCCATCTTTCACCCGGGCACTTGCGGATTGCGGTAGACGCGATAGGCACGGCGATGGCTTCACACCAGCCGCCAACTTCACAATTCACTTCACAGTCGGCCTTTTTACCCCCCCTGACGGCAGAGGGCCCCGCAGTAAATACCTGATATTGCGTGGTGCCCGGGGAGGGATTTGAACCCTCACGGCCTTTCAGCCTCGGGATTTTAAGTCCCGTGCGTCTGCCAGTTCCGCCACCCGGGCGATCGTAAGGAAAGATACCAGAAAAAGGGGGAGTTC
>Ga0172369_10007758_pt1 | contig 12382 bp, 8 predicted proteins | sample LakKiv25m_FD_114539 | JGI IMG/M metagenome (GOLD analysis project Ga0172369, IMG submission 114539) | Freshwater microbial communities from Kabuno Bay, South-Kivu, Congo - kab_022012_11.25m | ecosystem: Environmental > Aquatic > Freshwater > Lake | place: Democratic Republic of the Congo... | reverse complement strand
TCCGTGGTCGCCCAGAGGATCCAATCCGCGATGAAAACCCTTGCCATGATTCACACGGTGTCGTCGTTGGCTGCGCCCTTTGGCGCGCTGGCACGTGAGTTGTTGCCTGGGGTGAATCTGTTTCACGTGGCGGATGAGGGCCTTCTGGATCGCATTCTGCGTGCAGGGGAGATCACGCCAGCCATGTGCCTGCGCGTGGTAGAATTGGCGTCTCATGCTCAGGAGGATGGCGCCGATGCCATCCTGCTGACCTGTTCCGCCATGAGCCCGGCCGTGGACCTGGCTGCGCCCCTTCTGCACGTGCCCATCTACAAGGTTGACCAGGCCATGGTGGATCGGGCTTTGGAGTTGGGGCGCCGGATCGCGGTCTTCTCTACGGCTCGGGCCACGCTGACCTCCGTGAGCGAGCTTGTGCGCAACACGGCCGCAGCCCGCGGCCGCCAGGTAGAAATCGTCATCGGCCTCTGTGAAGAAGCGATGGCGGCTCTCAGGAACGGCCGGCGGGAAGACCATGACCGCCTGGTGCGTGCTGCGCTGTCCGATCTCGTTCGCGGCTGCGATGTGTTGCTGATGGCGCAGGCCTCGGCGACGCAGGCCTTGCGCCAGGAGGACCAGGATGGGCTGGGCGTACCCATCCTGACCAGTCCCCGGCTGGCGCTGGAATGGCTTCGAGACAACGTCCGTTGGGCGCGCGACAAGGAGGCATAGCGATGCGACTGAGCTGCCTGCCGGTATCGTTCTTTGCCGATATCACTGAGGGCCGGATGACGGTGGCCCAGTGGGCGCGCATGGGCGCGGAGATCGGCCTGGACGGCATTGACCTGAGCATCCTGTTTGTTCCTGATCGCTCCCCTGCGGCGTTGCGCGCGCTCCGGGGCGCCATCGAGGCGGCGGGCACGCGCGTCGCGATGGTGACTTCCTACCCCGATTTCACGCATCCCGACCCTGCGCAACGGGAGCGTGAACTCGTGAAGGAGCAGGAGGTCGTCGCGACGGCAGCCACCCTGGGTGCGGAATTGGTGCGGGTCACAGCCGGACAGGCGCACCCGGAAACCAGGCGAGAGGAGGGGATCGCCTGGGCCGCAGAGGGCCTGGCGCGGCTCGTTGCGGCCACGCGTGACCTCGGCGTCAAACTGGTGTACGAGAACCACGCCAGGCCCGGCGCGTGGCAGTACACAGACTTTTCGCAGCCGCCCGACATCTTCCTGGAGATCGCCCGGCGCACGGCTGACGCCGGCCTGGGTATCAACTTCGACACCGGCAACGCTGCGGCCTTTGCCGAGGATCCGCTCTGGCTGCTGAACCAGGTCATCGGCCGCGTGGTGAGCGTGCACGCCTCGGACACGGCGGTGCACGGCCAGTTGCGCCACGTCTTGCTGGGCACAGGGGTGACGCCTTTCGCTGCCTTGTTCGGAATACTGGCGCGCAGCGGGTGGGACGGCTGGATTTGCATGGAAGAAGCTTCCTTCGGCGGCCGGAGCGGCGTCGAAGCCGCGGCGCGCTTTGTGCGCAAAACCTGGCAAGAGAGTGTAGAATAAGAGGGAAAGTGTACTGGGCAGAGACATGATGCACGGCCCAAATGCTCACGCCAAGACGCAAAGAGCGCCAAGATAGTGATTCTTTGCGTCCTTTGCGTGAGATTGTCGCCCGGCAGCATGTCATTGACCCTTACAGAATAAGAGGGAAAGGAGAGGTCTATGCCGAAAATCGCTGCCAACCTGACGATGCTCTATACCGACAGTCCCGCGCTCGAACGTTTTGCCCGCGCCCGGGCTTCGGGCTTTCACTACGTGGAGTTCCTGTTTCCGTACGACTACGACGTGGCCAGGATGAGCGCCGAGCTAACAAAACACGGCCTACACGAGGTCCTGTTCAACCTTCCGCCGGGCAACTGGGAGAAAGGCGATCGGGGCATTGCATCCCATCCCGACCGTATCGACGAGTTTCGGCGCGGGGTAAGGCTGGCCATCGACGTCGCGCGCGTCCTCAAATGCCAGCAGATGAACTGCCTGGTCGGCAAGCGGGAGCCGCAGTATCCGCTCGAAGATCAGCAGCGCGTGATGATAGAGAACCTGCGCTACACGGCCGCGGCCCTGGCCGAGCACGGATTGTCCGTGACAGTTGAGGCACTCAACCCCATCGACGTGCCTGGCTTCCTGCTGACCAGCTCGCGTGCGGCCTTCGACGTCTTGGATGCGGTGGGCGCCCCCAACCTGCGCTTCCAGTACGACGTTTACCACATGCAACGGGTTGAGGGCGAGCTCGCCGCGACAATGGAGAAAAACATCGGCCGGATCGGCCATATCCAGATCGCCGACAATCCCGGACGTCATCAGCCCGGCACCGGCGAGATCAACTATCGCTTCTTGCTCCATCACCTGGACCGCATAGGCTACACCGGCTATGTGGCACTGGAGTATGTGCCCCAGGGAAGCACCGAAGAGTCGTTAGCCTGGGTGAGCGAATACGGCCTATCGCTCTGAATATCTGGCCCTGAAAGGAACGTCAGACATGGAACGCATCGGGTTCATCGGCCTTGGCATCATGGGAAAGCCTATGGCCACGCATCTGGTGAAGGCCGGCTACGCCCTCACCGTCTTGGATCGCACTCCTGAGCCGGTCAATGAGCTGGTAACGGTCGGTGCGCAGGCCGGGCATTCGCCTGCGGCTGTGGCTGCGGAGAGCGACATCGTGATCACGATGCTGCCCGACTCGCCCGACGTCGAGGAGGTCATCCTCGGCAGGAACGGTGTGCTGGAGGGACTCCGCGCGGGCAGCCTGGTCATCGACATGAGCACCATCCTGCCATCGGTCAGCCGGCGGGTGGCCGAAGCCACCCGCGCCGCGGGCGCCGATGCGCTGGATGCGCCGGTGTCCGGCGGCCAGGTGGGCGCGCAGAACGCCACGCTCTCTATCATGGTGGGAGGATCGGCGGCCGCGTTCGAGCGGGCCAGGCCGGTCTTCGAGCGCATGGGCAAGAACATCGTTCACATCGGCGAGGCCGGCGCGGGCCAGGTCGCCAAGGCTGCCAATCAGATCGTGGTGGGCGTGACCATCGCCGCGGTCAGCGAGGCGCTGTTGCTGGCGGCCAAGGCGGGCGTTGATCCGGCCAGGGTACGTGAGGCCTTGTTGGGCGGCTTCGCGCAAAGCAGGATTCTCGACCTACACGGGAATCGCATGTTGCAGCGTAACTTCCAGCCGGGATTCAAGGTCAAGCTGCACCGCAAGGATCTCGGCATCAGCCTCCAGACGGCCCGCGAGGTGGGCCTGGCGCTGCCGGCGACTGCCGGCGTCGCCGAGCTGATGAACGCGCTCATCGCCCAAGGAGGCGGCGAGCTGGATCATTCGGCCCTGGTTACCGTCCTGGAGAAACTGGCTGACTTCCGAATGGGGTAGACAGCCTGCGGACATGGGGGCAGTCGATGACAGGCAAAGACAGGGTACGCATTGCGCTGATGCACCGGGAGCCGGATCGCGTGCCGATCTGGGAGCTCGGGTTTCATAACGCCGTGGCGCGCAAGATCGTGGGCCGAGACGTGCTGCTGCCAGGTGGAGGCGGCCGGACAGTTCGCGAAGTACTACTGGCCAATGCGCGAGGCCGTGCGGCGCGCCAGGAAATGATCGGCCGGATCGTTAACGATGCGATGAGCTTCTATCGCCGCATGGGCTATGACATGATCCGGTTCCGCCCCACGGACTTTCTGACACCTTTTGCGTTTGGTTCCGGCAACTGGCCACCGAATGCCCTGCTCGATGTTGCGATCGAGGAGGTTGCCCCCGATACCTGGCGTCTCAGCCATCGGGATGGCTTCTGGTCGGTGCACGTCTACAACGACGCGAGCGAAACATTCGCGGATGCCGATGACTGCATCAAGCAGGGAGGCATCGAAGAACTCAGGCGCTATGTAGAGGCGTTGGAACGACAACCCGTCGATCTGGGCCTTGAGCCGCTCCAGGATGCCCTGGACGGCATCCGCCAGGCCGTCAGGCATCCGGCTGCCGAAGATATCTTCGTCCTCGGCTGGGCCGATGTCTGTTATCCCGGCTCGATGGCGCACGTCGCGGTCTTCCTGGAAGCAATGGTGTCGGAACCCGATCTGGTCAAACGCTACATGGAAACCACCACCGCGGGCATCCTGACGTTGGTGCGGGCGCAGGCCGAGACCGGAGTGGACGGATTCACCGGTGGTAACGATTGGGCGTTCAAAACCGGCCCCATGTTTTCGGTGCGTATGTTGCGAAACCTGATCTCACCCTACCTGAAGCGCATTGTGGACGAGGTCCACCGCCTCGGCTTCCGCTATATCAAGCACATCGACGGTGACATCCGGACACATCTGCCCGTCCTGGTGGACGAAGTCGGTATCGACGGCCTCCATGCCATCGAGCCCGCCGCTAACATGGACATTTTCGACCTCAAAAGGCGCTACGGCCACAGGCTCACGCTGCTGGGTAACCTGGACTGCGACCTTTTGGTGCGGGGCAGCCCGTCACAAATCGACGCAGCGGTGCTGAGATTGATGCGCGAGGTAGCGCCGGGCGGCGGCTATGTCTTCAGCACGGCGAATACGGTGCTGATGGACGTTCCGCTGAAAAACCTGGAAACGATGCTGGAAGCAGCCCATCGCTATGGCGCCTACCCGATTCACGTATCTTCTCAATAATTCGGGGTAGGGGCATGGCCTTGCGCCTGCCCGCCAGGGCGACCGCGAGGGTGCGCCCCTACAAATTGAGAAGATACCGATTCACGTTTGAATACCGTTCGGCGCAGGAGGAGCGACATCCACATGATCAAGATCTCGGCCTTTCCGAAGTGCTACATTGACGACATCAGCGTGCGGCACACCATGACCGTGTTCGATTGGATCGCTATGGCGCCGGAGCTTGGAGCCGAGGGCCTGGAGATGTATGAAGGATTTCTGCAGAGCCTCGATGAGGACTACATCGATCGCGTCGGCGCGGCTATGCGCCAGGCCGGCTTTGCCATGCCCATGATGTGCTGCTCGCCTGACTTCACCAACCCTGACCCGGTTGAACGGGAACGCGCCATTGAGCAAGAGGCGCGCATGATCCGGGTTACGCGGCGCCTGGGGGGACCCGGCGCAGCCTGTCGCGTGCTCTCGGGGCAGCGCTACCCCGAGGTGAGTCGAACGCAAGGAGTCACCTGGGTTGTCGAGGCCATCCACCGTCTGCTGCCGGTGGCGCGGGAGTGTGAGATTGTCCTGGCGATGGAGAACCATTACAAGGACGGCAAGTGGCGGTATCCCGAGTTTGCGCAGAAGAAGGAGATTTTCCTGGAAATCGTCGGCGCCATTCAGGATCGCCGGTATTTCGGGGTACAGTACGATCCCTCCAACGCTATCGTGGCCGGCGATGATCCCCTCGCACTGCTACGTGAGATCGCGGATCGCGTGGTCACCATGCATGCCAGCGACCGCTATCTCGCGCCCGGCGCCAGCCTGGCTAGTTTGCGGCAGAGCGATGGGTCCCTTGGCTACTCACCTGATCTGCGCCACGGCGTCACCGGCAAGGGACTCAACGACTACCACTCGATTTTCCGCATCCTGCGCGATACCGGCTACGATGGGTGGATCAGCATCGAAGACGGCGTGAATGGCATGGATGAGATGAAGGAATCCATCGACTTCCTGAAGCAGATGCGAGCCAGGTACTTCTTGGCCTGATTCTCTATGCCCTCCGCGCGTCCGTAGCTCGATTCTCTCCGTTCGTGCGGCACTCCGCGTGAGCGGTTACCTCGTCATATGCCGTGCCCGAGGTCAACGTGAACCACAGAGAACGCATCCTGGCTGCCATCCGGCACGAGCCGCTTGATCGCATCCCGACCGATATGTGGGCAACCCCTGAAGTGTGGAGCAAGCTCTTTGCCCACTTCGCAGTCAACAGCGCGGTGGACCTCTACGACAGGCTGGATATCGACGGAATCATGGCCATTGATCCACCCTACATCGGCCCGCCGCGGCTGCGGGCAGGGGATTATTGGGAGAACGAGTGGGGCATGGGCTACCGCACCCAGGTCTATGACACCGGCACCTATGACGAACAGGTGCACTATCCGTTGGCCGCAGCGGAGACCATCGCCGACCTCGAGGCCCATCCGTGGCCGTCGCCTGACTGGTACGACTATGGGGCGATCCCGCGGCGCGCCGCTGCGTATGCCGGCCGGGCGACAGGGTGCGGTTATACGGCGCTCGCCTACTATCACATGAACCTGCGCGGGCAGGAGCTCTCATTGATGGATCCCCTGTTACGCCCCGAGTTTACCCGCTACCTGCTCGGGCGGCTCTCCGACTTTTTCACCGAGTATCACCGGCGCTGCTATGAGGCTGGCCGCGGCCTGATAGACACGACGGAGGTAACCGACGACTTCGGCTCACAGCGCGGCTTGCTGATCAGCCCACGCATCTTCGAGCAGTTCTACCGGCCGCCCATGCAGCGAGCCATCGACCTGGCACGGGACTTTGGCGTCTACGTTTTCCATCACGATGACGGGGACTGCCGCCAGCTTCTGCCCAGACTGACGGAAATGGGCGTCCAGATGCTCAACCCTATCCAGTGGCGGTGCGGCAATTGGGACCTGGCGGCGCTCAAAGCCCATTACGGCGCCCGGCTGTGCTTTCATGGCGCCGTTGACAACCAACAAACGCTACCCTTCGGCACGCCTGACGATGTACGTGATCAGGTCAAGTGGTTGATCCGAACCCTCGCGAGCGATCGCACCGGCTTCATCGTAGCATCCTGTCACAACTTGCAGCCCGTAACCCCTGTGGAGAATATCCTGGCGCTGTACGAGACAGCGCATGAATACCGTTGGTAGCAGAACAGCGCCTCTGATCGTTCCCTACGCCGGCTGGTATGACGGCGATCAGCGCGGCGGCTGGCTCCCCTGGTTATGCCATGCCCGTCCAGGCGCCCGGCTCGTCCCCCTTCATGAGCGGAAGCTCCAACACCACCACCGTGCCCTGCTTCGGCGCCGAGTCTATCCTGCGAACCATACCTTGAAAGTCTTGATCTCGAACGGCAGGATGTCGAAGGTCACGCCGCCGGGATCGAAGACGACCGGCCGCTCCTCCTGCTCCACCAGATTGCACTCGACCGCGCGGCGCAGCAGCCTGCCGAAGGTCAGGCGCACGCCCCGTCGACGGCTCTGCTGGCTTTCGTAGAGGCGGATGACCCAGGTGTCGGGATCATCCTCGGCGCGCTTGATGGTTTCAATGATGACGCTTTCGGCGTCTGTGCTGGCGAAGGTGAAGCGCGGGGCCTGGGGCGCGCCCGGTACTTCGCAAGGACCAGGCGCATGATCGTGCTGCGCGACCAGGAGCGGGTAGTTCAGCGCATACGCCTCCTGCGTCACACCGCCCTGTCGCCAGTCGCCGGCGTGGGGCAGCAGGCTGTAGGTGAACACATGCCGCCCCTTGTCGGCTTGCGCGTCAGGGCGGATCGCCGACTTGATGAGCGTCAGACGCATGACGTTGTCGCGGATGTCGTGGCCGTACTTGCAGTCGTTGAGCAGCGCCACGCCGTAATTGCCTTCGGACAGGTCGGCCCATTTCTGCGCGGGGACTTCGAAGCGTGCCCAATCCCAACTCGTGTTCCAGTGGGTGGGCCGCTCGACCGCGCCGAATTGGATGTCGTAGGTAGCACGGGTGGCGCGCAGGTCGACCGGGAAGGCGATCTTGAGCAAGGTTTGCGCCTCGCGCCACTCGATTTCAGTGCGGAAATCAATGCGCGGGGAATCGGCGTAGAGCGTGAGCCGCTGCGTGATGGACGAGTCGCGGAAGCGCCACGTCATCCGCAGGCTGCCGCGCAGGGGGCCGGTCTCTTCCACGACCGCCTCGACCAGGTCGGTCACCTCGACCATCTTCTCCCGGTAGTAGATGTCAATGTCCCAGGCGTCGAACTTCATCGGCTTGTCCTCGAACGCCTGGAAGACGTTGCCGCGGCCGCCGGGCGCCAATACCTCGCGGTCGTGGCGCTTGTCGTAGAGGGAGATGATCTGTCCGCGGTCGTTGAGCGACAGGCGATAGAAACGGTTTTCGAGATGAGTGGGGGTGACATCCATTCCTCCCCCAGCCCCTCCCCCGCCCTGGCAGGGGAGCGCGCACACCCCCAAAGCCGGTATGTCCCGCACAGCGATCAGCAGCCGCTTTGCGCCCCCGTCCTCGACAAGCTGAACTGGCCTCAACTGATCGTAGCGCAGGCTGGCGGCTTGCGCTGCAGGGACTTCGATCAGGCCATCCCGAGGCCACGAGAGCGGGTTGAAGACGACCAGACCTGACAGGCCCCCGAGATTTGTCAGGCCCAATCCATCCAGGATCCTTTGGACAGCCGCCTTGATAACCTCCTGCCCGATCTCCGTAATGCGCTGGTAGTCGCGGGCGGCGTCCTCGTAGACCTGCCGGATGGAGGAGCCGGGCAGGATGTCGTGGAACTGGTTGAGCAGGATCAGCTCCCAGCCGGTGTTCAACTGGGCCGCGGGGTAAGCGCGACTACTGGTCAACACGTCGGCCAGTGCGCTGAGGCATTCGGCGTTGTGGTAGAGGATCTCGGCCTGGCGGTTGGCGCGCTTGATCTGCGCTTGCGAGGTGTAGGTGCCGCGGTGGTATTCCAGGTACAGCTCGCCGTCCCACACCGGCAACTCTCGCTCCGCCACCCGTGCGGCCAGCCGCTCGAAGTACGCCTCAGCTTGACCCAGCTCGACCGCCGGCAGGCCGGGCAGGTTCCGCGCCGCGGTCGCCCACTCCAGCATCTCCTGCGTCGGCCCCCCGCCGCCATCGCCCCAGCCGAAGAGCAGCAGTAGCTCGTCGTTGACGTCCTTCTGGCGGTAGTTATCCCAGATACCCTTGACGTCGGCCGGCCGTATCTGGCCGTTGTAGGTGAACGCGCTTGAACCTTCCTCGGGCGTCGTGACGAAATGGGTCAGCACCTCCGTGCCATCCAGCCCGCGCCATCGAAAAGTGTCGTACGGGAAGCGGTTGAACTGGTTCCAACTGATCTTGCTGGTTAGGAAGTAGCGGATGCCGCTCTTGGCGATGATCTGCGGCAGGCTGGCGCTGTAACCGAAGACGTCGGGCAGCCAGAGCAACCGCATCTCCACGCCGAACTCCTGCCGCGCCCAGCGCGTGCCAAAGAGGAACTGACGCACCAGCGATTCGCCGCTCGTCAGATTGGTGTCCGGCTCCACCCACGTCGCGCCGGTGATCTCCCACTGGCCCGCCGCGATCTTCTCCCTGACCCTGGCGAAGATCTCCGGATAGTCTTGTTTCAGGAACTTGTAAAGCTGGGGCGACGAGTGCATGAAGCGATACGCGGGGTACTGGCGCATCAGGTGCAGCGCGGTGGTGAAGGTGCGCGCCGCCTTCTCACGAGTGTGCGCCAGCCGCCAGAGCCAGGCCATGTCAATGTGGGCGTGGCCAACGCCGATCACGCGCGGCTTCAGCTCGGCCTGACCCTGCCAGCCGCGCACGGCGTCCTCCAGGTGATCGGCCGCGGCCGCGATGGACGCATAGAAACCATCGGAGCCGGGCTTGCTGAAATCCACCGCCAGGAACGCACTGTGCAAGGCGTCCAGGATCAGGTTCCGCCGCAGGTCGTTCTCGTCCAGGGTGCGGACGGTCTTGAGCAGGGTATCGGCCAGGTAGGCGAGCCGCTCGGCGCCCTCGTCCAGCCAGACCAGTTGGGCCAGCTTGAAGCGCCGCCGGTCGGGCACGCCCAGCACGCCGTTCCAGGCCTTGAGCGCGATCTGGATTGCGCCGGTGGTCAGCAACTCCGGTGGCAGCCAGGCCGTGTCGTGCCAGACGTCGATCGCCTGGAGTGGCCTGCCCTCCACGTAGAGCAGTGTCTCCGCGGTAGAGTCGCCGCCGTCCCGCGGGCCGACCAGGAAGCGCAACGCCAGCTTCTTGCCGCGCCATTCTGGCGGGATCGGCACGCGGGCGCGAAACCAGGCGGTGAAGTCGTAGCCGCCCCAGGTCTCGCCGACACGGAAGTCGGCCCAGGCACGGTCATCGAATTCGGGTCGCTCGGCCCCAACCGGGCTGCCCGCGTCGAACGGCATCTGCCAGAACTTGAACCGGGGGATATCACGGCCGCCGCGCGTGACCGCCGCGCGGACTTCGCCGAGGAGTTTTTCGATCTTTTCGACGGTGAAGAATCTCATAGCCGCCGCCACACATCCAGCATCAGCTCATACCGCGCGAGCCTCATGCCGGTGTAGACGCAGTTGCTTGTCGAGAAGATGTAGCCGCCGCCGGGCATACCGGAGCGCAGGGCGTAACGCGCGGACTCGACCACTTCTTCGTCCGTGCCGGTGTCGAGGAGACCACAGTTGACGTTGCCGATCAGGCAGAGGCGGTCGCCGTAGCGGCGCTTGACCTCGGCGATGTCCACGTTGCCCTGGGGATCGAGCGAGTGCAGCGCGTGCGGATTGGTCTGCACGAGCTGATCGAGGATCGGCATGATGTTGCCGTCGGTGTGCTTGATGACATAAAAGCCCAGGTCGCGGTAACCCTGGGTGAGCTTCGCCAGGTAGGGCGTGATGAACTCAGCGAACTGCGTGGGCCGCAAGAACGGGCCGGTGTTGAAGCAGTAGTCGCTGCAAAGCGCGAAGCCGTCCAGCCCACCCAGCCGCGCCTGACGCTCGGCTTTGCGCAGTTGGAGCGCGACCCTCTCCTCCATCTCGGCCTTCAGTTTCTCCGGCTCGTCGGCCAGGCGATAGCAGAACTCGGCCATCTGCCCGCCCTCGGGGATGCTGAAGGTGACGTCGCCGTGCTTGAGCAGGAAAAAGCGATTGCCCGTCCGCTCGCGGATCAGCCGGATCAGCTCGGCGCACTCCTCGAACGTGCCGGGGTTGGGCTGCACCATAATGGCGCTGTGCTCGTAGCGTTCGGCGATGGCGATGTAGAGGTCGGCCATGTCCTGGCGGTGAAGCTGGCGCTCGCGCTCCTCCATCTGATCCCACTGCCGGTAATCGCGGTGCAGCGGATGGACTTTGCCGAACGCCTCCATCGTCAGGTAGAAGACTAACTCGAAATGCGGCACGCGGCCGGTCAGCGGCCGCCGTTCCAGCGCGGCGATGAAACGGTCGCGAGGGGTGGATTCGGGCATATGGATCCTCACTTGCCTGCAAGATGAACACGATTTTGGGCATTCAAATGGCTCCGTGGGCCGACAGGGTCATGCGCCCGGTGTTCCAGCCCTGGATCTCGAGTGCTCGCTCGGCCTCCGGCACATCGCGCCATGTGACCGCTACCGTCCGGCGCTCACCGGGGAAGAGGCAGAAGTAGTTATCGTCGAAGTAAGCCCAGCCGATCCCACCGCGCGGCCGGGCGTCCGCCAGCCAGACGAAGAAGGCGGTATGGTTGCCGCTATTGGCCACGGTGACATCCCAGGCGTCCGCGACCCTCACCCCGGCCCGCTGCCCTGACAATCGCCCACCTACCCCCTGACCCCCTCCCTGCGAGGGAAGGGGGAACTGAGTGGCGCCCCTCCCTTCGTAGGGGAGGGGTTGGGGGAGAGGTTTCAGCCGCCGTGGCGCCGCGCCCGGCATGAGCATTTCCTCTGGAAGGAGAGGAAGTCGGGGTGAGAGGCCGTCTCGCACCTCCACGGCCAGCCTCGTCTGTGGCTGCGGAGCTATAAGCGCGGCCAGGTTTCCCGTGCGAGTGAAGACGTAGCGGTTGGCTGCCACCGTCGCGCCGGATGGATCGATCAGGCGGAGGTCGAGGAGGAAGATGTCCTCGGTGAGATCGGAGATCGGATATTGGATATTGGCCAGACGCGTGGCAGCGTTGGGCACGCAGGCGACAGGTCGGGTCTGTTCAGTGTAGATGCGGCCGCTGGCGGCGATGAGGCGGGCGCGGAGCATATCAGCCTGGGATTTCAATCCCAGGGCGGCGTTGACCCAGATTTCCGCCGTGAACGACTCCCGCCCCGCCCAGGCGATCGCCGGGAACGCGGCGGTGACGGTGAGCGGTTCGTAGGCGCGGGCGACGGCGAAGTAGACCGGCTTCGGCTCGGCCCAGTAGTCCACGGCCGAGGTGCAGGCCGCCATGGGGTATGGCTCGTTGAACTGCCAGGGGATCGTCCCACTGTTGCGCCACTGGCGGCGACGGTCGGCCTCGACCGCGTAGCGCAGCCCATCGGCCTGGGTGAACTGGGTGGCACGCACATAGGTCGCGACGTCGGGCAGGGCGCCGAACGTCTCATCCCACACGACCCGCCGTACCCACCACGCACCCAGGTGGAACCAATAGGGATTCTGCGCCAGGTCAATGGACCATTGGTGCTCGGGTGAGATAACGGTATTGAGGGATTGGGGATTGGTGATTCCTTCGACGCCGAACTCGCTGTGGAAGAGGGATGTGCCCGC
>Ga0172369_10007757_pt1 | contig 12383 bp, 10 predicted proteins | sample LakKiv25m_FD_114539 | JGI IMG/M metagenome (GOLD analysis project Ga0172369, IMG submission 114539) | Freshwater microbial communities from Kabuno Bay, South-Kivu, Congo - kab_022012_11.25m | ecosystem: Environmental > Aquatic > Freshwater > Lake | place: Democratic Republic of the Congo... | reverse complement strand
GGTCCGTCACGAGGTGGCGGTCCGGGTCGCGGCGGCGCGGGCGACAACATCGGCGGCGGTCCGTCGCGCGGCGGCCCCGGCTACGGCGGTCCGTCGGGTAACATCGGCGGCAGCCCTTCGCACGGTGCGCCGGGTCACGACGGCCCGAGTGGCAATATCGGCGGCAGCCCTTCGCGCGGCGGCCCCGGTTACGGCGGCCCGTCGGGTAACATCGGCGGCAGTCCGTCGCGCGGTGGGCCGAGTCACGACGGCCCGAGTGGCAATATCGGCGGCAGCCCTTCGCGCGGCGGCCCAAGCTACGGCGGCCAGTCGGGTAACATCGGCGGCAGTCCGTCGCGCGGTGGGCCGAGTCACGGCAGCCCAAGCGGCAACATTGGCGGCAGTCCGTCGCGCGGTGGGCCGAGTCACGGCAGCCCGTCCGGCAACATCGGCGGGAGTCCGTCGCGCGGCGGCCCGAGCCACGGCGGCCCGTCCGGTAATATCGGCGGCAGTCCGTCGCGCGGTGGGTCCAGCTTCGGCAGCCCGAGCGGCAGCGGCCCATCGACTATCAGACAACCCAACTCTAGGCCGCCCTCGGGATCTTCGCCGTCGCGCGACGGCGGCTCTGGCCTCAGCGGCCACAATCCCGGCGGCGGTAGCCGTCCGCCGAGCTCGGGAGGAGGAGCGAGCCGAGCTCCCTCCCCGTCGTCAGGCGGCGGAGGAAACGGCGGTAGCGCCCCACGCAGCAGTTCCGGTCCTCCGCCAAAGCCGGATAAGAAACAGGGGCTGGGTGTCCGCTAGAGAGTATTTCGTCCATCGTGTCAGCGCGTTCCGCTACTGCCAAGGAGCCAAGAGGTATGCCTAAGTATTTTCGATTCGCGAGTCTTTCGATGCTGCTCGCCGCCTCGGTTCTGGTTCTCGTTTCCTCGCGTCCGGTTTTGGCCGAATCCGCCGCGGGTCTCGAAGCGGACGCCGGTGCAGCGCTGAATTCGCTGTACGAGCAGACACCCTCGGCCAAGCTGCTCGGCGAGAAGGCCAAGGCCGTCCTGGTTTTCCCGAACATCGTCAAGGCCGGCTTCATCGTCGGGGCGTCCTACGGCGACGGAGTCTTGTACAAGCATGGCAACCCGACGGCTTTCTATCGGTCGTTGTCGGGTTCGTATGGTCTGCAGGCCGGAGCCCAGTCCTACGGTTACGTTCTGTTCTTGATGACGGACGCTGCGGTCAAGTACCTGGCGAAGAGCGAAGGGTGGGAACTCGGCGTCGGTCCGAGCATCGTCGTCCTCGACGCGGGGAAAGCCAAGAATTTGAGCACCACGACCTTGAAGGACGACGTCTACGCTTTCATCTTCGATCAGAAGGGGTTGATGGCGGGGATCGGCATACAAGGTTCGAAGGTCACCAGGATCAAGAAGTAGCCGGGCCACGTGTCGCGCGGCCGCCGCAGAAAAGGCGGTCGCGGAATTCCCCTCGATCCGAAAATGCGAGCACAGGGGTGATGTGCAAGCTGGGCGGTGCGATCGTGCGTGCGATCCTGGCGCTCGCGATCGTTGCAACGGCCGCCTGGAGCGGGCTGGCTCTCTTCCTCGGCCCGCCCAACACGCCATTCTCAGCCGCGCTTCTTGCCGCCTCCGGCGTGGTCGCGGCGCAATCGGTTCTGTTTCGTTCGCGGCCGCGCATGAGGCGGTGGGCACTGCCCGTCTTCGCCGTCGCGATGGTCGCCTTCGCGGTGCGTTGGTCGTGGGTCGAGCCGTCCAACGACCGCCAGTGGCAAGACGACGTCGCGCTGCTGCCGACCGCCGATATCGACGGTGACCGCGTCACCATCCACAACATCCGCAACATCGAGTACCGCAGCGAGACCGACTACACGGTCCGGCACTACGACAAGACCTTCGACCTGCGTGATCTGGATTCCGTGGACCTGCTCGCGTCGTACTGGATGGGCGACACCATCGCGCACATATTCGTGAGTTTCGGTTTTGCCGGCAAGGATTACCTGGCGATCTCGATCGAGACCCGCAAGGAGAAGGGGGAGCAGTACTCGACGGTGTCGGGCTTCTTTCGCCAGTACGAACTCACCGACATCGTCGCCGACGAGCGCGATCTGATCGGCGTACGCACCAACGTCCGCGCCGACCCTCCCGAAGACGTCTACCTGTATCGCACCAGAACTCCGCCCGAGCGCGTGCGCAACCTGTTCCTCGATTACCTTCGCGAGATCAACGCACTGACCGAGCACCCCGAGTTCTACAACACCATGACGACCAACTGCACCACGGGTATCCTCGAGCACACGCGGGTGAACACGAGTGCGAACCGCTATTCGTGGAAAATCGCGGCGAGCGGTTACGCGCCGTTGTACGTCTACGAAAAGGGTGGGCTCGACGATTCGATTCCGTTCGAGGAACTCAGGCGCCGCTCGCACGTCAACGAAGCGGCCAGAGCGGGCGGGCTCGGCCCCGGCTTCTCGCAACGGATTCGCGCGGGTGTTCCCGATCCGCGCCGGCCGCAGTGACGTGCGGACGTTCATCCATCGGCACTTGGACCCGGCCAGCCGCCTCGGCGAGATCCTGTTCGGCCTGATCATGGCTCTGGGCTTCACCGCCTCGGTTCGACTCGGCCTCGACGAAGCCGACAACCGCGAATTGTTCCTCGGCATCCTGGGATGCAACTTCGCCTGGGCGATAGTCGATGGGGTGATGTACGTGCTGACGGAACTGCTCGAGCGCGGGCGCAAGGCCCAGTTCGTGCGGGCCGTGCGCGCCGCACGCTCCGACGCGGAAGCGCTCGAGCGCATTGCCGGCGAACTCGACGAACGGCTGGGGCTCATGACCACGGACGAGGAACTGCAACAACTCTCGCGTTGGGCCCACGAGTTGGTTCGCCGCGGCGAGCCCGAAGCGCTGCGCGTCACGCGCGAGGACGTGCTCGGCGGCGTCGCCGTCGGGATGGTAATCGTGCTCGCGACGCTACCGGTAGTGGTACCGTTCCTGCTGCTGCGGGATCCGAACGTCGCGGTCAGGGTTTCCAACAGCGTTGCGGTCGCGCTGCTGTTTCTGCTCGGCATTTCCTGGGGCAGGGTGGTCGGCGGAAATCCGTGGCGCGTCGCCGCCGGTCTGACGGTGGTGGGTGTCGTGCTCGTGCTGATAACGATCGCACTCGGAGGGTGATCGTTATCAGCACCTGCCGCGCGAAGCCCGCCTACTTCGCCGACTCGATCTTCTTCGCGACCTCCGCGCCGGCCTTGCTCGCAGCGGCCTTGTCTGCGGCGCCCATCTCTTTCACGTCGATGGTGACCTTGATGATCTTGCCGGTGAACTCGTTGTCGTACGCCTTGTAGTCTTCGGTCACCGGCGTCGCATCGTCCTCGCCCACGTCGGCGGTTTCGTCGGCTGAGAAAAAGCCAGGCTGCGTGCGCTCGATGCGTCCCTCGGCGGCTTTCTTGTCGTTGACGTAGATGGTTCCCAGGCCGCCCTTGCCCAGTCCGCCGCCGTCATAGGCGAACTCGAAGCGGACCGTCGCCTTGCCGGCGGGTACCGCTTGCTTGGCGGCGACACTGAAGCGCTCCAGGCCCAGGAAGTTGTACGTGTAGACCGGCTTGCCGCCCTTGAAGTACAGGCTCCAGCCGCCGAAACGTCCGGCCTGCGCCAGGATCACGCCGTTGGCGCCGCCCTTTGGAATTTCCCCGTCGGCCGTGATCGTCAGCGAACGGTTCTTCGCGTTGATGAACACGTTCTCCGACATTCCCTTCATGCCGGCGTGCAGCGTCAGCGAGGTGCGATCGCCCATCACGTCGGGTCGCCCGACCATTTTCGCGATCATGCGTTCGAAGAGGCGGTCGTCGATCGGCAGTACCTTGTACTTCACCGCCTCCTTCATGAACAGATCCTGCATTTTCTTCAGCTTGGCCGGATTCTGCGCCGCTAGGTCGCTGGCCAGGCTGAAGTCGCTGCGTGTGTCGTAGAGTTCCCACTTGTCGTCGAGCAGAGTCGCGCGCGGCTTCGCATCCCAAGGGGTCTTGTGGATGGTGCCGGCAAACCACCCGTCGGAGTAAACGGCGCGGTTGCCGAAGATTTCGAAGTACTGGGTCTTGTGGCGACCATCGGCCTTGGCATCGGCGAAGGTGTACACCATGCTCACGCCTTCGATCGGCGTCTGCGGTGTGCCGTTGACGGACTTCGGTTCTGGCAATCCGACCGCTTCGAGCACGGTAGGTGCGACGTCGATGACGTGGTGGAACTGCGAGCGTACCTGGCCCTTGGCGGCGATCCGTTGCGGCCAGTGGATCACCATGCCGTTGCGCGTGCCGCCGAAGTTCGACGCCACCTGCTTCGTCCAGCTGAACGGCGTGTCGCCCGCGACCGCCCAGCCGGCGGCCATGTGGGGATACGACATCGGTCCGCCCAACTCGTCGTAGTGCTTCATGATGTCCGCGACCGTTTCCTGCACTCCGTTGAAGTACGTCATCTCGCTGAACAAGCCGTTCATGCCGCCCTCGGCGCTCGTGCCGTTGTCGCCGAGGATGTAGAACACCAGCGTGTTGCCGAGCTGGCCGGTGTCTGCGACGGCGTCGATCAGCCGGCCGACCTCGGCGTCGGCGTACTCACCGAAGCCGGCGTAAATCTCCATCTGGTGGGCGAAGAGCTTCTTTTCGTCCGGTGTCAGCGCGTTCCAGTCCTTGATCGCCTCGGGCTTGGGTGCCAGCTCAGTGCCCGGCGGCACCACCCCGAGTTTGATCTGGCGGGCGAGCGTTTCCTCGCGCATCGCGTCCCAACCCTGGTCGAACTTGCCCTTGTACTTGGCGATCCACTCCTTGGGCACGTGGTGCGGGGCGTGGGTCGCTCCCGGCGCGAAGTACATGAAGAACGGCCGGTCCGGCGTCAGCGCTTTCTGGAACTGCATCCACGCGATCGCTTTGTCGGTCATGTCGGTCATGAAGTGGTAGTTGGGATCCTTGGGGATCTCGACCGGATCGAGACCGTGGTAGAGGAACGGCGCCCACTGGTTGGTCTCACCGCCGATGAAGCCGTAGAACTCGTCGAAGCCGGATCGCGTCGGCCAGCGGGTGGTGGGGCCCGAGGGGCTGACTTCCCACGCGGCGGTCTCGTGGTTCTTGCCGAAGAAACTGGTGCTGTAGCCGTTCAGCCTCAGCATCTCGGCTAGCGGCGCCACACTGTTGGGTCGCTGGCCGGTGTCGCCCGGAAACGCGGTGGCGGTCTCGGTTATCGAACCCATGTTGTTGGTGTGGTGGTTGCGGCCGCTCAGCAGTGCCGCGCGTGTCGGGGAACACAGCGCGGTGGTGTGGAACTGGTTGTAGCGCAGTCCCTCGTTGGCCAGGCGCTCGGCGGTCGGCATGTTGATTGGTCCGCCGAACGCGCTCGGCATGCCGAAGCCCATGTCGTCGATCAGCACGATCATCACGTTCGGTGCGCCTTCAGGTGCCTTCACTTCGAAGCGCGGCGGCGCTGTCGCCTTGCGTGCGTCGAGTTCGGTGATCGGCGGATAGCTCGGCTCCGGGATCGGCAGCACGGTGCGATCGAGCGCTGTCTGCGCCTCGGCTCTGACTGCCATCGCGCAAGCGAGAACCAGGCAAGCGATCATCTTGAAATGCTTCACAATCTTCCCTCCTTTCCTGGTGCCGATACAGGCACCACGTCGGCGGCCGCGGCCGCGTGTTCGAGCAGGATGCGGCGTACTTCCTCGATGGTATCGGGCACCGCCTGAGTCGAGTGAGTCGAGTGCACGACCTTTTCCGACTCGACGCCGTCTATGTGCGCGCTCTCGTAGGTGACTACGCCGTCGTTGCCTTTCTCGATCGGTCCGTGGTCTGCGACTGCGATGATCGAGTGGGCGGGTACTCCGGGCGTGACGGGTATGCTCGACAGTACGCGCACGAAACGATTGCCCGGTGTCATGTTGTCGACCGCGTTGGCGTGGCGGACGGCGGCGAGCTCGGCCATGTCCGGGTTGAGCGTCACCAGATCGGCGGTGACTTTCGTCACCGTCACCGGCAGCGTGACCAGACGGGTGATGAGGCTGCGGACCCACCCCCGGGCCGCCTGGTAACTGCCGCGGTGCGGCGTGCAGACGAAGACTACGCGGCGCACGAACGGCAGCGGCTCGACGAACAATACTTCGCGCAGCAACTCGCGATCCGCGTCTTTCATCTCGATCTGTTCGAACGGTCGCTTGCTGGCAGTTTCCCAGAAGCGCTTGCCGCTGCTGATCACCGTCATCTTGGTCAGCAGTCCTCCCTGACTGTGGCCGATCATCACCATGTTCTGCAGGCCCGGGTCGGTGCCGGCCGGATCGATTCGCTGAAGGGTGTCTTTCAGTGCACGGCGGAGCAGGTAGGAGGAGTAGACGATCGGGCTGCTCGAGTCGTAGGCGAAGAACCACGGCTCGAAGCGGGTGTTGAGGCGCGGGTCGTTATCGAGGACGTTCACCATCTCGGCCCAGCGCGCCGGGCTCGACGCGGTACCGTGGACGAACACCACCGGGATGCGTCCGCGCACGTGCGGCCTCAGTGCGACCAGTCCGCTCTTGCGCGTGGTCCCGGTCAGGCTTCCGAGGAAGTTCAGGATCTCGGTCTTGATGATCGGCGCTTCGGCCAGCATCGCCGCGATGGTCGCGGTCTGCTCCTTCTCGAGTGCGACGGTGCGGCCGCCGATTTCGACGGTAGTTTCGTTGGGGTCGGTGTGCAGTTCGAGAGTGGCGGCGATGTTGCCGGAGGTAATCTGCTTACGTACGTTCTCGATACGTAGCAGTGCGGTCACCGGGATCTTCAGACGCGGTGCCAGCAAGTCGTCCGAGCGGGTCGGATCGTCGGCTGCGGCACTGGCCGCCAGCGGTGCACCGATGCCTGGCGTCCGAAAGCGATTGTCGAGTCCATGCACCTCGATTTCGGCTACCGGCACGAAGTCGCGCAACCGTCGTCCGTTCCAGTTGCGCGTGGTCGGATCGAACGAGACCTGGAGCTGTCCGAACGGCAGATCGACGGTGTTTCCGTTCACGATCACGCCACGCTTCTTGCCTTCCTCCAGCCCCGCGGTCAGGCCGCGGTTGTAGAGGTCGGTAGCTACCCGAAGGCGCGGATCGAACGGGTCTGGGCTCTCTGCGCCGAACAGGAACGACCAGGCGTAGATCGCCGCCGAGATCGAGGACTTTCGATCGTCCGTGCGTTCGCCGTGAAGAAAGGCGAGTTCGGCCAGCGCGAAGTACGTGTCGCTGTCGTTCTCGGTCACTGCGATGCGGTGCAGCTCGGCGAGTGCGGCAGCCGGGGCTTTGTCGAAACGCGTGAAGAGATCGCGGCGGTGCAGGACGTTGAGCGTCGGGATGCTCGGCGTGCCGGTGGTCAGCACGTTGGCGGTAAGTTCGCGGTGGACCCTGCGCGGGTCCATGCGCTTGACGCCGACCGGGCTGGTCGCGCAACCGGACAGCACAACGAGGCACGCAAAAGTCGTGAGCAGGCGACGGGCGGAGGATCTCATTCGCGGCTTTTCTTATCGCGGATGGCAGCGCGGCGCGATAGGCAGCGCGGGTACTGACGCGATATCGGGCCGCCGCGCTTGACCCATACTCGGGCGGCGGCCATCGTCGGCCTCTATGGCACACAGTCATTCGATCCGCGCCGCCGCGCCCGCCGCGTTCCTCACCTCCGTGTCTGTGGCGCGGCGGCGGTTCCTCGCCGGCTGGCCCTGGTGTCCGATAGCCATCTCGGCCTTGTTGGCCGTGGGAGGCGCCGGCTGGTCGGCCAGAGGCGGCAAGGCCGGCCACGAGGTGGCGCAGCCGGGGGACGTCGCGGCGGCCCCGCAGGCAGAGTTGCTGCCGGTCGAGTCGGGGTTCCTCTCCGACTACTCGCAGCTCAAACCTTCGGATCAGTTCGCCGCACTGCTGATGTACCGCGACGACAGCCGCAAAGGCGGCTATCGCAAGCTGCTGTTCCGGCCGGTGGAAGTGTGGCGCGGCGCCGACCGCCGTCTCGAAGACGTCCCGGAAGAGGATCTCCAGTACCTGGCCGACGCTTTGTACGACGCGGTCGCCGAACGCCTGGGCAAGTCGTTCGAGATGGTGACGAAGCCGGGTCCGGGCGTGCTCGAGATCCACATGGCTTTTACGCTGGTCACCACTCCCGAGTCCTCGATCGATTTCTTCTCGACCGCGGTGCCGGTGCGCGACCTCGCGCCGCGCCAGGGCGAGTTGGCCGAGGGCACGCGCCGCTTCGTGCGTGACTCGGCTCTGGAACTCGAGTTGCTCGACGTGCCGGCAGCGGTGCCCGTGACGCAGAGGGCGCGCAAGACGGTACGCGCGGCGTTCTTCGACCTTCGCCGAGGAACCCAGACGCCCAAGGGAACGGTCGAGAGCTGGCAAGACGTCAACGCGGTGTTCGACAAGTGGGCCGGAGTTCTCGACGAGCGCCTCGTGGCGTTGCGCGACGGCAGCTTCCGGCCGCGTTTGACGATCGGAGACGCGAAAGAGAAGCGGCTCGCCCGCTGAGTGCCAGACACGCTCCAGCGGTCGCCGCGGCAGTGGCAGTGCGGCCTCAGATCCTGGTCGTGGTGAAGGCCAGCCGGAAACTGAAGACCTGTTCGAAGAGGTCTCCGCGTCGCTCAGCCGAGGCGATCTCTTCCTCGCACTGCGAGTCGCTGCGTAGTTCGAGTTGCACGGTTTGCCCGTCGCGCGTGCAGCGTACCCCGCGCACGCGGTTGTCGTGGCTGCGGTCGAGAGCGTTGGCCACACGCAGCACCGCCGCCAGGCGGCAGACGGTGTCGCGATCGGTCGGATTCAGCGCGGCGTAGTCGAGGTGACGCTCTTTCGGTGGCGGACCGCGGTGGTAGCGAGCCACATTGGCGATCACCGCGCGTTCGGCCTCGGAGCAGCCGGTCAGCTCGGAGTGCGCGATCAGGTACAGCGAGTGCTTGTGGTGAGACTCGTGCGCTATGTGGTAGCCGGTGTCGTGCAGCAATGCAGCTGCCGAGAGCAGCGTCCGCTGGTGTCGCGTGAATCCGCAGAGCGCGGCGAGACAGTCGAAGATCTGTTCGGATAGTTTGGCGACCTGGAGCGCGTGCATTTCTTCGTAGCCGAAGCGGCGTCCGACCGCTTGCACTGCGCGCAGGCGTTGATCGGCTTCGTCGGGCAAGGGCGGGCGCGACTCGGCTTCGAGCTCGCGCAGGCGGTCGATGACGACGCCTTCGCGCAGGGCCCAGTCGCAGGTACGCAGGGTCTCGATGCCGAGTGCACGCATCGCGCCTTCGAGTATCTGCCCGCCCGCGATCACGATCTCCGCGCGCTGCGCGCTGATGCCGGCAAGGCCCTTGCGCGTAGCGACGTCCATCGTCGCGAGGCGTTCGTTGAACCGTTCGAGTGAAGCCAGGGGAATTTCTGCGGCGGCCGGCTGCGCACCGAGCACCCGGCGTCCGGTCTCGCGGTGCTCCGCTGCGCGCAGCGCCTCGCCGATCGCCAGGATGGTCCCAGAAGTTCCGGTGGTCTGCAGCCAGCTCTCGCCGCGCAACTCGCGGTGGGGGTGTTCGAAGGCGCCGCGGACGCGCACTTTGAGCGCACGCAGTTCCTTGGGCTTGGGCGGGTCGAAGGCGAGGAACTCTTCAGTGAGCCCGACCGCACCGAGCTTGACCGAGAAGAGGGCAATCGGGATCCCGTCGCGCACCAGCGAGATCTCGGTCGAGCCTCCGCCGATGTCGATGTTGAGGTGGGCTGCGCTGCGCGCTGCGCATCCGTAGGCCACCGCGAGAGCGATCAGCCGTGCTTCTTCGACGCCCGAGAGCATTTCCACGCGGACGCCGGCCTCGCACTGCACGGTGTCTATGAACTCGGTCGCGTTGTCGGCTTCGCGCACCGAGGCGGTTGCGATCGCGACGACGCGGTCGGCGCCGCGCGCCTCGGCGAGCGAGCGGTAGCGCCGGATGCAGTCGCAGGCGCGCGCGATCGTCTCGGGCGCCAGGTGGCCCGAGCGCAGCGTGTTGTGGCCCAGACGCACGGCTTCTTTCTCGCGCGCCAGGATGGCGAACGAGTCGCTCGCGGTCGCGTCGATGACGATCAACTTGATCGAGTTCGAACCGATGTCTATCGCTGCGAGTCTCAACGCCCGCACGTCCTAACCGTTACTCGGGGCGGTTGCCAGCGTGTCGGCTGTTTACAGCTCGGCCGGCAATGTTTGCTCTACACGCGCCGCAGGATTCGCGGCGGCAACCACGCCCGCAGGTGCATCCCGCCGGGTTGCGGCGTTCCCGAAAGCCAGGCAACGCCGCCCTTGTCCAACACGAATTGTGGACCCGACTGCGGATTTCCCGTGACCAACCATGCGCATAGTTCGCCGAGCCACGGATTGTGGCCGACGATCGCGATTCGTTGCGCGCCAACTCCCGTGAGCAACTCGAGCAGTTCGTCGGATGGGGCCGCGGCCAGCAGCGGTTCGACCCGCGACTCGCCGTCGACGATGCGTTCGAGCAACTCGGCGGTCGATACCGCCCGCAGCCACGGGCTGTGGAGCAGCAGGTCGATGCGGATCTCCAGGCGGTCGAGTCCTCGCGCCACCTTGGCGAACTGTTTGCGGCCCCGCCGGGTGAGCGGCCGCTGTGCGTCGGGGGAGTCTTCGCCGCGTGGCTCGGCGGTTGCGTGCCGGACGACGATCAGGTCCATTTGCGACATGGCGCCTCCAAGTTGTTGGTGCTGCGTGGATAGCACTGGTTGCTGACGCGCTCCAGAGAGTCGCCCGCTGCGGTCGAGCGGGGACGGTGTCGGTGAGCTGCAGCGACCGCCGCGCCCTCCCGCGAGCAGGTTGCCCGGTCGTTGGCCAAGCGGGAGGCAACGGTGTACTTCGGCAACCGAGACATGATGACAGGCTTGACTTCGTTCTGGTCGACCGATCGGGCACTTTCCTTGCTGCTCGGTTTCTTGTGCTGCGTGATCTTCGTCGTCATGCCGCTGCGCGAGCTGCACTTGGTAGGCGGCACGTTCATCAGCGTGTTTTTCTCCCTCATCCTGGTTTCGGGCGTGATGGCCGTGCGCCGCAACGTCTTCACGTCCTTGCTCGTCGGCGGGCTGGTGACGGCAAGCCTCGCCATACGCTGGACCAAGCTGGTGCTCGGTATGCCGGTACTCGATGCGTGGGACGCGGCTTCTTCTATGGTTTCTTGCGCGGCACTGGCAGCGGTCGTCATGGTGCAGGTGTACCGCTCCGGCCCGATAACCAGCCACCGCGTCCAGGGTGCCGTGGCGGTGTACCTGCTGCTCGGTATGATCTGGGCCTTCGCTTACGACCTGGTCGAACTGCTGCGGCCCGGAGCCTTCCTACCCACGTTGGCAACGGCGTCGGACCGTTTCTCGCACTTCATGTATTTCAGTTTCATCGCACTGACGACGGTGGGATTCGGCGACATCACGCCGATCGACCCTATCGCGCGCTCGCTCGCCTCGCTCGAAGCGTTGGTGGGGCAATTGTTCCCCGCGATCCTGCTCGCGCGCCTGGTGTCACTGGGGACGTTGCGCGAGGCCGCGGCCCGCAAGCAGGACGGCGCCCGAGAAGAGCGTCCCGAAAACTGAGCGCGAGCCGAGCGGCTGCCGGTCACGGCGCGCCAGGTGTCAGCGCTCGACGGATGGCCTCCAGGACCCTCTTCTCTTTGTCAGAGACGGTCAAGGCGACGTTGAGGATTCCGCCGCTCGCTTCGGCTACTTTGCGCGCGTGCTCGAGCAGGTCGTCGCGGAACGACGCGAGTTCTTGCGGATTCAAGGTCTTGCACAGCTCTTCGGCGTAGCTGTACCAGACATTGCGTGTGTCGGGCCGAGGGTGGTTCTTCAAGGCTCTCGCGAGCATCTCGTAGGCCGCGCTGTCGCGGGACATTCCGTGGTGTTCGACCGAGTCCAGGACGGCACGGGTCTCGCGTTCGTCGGCGTGGCCGTCGGCCCAGGCCATTTCGACCAGCGGGTACAACTTGAACGCGGCCATCAGGTCTCCGCTCAGATTGAGCGCGATCAGGTTGTCGAGGACCCGTTCGTCGGTGATTCCGGTGGCTTGACGGATGGTCTCCCTGTCGATGTGTCGATTGAACAGCGCCTCGAGTTTGTCGATGAGCTGCGCATCGTTCTTCTTGGCGTATTCTTCTTCGAACGTTCGTCGGCGCGCATCGAAAATGTCCTTTGTCATGGCTTCACCCGTGTCCTTCCTCGGTTGCTGATCTTTCGTGGGGGCTCACGCTTCGGTGAACGCTACTTGCCGTCGAGCAACGATGCTTTGGCGGCTTCCAACTCCTTCAGTCTCTCTTCGCTCACCTTCGGATAGCGCAGGCCGAGCGAGCCGAGCGCGTCCACCACCGCGGCGGCGACCACCACGCGGGTGAACCACTTGTTGTCGGCCGGTACCACGTACCAGGGGGCGTCCTTGGTGG
>Ga0172369_10007755_pt1 | contig 12385 bp, 11 predicted proteins | sample LakKiv25m_FD_114539 | JGI IMG/M metagenome (GOLD analysis project Ga0172369, IMG submission 114539) | Freshwater microbial communities from Kabuno Bay, South-Kivu, Congo - kab_022012_11.25m | ecosystem: Environmental > Aquatic > Freshwater > Lake | place: Democratic Republic of the Congo... | reverse complement strand
GTTCCTACGCCGTCAGCGCCACCAGCGTCGTCTGACGCTGGAGATGTTGTCTGCCAAAGTCAGCATGTCGCCGCAGCACATTTCTGAAATCGAGAGCGGCAAGCGCGATCCGCGTTTATCGTCCATTGAGCGCATGGCGGAGGCAATGGGGATGACGGTGTTGATCGTGCCGGATGCCATGGTGCCGGACCTGCGGCGCTATGTGGCCAACAACGGCCGCATCTATACCACCCACGCCGGCCAGGCCGCTGCCGACCCCAACCATCCCGAATCCTCCAAGCCCAACCATGCCCAAGAAAAAACCTGAGCCAACCCAGCCTCAACTTACCGTCATCGCGAGGAGCGAAGCGACGCGGCGATCCATGGATGACCACGAGCCTTCGTCCGCCTCCCTGTCTTTCATCATCGAAACAGTCGACGACCCGGAAACCGGCCAGCCCACCCAGTACGGCCGGTTCAGCCGCCACTGGCAGGACGAGGAAGCCCTGGATGTGTTGATCGACAAGCTGGAGGCCGGCGCTCAGCCACAAGCAGGCGCTGATGCAAGCGCGCAAGCTGGAAGCCAGCACGCCCTACATCCTGGAAATTCAGAACTTCATTGCCAACCGGCTGTGGGCGCTGGGCCTGCAGGATGAAGCCACCGAGGTGTATGAACGGGCCTACAAACAGGCACTGGCCCACATTCCCAAAGGCTTCAAAGGCCAGATCACATGGGGTGAGGTGGACAACCGGCCCTTCCTGCGCCTGGCGCACGGCACCCTGCTGGGTTTGATGCGCCGGCGGGACAAAGCCAAAGGGGGCGAAGCCGCCATGGCGCTGGCCAAGCAAATGCTGGCCTGGTGCCCCATGGACAACATCGGCGTGCGCTTTTTGTTGGGTGATATCGCCTTGATCCAGGGCGACCACCAAGCTGCCATGAAGGAATACCTGGCAGGCGCGCCCAATTCACCGGCGCTCTGGTACCAGGCCGCTCTGATAGCGTTTCGGGAGGGGGACTATGTGGCGGCCTGCACCTACCTGCGGCGGGGCATTGCCTCGAACCCCTACATTGCAGAGGGCTTAACCGGACGCACGGTGCTGTCAGAACACCTGTACTGGCACGCCAGCAATGTGCACGGCCCAGACTGGGCGGTGGACTATCTCGACTCCGCCGCCTGTGACTGGGCGCCGCAGGAGATCGACTTTGTCGACTGGGTGTTCAATGCATCGCCCGTGCTGAAGGAACGCGCTGAGATGATGGCGCTCCATGAGGGGATGACTTACGAGCGAGACGCTGAAAAGCGCACTCACCCTACGCACAGCGGTCTTTGGATTTCATGGCACTCATCACAAACACACTGTCCAAGAGAATGGTGCGAAAGGTCAAAAACCGGTGGGGAGTGGGAATCTGGCCTTGGGATCGCTCATCACTTCGATGAGCCCCGACGGCACAAGCGACGAAGTAGGTCCCGAAGTATGACCGAAACCTCACCAAGCAACCCCAATACAGTTCGGAGGCGCGTTCGACCGATCTTAATTTTTATTATATGCCAAAGGAATATCGGGGCAGAAACGAATGTCCTTTTCCATAGCCGCTTCGGTTGCTGAGTCAATCGCGGCAACCATTCAAATCCGAGACGTTGAAATATCGGATGCGAGCGCTTCACCTGCCCAGAATAGAAATCAAATACGGCACCAATTGCCCCAACAAACTTGACCTGTAGACGTAATCGATTATCAAAAATCCATTTTTCCTGTTTTGGCGCACTCATGCCCACCCACAATACATCAGGCTTTGCCGCATTTATGGTATTAATCATGTCATCAAGCTCGGAGAAGGAATAGCTGTGCCTGAATGGTGGGGAGTATGTTCCAGCAACCCGGATCTTAGGGTAATCTATTGCCATGCGCTCACGAATAATTGACAAGGTTTTTTCTGTTGAACCCAAAAAAAACACCGACATTTCACCCGTAATGTTCATGCGCTCATGTAGTCCGCAGAAAATGTCCGAACCCGTCACACGGTGACGTATGATTCCTCCCAACAAACGAGATGCCAGAACAATCCCCGCCCCATCAGGCACTAACCAATCAGCATCAAGGAGTGCCCTCTTAAATTGCTCGTCGTCGAGAGCTACCACATAAGAATGGGGATTAATACAGGCTAACCAGATACATCTTAGGGAATTACCCGGCGTAGTAAATGTCGAACAAAAAATACTTTCAACGCATTCACTCGATGATAAATAGTCAACGTCGTAACCAAGAATGTTCTCTTTGAATCGTGTCATCATAAATTTATCTTGGATTCAATCCTTGGTTTCAGAACAGGCCTCGGGAATTAATCGACGCCCTCGATACAATTTGAGCGACATGTAGCCCGAGGCACTGCGCGGATGAACGTTGACGTAGTGGGCGAACCAAGATGGCAGATAGGCCATTACAGTAATGGCGTCGGGTAGCTCAGATCTAAAAAGGTATTCAGGCAAAGTCAAAGTCAAAGTCAACATGTTGGCGGCCTGATGAAGCCGGGTAAGTAAATCGAACCCCGCTGCACCTCAACCGGTAACCATCTATGGAATCGACGATCATGTTAGCCAGAGTACGCACAAACGTGATTCGCAAGATAAACCAACAATGCCAATATCATACATTAGGAGGATTTACCACTTAAAGCGCTGTTAAAAAATGACCGCACGAAACGATTGTAATACCCGCGACCAATAATTACACCCGCAGTTAAATAAAAGAGGGAAGCAATTTGAGAAACTTGAAAAGATTCAATCGTAAATGCTGAAAACAAAAAAATAGTCAACGCAGCAGAAAAATACTTTACACCACCACATCTTAAAGAGCGCAGAGCAAGAGACGACAAAGCAAAAATAAACAAGGCAACTCCAACAAAACCCAATTCAAACAATCGACGAACATAGCCATTATCAACAGCCAAAACATTCCCAAGATCCGATCCAAGAACAAGCGGATTTGGTGAATTAAAGCCAAAACCGAAAAATAAAGATTCAGAGTTATACAACTGATAGCTAAATAGTTGAAACCATTTTCCCGAACGATCGCTGGAAGCACTATTAAACTCGAACCAACGACCAAAAAACATTTCCATCATATCGGCGTCGATAAACAACACGGTGAAAAAGATGAACATGCTAACGAACGTGACAATCCTAAATAATGTTTTAATAGACGGAAAGTTAGCGATGCGAAAAATAAACAAGAGAATACATGCTGCGGCTAATGCAAGCCCAGTTGTGCGCGACAACGAGGACAACGACCCCATGACGAGCAGGAGTAATAATGAGTAAAAGAATACATCCTTGGGAAACCGATTTCGACTAGCGAAAGATGGATTTTCTAAAACATAATAAAGGTTAAGAGCCAAGAAAGCATAAGCCAACCCGGTTTGTGCAGCGCCACCCTCGAAAGGCAAGCCAGTAAAATAATATCCAGTCGGCAAAAGGAACTCTTTAGCCATCCATAGCACCGCGCAACATGATAAAACAATAATCACTCTAATGTAGAAAGAGTAATAAAAGAATCCAATCGCAACCGCAAGCCAAAGAAGAAGAATAAATTCCAACTCTTTCAATGCAAACAACGGCGCTACAAGTGCATATCCACCCTTTTGACCTGTCCAATCAAGCCATAAAAGCGAACTTAAAATGCCTGCCGTAAAACAATAAAGGAGCCAGACTTGCAAAGTAATAAACGCATTCTGACCTAAGCATCCTTTAATAGCTGTTTTTTTTCTGAAAATCGTGACTGCGATAAATGGGGCAAGAAAATCAATAATATGTATGCTGCGAAAGATGCCGCCATCAAGGCCGCCTTCACCAAGACGAGATCCGGCCACAGAAAAAAATAAAGTAACGGCGAATAAAAACTGTAGCATTTGATTGGTTGAACTGACGCTATTCCAAACTAGTTAGCTGCGTTGATATACTTCTTACGATCGTATCGAAGTTTTAGAATTTTTCTGTCTGTGAGAAAACGAAGAACAACTTTGAGCGTGTAGATGTACCATAGAGCTGTGTCAATAAAACGACTATCCCTACCTTTATAGGACTCCCTGCAAATCTTGAATTCTCTTGCGAATTTCTTTGTTTCATTTACTGTTTTGCTGGACGGATGGATTCTGTAGTGACTGAGTATTTCGTCGGTTCTCGCCCATTTAAGCGTTGGACCAAATCGGATAAATAGATCGTAATCCATTGCATAATTGAGAGAAATGTTGACTCCCCCAGTTCGTTTATATATTTTAGAACTGAAGAAGCAAGAAGGTTGAGCTATAATGTTAAATGCATTAAGCATTATGGGAAAATCATAATTTATTCTTGGTTTTCTCACTACTGTTCCGTCAGGATAAAGATAGGCAGTATCTCCATAGAGTAGATCCAATTCAGGCATAGTTTCAAAACATTGAGCTACAAAAGCAAACGTGTTTGGAAGAACCACATCGTCAGAGCATAGCCAGAAAAATATATCTCCAGCGCATCGATTGAAACCCTTGCACAGGGCATCAGATTGTCCTTTGTCGGGCTCAGAAACCCAATAGAATATGTCGTTCTGATATTTCTTTATTACGTCTATAGTATTATCAGTAGATCCACCATCGATTACGACTATTTGGTAATTCTTGTAGGATTGATTAATAATGCTAACCAACGTTTGCTCAATAAATGAGCCCTGATTAAAAGAGGGGACCACAACAGAAATTAATGGATTTTCAAGCACTCATCACCTCCGCATAAACTGACTCGATGTTTCTTTTCAAGTGTTTCTTTGTAAATAGTGCTGAGCGCAATAGGGCTGAACGGGAAGCCGTCTCCCAGTCACTTTGAGATAGTAGTAGATCTTCGCAATTACGCGCGAGCGAGATGGCCGTTTCATCCTCAGATGCACAATGTTCAGTAACCTTCCCTGCTACGTCCCCAATAAAATAAGCAGGTCCAGAATTTTCGGTTGTAACAATTGGTAATCCTACGCTCATGGCCTCAAGCGCAATATAACTAGACCCCTCTGTGGTGGGGAGCAGCATTAATTGAGCTGATGATAAAAATCTAAGAAAATCCGCCCTTTCCATTTTTTCTACAAATTCAACACCTTGATGACAACTCGAGAGGGCTTCTTTAAGCCCATCTCCTATCATTATGAAACGCGAGTTTGGATATTTATCTTTAATTTTTTTCGAAGTCAAGGCGGCCAACTCAGGAAATTTAAATGGTACATATCTCCCAACGTAAATAATAGTTGCCTCATTTATAGGCTTGTGGAACGCTACGCTGAATTCAGTGGTATCAAAAGCCACAGCAGGAAATGTGCGCATTAAAGAAAAACGCTCAGATGATATCAGTCTTGCAACATGAGAATTTATCGGCAAAATAGTTTTGCATTTGTTGGATAGATATTTATAGAAGGGGAATAATCCGGGGTTTTGTGTTACAACATTCCATAATTTTGCCTTAAAGTTCTTCCTCGCCCATCGCGGCAAACCTGAGCCTGTACCAATAGGCCCCCAAATGACAGGTAAATTAACAAGAGAAACAAAGGGAGGCAGCCATGCCGACACAAAATTTATATGATGGGCCACATCGAAATGCTTCTTTTTCATTAGAACCCAAATCGTCGCGAAGAACTGCCAAATCAGATAATGAATAATCAAAAAAAAATGCCCACCCGCGTAATTATTGAGAATGGGAATATCTATGTTTTTGTAAATTACATTATTGAAAATCTTAACCTCGCCAAAGTCTCGGCTTATGATTTTGTCCCCGGGTATTTTTTTGTAACTTAGGTTTCGGGTGATCACTACAGGACGAGAAAACTCTCCAATTATATTTGCCCACATCCATCCAAGCTCTGATTCACTGCCGACATTTGGTTCGCAAGCATAAGCGAGACATACTGGCTTAAGCATTTAGTGTTCCTTAAAAATATAATTTTTTGATGAGACGTCTGATCCCTTCCTTCGCAAGGATTTTCGGGATCAATTTCAAAACGTCAAGACTGTCTATTTCCATTGGATTTTCTAGATACATTCTCTTAAATTTAGAAATAGATGTAAAATGTTCGTTAGTTAGCGTTTCTTTAAGCCACTGCCTCGCTAAAAACGTAGTCAGCATTCTGTTGTTGTTATTTGATTCCAAGTATCCCAGTACCGCGGCGGTATATCCCTCAAAAACTGTATTATTTTTATTTGCTATAGTTAAAGAGTCGGCGTGAGATCTGAAATACGAAAGAGGCTCATCGATATATTTAACAAAATCATATTTTTTGATCGTGTTGAGCATGATCAGTACATCCGGTCCAGCGCCATGAGAAAGGAAGTCGCATTTTTTTTTGCTTATTATTTGAGATTCCAGGCTATCGATTAGATCTTTCCGTCTTAGCAGTATGGCACCAGGGCTTACTGGCGCCCTCCAGTTCACTACAAGATCTAAGTATTCATCGGTCTGCATAGTGAGGTTTTTACCGAGATTAAATAGCATTTTTGTTGCCTGCATACTTCCCCCTAGACGAGCGGATGAGTACACAAAGGCCACCTGCTCGGAAATATTATCAATCATTTTAGGCAGGCAATACTCATCAATTAGATCGTCGCTAAATAGAATCTTGCTATATTCTCCACTGCTTTCACGGGCGCATCTAAGCCAGTTTCTTACGGGGCCAATATTGCTTTCGTTCCGAATAGCGCGTATACGCTTGTCGTGATGCGCATATTCCTGGCAAATTTCCCAGGTCCCATCATTACTAAAATTATCGACAATTACAATTTCAAATTTGTCGTATTTTTGTCTTAATGCGGATTCGATGCACTCAGCTATATAATTCCTGCGATTAAACACTGGCACCAGGATACTTACGGATTTTCTCATTTCGCCAATTTATTTCTTTGAATTTGTAGTAGTTTGTACACCTGAACTGGAAGAGCAATTGAAGCGGGGAGTAGTCCGATCACTGCGGCGACCGGTATAGACATTATGCCCATGTTGGTATTTTCGGTAATATAGATTGCCAGCGGTACGTAAACTATCATGACTAGTACTGAGGTGTATAGCTGAGGCCTAAGTAGGCCCAAGCCATTTACCAGCATTGCGAATATATTATTCCAGCTAATCAATAGTACAAGCACTCCGGTAGCTATTGTGAGTCCGGTGGAAATATTAATATTAGCACCGATCCATGCATCGATTATGTATTTTGAAAAGACAATCAACACAAGGGTGACAATTACCAAAACAACGAATAATTTTAATTGGGATGAAATTGTATTTTTAATCCAGTCGATATCATTCCTGGTGTAAGCATCGGTATATGCAGACCATAATGGCGCAGAAATAATTCCGTGAACGAAGGTAATAATGCTTAACATTTTAAAAACAACCTCGTACTGCGTTACGTACTCAGCGCCAAAAAGCTGGGCAATCAGGATCTTATCGGTGGTAAAGATGGCTAGCACTGTAAGCTGGATGATAAAGAACGACAGTCCGACTGATAATAAAGGGCTGATATGGCGCTTATCGATGTAGATTCTGGGGCGCAATTCGGGCTGGGTTTTATAGAACCATAGACTCAGGAGAATGTTGGCTGCAACGAGCGAGGTGCCGTATACGAACGCTAGAGTGCTAATTAAAGCTTCGGTGGTTCTTGAAATTAAATACACTAGAGCTAGCACAAGCAGGTTCGAGATCAACTGCCCCAGCGAAACTAACGAAGGTTTCTGCACTGCTCCAAGCAACGGACCAATCAGACCGATCCAGAAATTCAATAGAATGAAAAAGGCGACGATGCGGACGGTCTCGCCTAATACTTGCGCTGATATTGCGTCAGTATTGAAGACAGATTGCCATGGTACGAAATACGAGCCGACTGTGACGATGACCCAAAGCGGCATTGCAATCATTCCTATGAGGGTATAACCCGAGGCAATATAGCTGCCAGCCTCGCTCGTGTCGCCACTCGCCAATGACTCGGCAACTTTATTGCGCAGGCCGTTGCCAACACCAAGATCAAAGAAGACCATCCAGGACATGACCGTGAGAAGCGTTGACCAGACACCAAACTGCTCCTGCCCCAGATAATTAATCATCATGGGTATGGCCATGAACGAAGCGGCCATGGCTACCGCCCGGTACACGACCGCGCCCTTGATTTGACGCAGGTAGTTGCGGGTACGCTCCCTGGATACCGCTTCATTCATCAGTTGGCGCTCACCCAGTTCACCATGCGCGAGACTCCTTCTTCAGCTGAAACAGCGGGTTGCCAGTCGAGCAGTTGCTTGGCCTTGCCGATGTCGGCTACGAACACTCGCTGGTCGCTCTCGCGCACCGGAAGTCGGGTGTAATTGAGCTTGATGTTTAGCTGGGCTTCGAGCATTGAAAAGAGTTCAAGCAGCGACAGGCTGTTTTCGATGCCGCCACCAATGTTGAAGGCATGTCCTTTCGCCTTCTCGATCTTGTTCACGGCGGCTGTGTAAAGGCGCTTCATATCATCTGCATGAAGTACGTCGCGTACCTGTTTTCCGGTCCCGGAAATGGTGAACGACTCATGCAATTGACCACGGCTTGTTTCTACGGCCTTCTGACAGAACCAGCCTACCCAACCTTGATCATAAGTGGCAAACTGCCTGCCACCGTACATCGATGAATGGCGGAAAACAACGGTCTTGAGCCCGAAGATGCGGGCGTAATCGAGCATGTACTGGTCGGCCGCCCCCTTAGAACAACCGTAGGGTGAGTGGAAGTCAAGCTGGCTGCGTTCGTCAAAACCCTTTGGTTGTTCAACGCAACGGTAGCGAGTCTCTGTTTCATCATAGGTGTATTGCTCGAGATCACCATAAACCTTGTTGGTTGATGAATACACAACAATAGCGCCCGGGGTGTATTGCCGCACAGCCTCCAGAAGGTTGTGCGACCCCATGACATTGACCTCAAAGTCCATTCGAGGGTTGGCAATAGAAGTCGTCATGGCAACCTGACCAGCCAAATGAAAGATCGCATCCGGTTTGAAGTCTTGAATGACCCGAGTAATATCGTTTTGGTTTCGAATGTCGCCGTGTTCGAAGCTGAACCTTCCTTGACCCTGTAGCCACACCAAGTTATCGCGTGAGCCGTTGCGGTACAGGTTATCAAACACAACGAGTTCATCGCCACGCGCAATTGCGTCAGATGCAAGGTTGCTACCTAGAAATCCGCAACCGCCGGTTATCAATAGCTTCATTTCATAAACTCCAGTTCTATGGTTCGCTTGAGGCCCCGTTCAAGGTCAAATTTTGGTTGCCACCCCAGTTCTTTCATCTGTTCGATGTTGGCCTGGCAGTGCATTGGCTCGTTGGGGCGATAGGCCAGTGCACCAAAATGCAACTCTGTACGTGATGATGTAAGTTTATGTACAGTTTCAACAAATTTACGGATTGTTGGGGCGACGCCGGAACCAATTTCGATTTCGGCAGTAACCCCTAATTTATTACGTTGTTCTATCAGGCTGGTATAGGCGCTCACCACATCATCTATGTAGATGAAATCCCGTTGCTGATCCCCCGCCGTCAAGTTGAGGGTTGCTTCATTGCGATAGCAGGTGTTCAGAACGTGTGTGGTGAACTTCGATGGGTCATCACCTGGCCCATACATGTGTTGAAGGAGTACGTTGATGAACCGTATTTGATTGGAAGACTGGCTTGCCAAAAAACTGCCCCACTGAGAAAGCTGATGCTTGGTCAGTGAGTAAGGACTGACATTGGCGTCGAGCACGGTTCCTGTATTAATGAATGTGACCGGCTTAACTTGACTCATCGCGACCTGCAGAATAATCAAGCCGAGCCGCACGTTGGCATCGCTGAGTTGCACCATGGTTTCACCATGACGACCATACGCGCAGGCGGTATGAATCACGACATCGGGCTGTGTGCGACGAATGAATGCATCAATCTCATCGTCTGTGCTGCAGCGACCCACCTCAAAGGATGTGTCTCCGCCACGCAGGCGGTAAAGCGACGAGGTTGGCCTTAAGAGGAGAGCTACGTGGTGCCCGATATCATGTAGGTGCGGTGCGATGGCACTTCCCATGAAGCCACTGGCACCTGTAATGAGTATGTTCACGAGGAGTCCGTTGGCTAGAAGTTCACGCCAAAGAACTCTTCGATCTTTTCTGCGATGTAATCGAGGTGCTCGATAGTCAGTTCGGGAAAAACTCCAAGCCAGAAGGTCTGGTTCATGACTAAATCGGTATTGCGTAACTCGCCACTGACGCGGTAGTTACACCCAATCATGTAAGGCTGCCGCGTCAGATTGCCAGCGAACAGCAATCGCGTGCCGATCTTGTTTTGATCAAGGTAACGGAGCAGATCAACCCGTTTGACACCGGCACTCTCTTTGAGAACTACCGGGAATCCGAACCATGATGGATCTGAATTGGGCGTGGATTCCGGCAGATGCAGAAAATCGGCAACGCTGGCCAGCTTGGCCTTCAGGTAGGCGAAGTTGGCACGACGCTTTGCGATGAACTCTTCCAGGCGATCCATCTGCGCCAGCGCGCAGGCCACCTGCATGTCGGTGATTTTGAGGCTGTAACCCAGGTGACTGTAGGTGTACTTGTGGTCATATCCATCCGGCAAATCACCGCCCAGCTCTTTCTTCGTCCAGCAGAAGCGTTTGTCGCAGGTGTTGTCTTTACCAGGGGGGCAGTAACAGTCACGACCCCAATCACGGAAGGATTCGGCGATCAGTTTCAGCTCTGCGTTGTTGGTGAACACCGCACCGCCTTCACCCATAGTGATGTGGTGTGCTGGGTAGAAGCTCAAGGTAGCAATGTCACCAAAAGTGCCCACCAACTGACCGTTGTAGGTGGCGCCGAGGGCATCACAACAGTCTTCCACCAGCCACAGTTTGTACTTCTTGCAAAGCTCGGTGACAACGTCCAGGTTGAATGGGTTGCCCAAGCTGTGCGCCAGCATGATGGCCTTGGTCTTGGGCGTAATGGCTGCTTCGATCTTTAATGCATCGATATTATGCGTGGCGAGGTCTACGTCCACGAAAACAGGTACCGCGCCGAATTGCAGAATTGGGTTGACTGTCGTGGGGAATCCAGCCGCGACGCCAATGACCTCATCGCCTTGCTTGATTGCACGATCACCAAGCTTTGGGCTTGTCAGCGTTGAAAAGGCAACTAGATTGGCTGACGAGCCGGAGTTCACAGTAATCAAGTATTTGACGCCTAGGAATTGAGCCAAGCGTTGCTCGAACATCGCATTGAAGCGGCCAGTAGTTAGCCAGCCGTCCAACGATGCATCGACCATCATCTTGAGTTCGCCAGCACCAATGACCTTGCCTGACACAGGAACAGCAGTCTGTCCCGGGACGAAGGGCTTGGGTGCATACGCGATATCGGCGTACTGCTGGACCAAATCGCTGATTTGGCTTCGCAGTTTGTCAAGTTGTGGCTGAAAATTAAAAGGGGTTGTGGTCATAAGTCGGCTCGATATTGGTTGATTTGATTCAGACAAACAGATCTCATGTCTTGGCCGCTAAGCCAAGCCTGATGCCATTCTGTGATGCGCCTTAAAGCGGTCTCTAGGGACCAACGAGGCGCCCACTGAAGGCGCTGACGCGCCTTTGAAATGTCCAGCTTCAGAAAGCTTGCCTCATGTGGATGTTCACCCGGCTGCAAGATCCATGAGGCGCCATCACCCCATTCTTCGCACAGGTGTTCAACGATCCATTGCACAGTCCGAGCATCTTCATCGCGCGGGCCGAAGTTCCAACCTTCCGCATCGGTTTGACCGGTTGTGTACAAACGTTCAGCAAGCAGCAAATAGCCAGATAGCGGCTCTAGCACATGCTGCCAAGGGCGGATGGCATGAGGGTTACGAATGAGAACCGGCTGTTTATCCTGCAAGGCACGAAGCACATCGGGTATCAAACGATCCAGCGCCCAGTCACCACCGCCGATGACGTTGCCCGCCCGAACTGTGGCCATCGCAATACCCGCGTCTTTGAGGAAGGACTTTCGATAAGCAGAACTGACCAACTCTGCGCACCCCTTGCTGTTGGAGTAAGGGTCGTAGCCTCCCATAGGTTCATCTTCACGGTAGCCCCAAACCCACTCACGGTTCTCGTAGCACTTGTCCGTGGTGATGTTGACGATTGCCCTGACCGAGCCAGCGTGGCGTGCCGCTTCAAGTACGTGCACCGTGCCCATAACGTTGGTGGCGTAGGTTTCAATCGGTTGCTGATAAGAAAGTCGAACCAGCGGCTGCGCCGCCATATGAATGACGATCTCGGGCCTGAAATCATCCATCGCTGATTTAACCGCAGCGTAATCACGAATGTCGGCGATGTGGTGGTCCATGCCTTCGGCGATGCGGGCAACATTGAACAGTGCCGGTTCCGTCGGC
>Ga0172369_10007754_pt1 | contig 12385 bp, 12 predicted proteins | sample LakKiv25m_FD_114539 | JGI IMG/M metagenome (GOLD analysis project Ga0172369, IMG submission 114539) | Freshwater microbial communities from Kabuno Bay, South-Kivu, Congo - kab_022012_11.25m | ecosystem: Environmental > Aquatic > Freshwater > Lake | place: Democratic Republic of the Congo... | reverse complement strand
GCGCTCAGAAGTGCTGGCTATCGAGGACCATCTGCAGGATGGCGGCTTCGGCTCCTGGTTACTTGAAGCGCGGGCGGCCGAGCCGGCTCTGGACTGCATCGTGCGCCCCATGGCGCTGAGTCCTGCGGTTTGTGGCACGGTCGGCTCCCAGGCAACGCTCAATCGCCTTGGCGGCATCACCGATTGAACGCCCTCGCACATCCCAACATGAATGCCAAGTCCAACCTGCAGCCCGACAACCCGTTCGCGATTGGCGACCTCCTGCGTACCGAGATTATCGCCAGCGGTGATGGGACACCGTACCGCACCCACCGTTATGCTGCAGATATTTCAGCTTGGCTCTGTCCCCTGCTACTGCGGGGACGTTCTGGCCGTGTACATAACGTCGGGTCTATGGGCTCGTTGTCCATCCTTGCCCTGGCGCAACGCATGGCGCAAGTGCTCAGCGCGCAGGTTGGTGTACGTGCCTTGAGGACTGCTCCACAGGGGTATGTACCTCAGCATTACGTTCCCTCCATGCATCGGGCGGACGGGGAACTTGGATCGCCTCCATCGCTCGGGCTGTATGAGCCCTTGAAGCGTACTGCCCGTTGGCACGGTCATGCCGAAGACTGAAGCCGCCATGCAGTTACCAGGACCACTCACACTATTGCGCGCTGCTTGGTCACGCCGCTTCGATCCACACGTCTTCTTCACGCTGCTTCAGCGCGGCTGGACCATTGTCGCCGGCGGCGTGACGTTGCTGATGCTTCCTTCGCACCTAAGTCCGGTCGAACAGGGCTACTACTACGCGTTCGCAGGACTGATCGCGATGCAGGCATTCTTCGACTTGGGCTTTAATTCCATCATCATCCAGCTTGTCAGCCACGAGGTCTCTCACTTGTCCCGCGATGGCGAGGGCCGTCTGAAGGGGCCGAGCGTGCACCGCTCGCGACTGGCATCGTTGTTGAGCATGCTGCGGCACTGGTACCGTATAGCTGGGGTGCTGTTTTTTGTCTTCCTGTGCCCTGCCGGCTACATTTTTTTCCAGACCAAAGGCGCCCTGAGCCCCGCTCTTTGGCTGGGTCCGTGGGTGCTGCAGCTATTTTTTACAGCTTTCACTCTGTACTTCAGCTCCTTCCTAGCAGTCTCCGAGGGGCTGGGGCAAGTCGGGGAGGTTGCCAAGCTTCGGCTGCGCCAATCAATGCTCGGCTACGCGCTGTTCTGGCTGCTGCTCCTTGGCGACGCCGGGCTGTGGGTCGCACCTGTTCTGCCCGCGGTGGGTGCGCTATTGACCGCTTTGTGGCTGCGAGGCCGGCACAACGACCTGCGTATCGAGGCCGACGCGGTTGGTCAGCCGATGCGGATTAGTTGGTACCACGAAATCTTCCCGTTCCAGTGGCGCATCGCGCTCAGCTGGGTGAGTGGCTACTTCATCTTCTCGTTCTTTACGCCCATGCTTTTTCTTCACCAGGGACCGGTGGACGCCGGAAGGGTGGGTATGACGCTATCGATCTTCAGTTCGGTCACCATACTGGGCCTGAGTTGGGTGTCAGCCAAGGTGCCGGATTTCTCCATGTTAATCGCCCGCGGCCAGCGCGAAGAACTCAACAGGTTGTTCGTTTCGGTGCTGCGAAAGTCTTTCATCGCCACCGCCGTCGTCAGCGTGACCTTCGTGCTCGCCGTCACTGTCCTCCATGCGCTGGACTTCACTTTCGCGAACCGTGTTGCAAGCCTCCCGGTGCTGATCTGCATGACACTGGTCACGCTTGCCAACACTGTGATCTTCTCTACTGCCGCCTATATGCGCGCGCACAAGGAGGAGCCGATGCTGTGGAACTCGGTGTGCATGGGCATCGCCGTGCTGACTACGGTCTGGATCTTCTCGCAGGTCAGCGTGCTGGCCACTATGGCCACATACACCGTGCTGGTGCTAGGTTTGGGTCTGCCCTGGACGCTCTTGATCTTCTTCCGTCGATATTACAACCGCAAGGCCTGACAAATAGCAACGCATGCAATCCTCTCATCCATCATCTTTGATCTCGTCCGCTCAGACGACGGGCGCGTTACACCGGCTCACCCACAGTTCGCCACTGTTGACCATCGCGATCCCAACCTACAACCGCAGCCGGTACCTTCGCCAGTGTCTCGAGGCGCTGATGCCACAAGTCGCCGACGCAGGCAATGACGTATGTGTACTGGTGCTGGACAACCATGCCACAGACGAGACTCCTTTGGTACTGGAAGAGTTCGCCTGCCGCTATCCCGATCATCTAGAGGTACGCCGCAACTCTCAGAACATTGGTCCCGACGGCAACATCGCCAAGTGCTACATATCCTGTGAGACGACTTATGCCTGGATTTTCGGCGACGACGATATCCTGATGCCAGGCGCTTTGGCCAATCTTCTGGCTCGGATGAAAGAGGACAACTATGGCGTCATTCACCTAAAAGCTTTCTCTTACGAGCGCGACGTGGAGCAGCACCGTCCTCGCCGACCAAAGGGCCGCTACGAGATCTTTACGGCCGACACCTTGGATCGACTGATGTACGAGGCTGGCGACATGTTCTCCTTCATTTCCGGCAATATCGTCAACAAGTCGCTGGTGCCCAAGGACATCGATCCACAAGCGTTCATCTGGACGCGCTATAACCAGATTCAGTGGACCTTCGGAGCATTATTTGCGGCCCGCCGTAATTTGTTGGTGGACGATGCGCTGCTAGCCATCAACAATGAGGGGCAGAGCGGCGGCTACCCGTTCTGCCAGACTTTTGGCACGAACTACAACCTACTGTTCCGTCACTTCGAACAGCGCGGTGTTACTCGCCGTTACTTCGACATAATCAACCAGCGCATGGCTCGCGAGTTGTTCGCGCCGCTGATCTACTTCGCGCGCACAGTGGAAAATTTTCGTAACTATACGCCTGAGGACTACTTCACCGAACTACTGCCCAACTACGGTCGTTACTGGGAATTCTGGGCTTTTGTCGCACCGATGTGCAAGCTGCCAAAGGCGCTGCTGTACCCACACTTTTTCCTTATCCGTATGCTCAACCGGCTGTACCGTCTCGTGCGATGAAGTTCTCGCTAGTTATCGCCACACTCGGCCGACAAGCCGAAGTCGACGCACTGCTAATGAGTCTGCGCAGACAGACTCATCAGGACTTCGAAGTAATCGTCGTTGACCAGAATCCGCCAGAGTTCCTGCGTGAGGTACGGTTGCGCCACGAGGATGTGTTCCAGCGGCTGGTGTGGCGGCAGGTTGACTTCAGGGCAGCAAACTTAGCCCGCAACATTGGTCTGGACGAGGCCCGCGGTGACGTGGTTAGCTTCGCAGACGACGACTGCGAGTACCAGCCCGACACCCTGGCCACAGTTGCCGAACTGTTCAACCGTTACACCGACTGCGGAGTTCTGACCGGCAAGGCCGTAGACAAGCCTAGCGGCGACGACAGCATGGGCCGCTGGCCCGACGGGGATGTGACGGTCGGAGTGCGGAACGTGCTGATGCTCTCGCTGGAGTTCACCACCTTCTTCACACGCGCCGCGCTGGCGACGGAACGCCTGGATCCGGGCTTCGGTCCCGGCACGCGTTTCGGCTCCCGCGAGGGGCCGGACTTAATGCTGCGCCTGCTTTACCGCGGCGTCGGAATGCGCTATTCGCCGCGCATCTGCCTGTTCCATCCGCACAAGTTCACCAGCCTGACGGACCCTGCCTTTCTTCGCCGCACGAGGTCCTACGAGCTGGGTTTCGGCGCACTGCTGGCCAAGCACCTGTGCCTGGCACGCTCGCCGCGTGCCATTGCCATGCTGACTTGGCACGTGGTGCTGCACGGGCTCCTGGGCCTGGCCAAGAGTCTGCTGATGCTGCGAGGCGCCAAGGTACGATTTTGGGGCCTGCTGCTGCGCTCCCGCGCCACCGGTTTCGCCGAATACCTCGCCGCCTCGCGGGGCCGAGAAGTCTGATGACGGCTACCGTGATCGCGCCAACCCCGGCTCTCGCGCCGCTAGCAGTGGCCACCCGACTGCTGATCGACCTTGGCCTGCTGCTGTGGCCCAAGCTGCGCGGCTCAGACTCGGCCGGCATCGTCCGGCTAGACGCGATCGGCGACTTCGTCGTCTGGCTGCCCGCCGCGGAGGAGCTCGTGGCGCATCTGCGTGCCAGCCACAGTCGCGTGGTGCTGGTCGCCAATCAGCTATGGGCGCCCTGGGCGGCGCGATTGCTGGCAGTGGACGACGTGGTGCCAGTCGACACCGGTCGCCTCGAGAGGGATCTGCGTTACCGTCTGGCGGTGCTGTGGCGGATCCGCGGCCTGGACCTGGGCACGGTCGTCTGCCCCACCTTCTCCCGCATTCCCGGCGATGGCAACGATGCCGTCGTGTTCGCCTCCGGCGCGTGCCACCGCATCGGCAATCTCGGCTACCGCTCCCGCAGCCGCGTTGCCCGTGCGATGCGGTCACTGCTCAACCTCGGCTATTCCCGCCTAGTGCTGCCAGACACGGCGCCGCGGGCCGACCACCCCGTCGCCGAGGCAGAGAACAACGCCGCCTTCCTACGTGGCCTCGGTCTGACGCCGGCCTCCCACGTGGCCCGGCTGCCAGTGGCCGATGATGTAAATCTGGCGCCGCTGGCGCTGCCTGAGGGGCCCTTCGCAGTACTGATCCCCGGCGGGTCCTTCCCCGCCAAGGCCTGGCCGGTGGAGCGTTTCGCCGAAGTCGGTCGTGCGCTCAAGGGCCACGGGCTGGAGGTGCTGGTCTCCGGTAGTGGCGGCGAACACGCGCTATGCCAGCGGCTGGCCGACGCCTGCGGCGGCCGCAACATCGCCGGCCAGACGTCGCTGCCGGCGTTGGGCGAGGTGATCCGACGCGCGCGGCTGGTGGTCGGCAATGACAGCGCGGGCATGCACATCGCCGTGGCAGTCGGCACCGATTCGTTGTGCGTGATGTGGGGCGGCAGTTTCGGCCGTTTCATTCCCTACCCGCCCGAGCTACTGCCCGAGGGCCTGATCGCCCAAGCCGTGTACCACCGCATGCCCTGCTTTGGTTGCACCGGCGCCTGCCCGCTGCAACCCGTTGAAGGCAAGCTGCCCTGCATCGCCGCCGTGCCGGTCTCAACCGTCCTGTCCTCTCTTAGCGAGATCCTCTCCGGCGACGCTCCTACCGCAGCGCACAACTCTCGCTTGAGTAATTCATAAGGCGCACATATAGCCGACATGGAAGCACTGTATATCCTTAATCTGACGACCGCAGTCGCATTGATGTTCGCGCCCTTTTGGTGGAGCCGGCGTCTGCTCGATCAGGGCTGGCTTAATCCAGTCACGCTGATGGTAATCTGCATGATGCCCATCGACTTTTTCCGCCTGTTCGTCGGTCAGATGTACCTCGGCGATGGGCTGATGGCACCGTCATACCAGTTCGCAGTGCTGATGACCAATCTGCAGCAGTCGATTGCCCTATTTCTGCTTGTCCTGGCTTCGCAGATGAAGATAACGCGAGTCCTTCCCAGCTTAATCCCTCGGTTGGGCCAATACAGCACCGCCGACCTGCGTCGCCTATCACGTTTGTTTTTCCTGCTGTATTTGGCCGCATTCGTAATTTTGGCAATGCGCACTGGTGGAGTAGTATCTTGGCTATTGGACATCCGGGGTTCGTACATCGAGAAGAGGGAAGGCAACGGTTTGTTCTACGCCGCCGCTGTGAGCTTTCTATCGATTTCCTATTTTTTTGAAGGCGTCTCCAGCTCCCACAGCCGAGGGTTCGCGCTGCGCAGCCTCATCTACTTTGGTGCGATCTATGTGTTGGGTTCCAAGGGTTTCGTGCTGCAGTTCTTTATTTTCTCGTTAATCATTTTCCATCGCCAGGGACGGGTGAACATAGGTCGAGTGCTACTCATTGGGCTTCCCTCCGCCTTTACGTTGCTGTTAATCAACTTTGCCTCGCAGCGCGAGGCCCTTGACTTCTCAGGCGTAGCAGAATATTTCGACTACTACCCCAATGCTGCGATGTATTACGCGGATTACTTCCGCGGCGCGATTTCGCTCTTCCACGGTGAGGTCATCCTAACCTCGTTCTGGGAATACGTGCCGCGGTCGTTCTTCCCGGACAAGCCCTTTGTCTACGGCATCCTGAATGTGGTCGAGATCTACTACCCAGGGGGTGCGGAAAGTGGCAACACTCCGGCGTTTCAAGGCGGTGTACCGCAATTCGCCGACTTTGGCGTTCCGGGTGTCCTCTTCTTTGCGTTGTTCAATTGGGTGCCGTTGGTCTATTTTGCCGGCTTACGATATGCACTCAAGTCTCGATTTTTCCTGAGCCAGGGGCCGATGAACGGTAGGACGATCGTTGTCTGCCTGTTGCTTTTCGCTCCTTCTTTCGGCTCCTTCCTGCCACTAGGTCTAGTCATCTTGCTGCTATTTTTTATCGTGGCGATCAGCAAGTTCTTACAGATGGCAAGGCGCACACTCCTCGCGGTATAAGTTCTTCTATGTCCTTGCTTAGCTTCGAACTCGAAAACTCCGTCAGCCCGGTGCATTGGCATTGCTCCGCACTCGCTTTCGGTGACTTTGTTATTGATTGCAATTTCATGCGACGCGCTGGGCCAGACAGAGGCATTCTTGCAGCCAGTTATCTTGAGCCGCTGGCGCGTGCGCTGGACTACCCGGGGCGGCTGCGCTTCTTTGATATGCCGGCTGCTGACGTGCCGCCATCAGTCTTCAATTTGCGGAAGGCCGACCTTCACGCCATCATGGCCAGCTTCAGGCGCTTGCGCTCCGGCTTATTGACGGCGCTCGCTCCGACCGACACGCTCAATGTGCCAAACCGAGACTTACGATGGAACTTGGCCTGTTTCCCGCGTCGCATAAATGCCTTGCGACTGCCGCACGAAAACATCTACCTCGCCTACTGCGCTCGCTTGGGACTATTACCTCAAGACCTGGCGGTGCCGATGCCGGCACGATTCCGTAAGGTTGTGATTTTCCCTGACAGTCGCCAGTCAGCCAAGCAGATACCCGAATCTACATTGGGCACACTAGTCGATATTAACGCTGCGGCTGGCATGCAGACCCGCATCGCGCGCGTGCGTTCTCCCGAATCTGGGTATGTCGATGCGCCGGGGGAGTTTAGTATTTGGGGCTTGCCAGCACTCGTAAGTGCCGTGCGAGAGGCTGAAGTGATCGTTTCAGCCGACAGCCTGCCGGGCCACCTAGCCGAGTACTTCGAACGACCTGTGTTTGTTTTGACACCACAGGCCAACGAACCTCTTATGCCGCTGTCGGTGTTGCTGCACCGTCGCTGGGGTCGCTTCGACGCTGTGGATGCATATCAACGATGGATTAATGCTGACCATGTCTGACATACTACGTATCCTGATTACTGGTGGCTCAGGTTTCATCGGTACTAACGCAGTTGAGCATTTTGCGACTAGTCATCAGGTATTAAACTTGGACATCGTCGCGCCAATGAACCCTGCGCACGCATCTTTCTGGCGCCAAGTCGACTTGCTGGACGCCAACGCACTGTCAGCGACGGTGGCGAACTTTGATCCGCACGTTGTACTTCACCTCGCTGCTCGAACCGACCTGGATGGTCGCTCATTGGACGACTACGCTGCCAACACCATAGGCGTCTCGAATCTCCTAGACGCATTGTCGGCCACTCGATCGCTACAACGGGTGATTTTCGCCTCGAGCATGCTTGTCTGCCGCATCGGCTACCAACCAAATTCCGACCTCGACTTTTGCCCTGTCAATCCCTATGGCGAGAGCAAAGTACGCGGCGAGTTGCTTGTGCGTGAGCGTCCACCCTCTGTGCCTTGGACGTTGGTGCGGCCCACCTCGATTTGGGGCCCATGGTTCCGCGAGCCATATCGCAATTTTTTCGACTACGTGCTTAAAGGGCGCTACTTCCACATGGGCGCCACACGGGTGTTCAAGACCTACGGATACGTTGGAAACGCGATTTACCAGTTGCAAGCTATGTTGAATGCACCGGCGGCGGATATCGACGGTCGTGTCTTTTACCTGGGTGATTCCTCAGAGTATGAGATCCGCGAATGGGCGGATGCCATCGCTCGTCGCCAAGGGCTGCACATACCACAGGTGCCACTGGCGCTGGTACGTGGTGGGGCCTGGTTGGGAGACCTGCTCAAGCTTTTTGGCCTCCGCTTTCCAATGACTAGTTTTCGATTGAAGAATATGACGACGGAGAACCAAATTGATCTTAGATCTACGTTCGCTTTAGCACCAAAATTACCTTTCGACCGTGACCGTTCCATAGACGTTACGCTCGATTGGCTGCAAAAAAATCCCTAATTTTTTATCTATCAGCACAAATCATGTCCTCCCTTTTTCTCGAAAACTTACATGAGCATCTCGCGCTCTTTTCCTGTCTTGAGTCGCTCGACGAGCCGGTCGCACGCGCCGCAACCATCATTACCGAATCGCTGCGTAACGGAGGCAAACTGCTGCTGTGCGGTAACGGGGGGTCTGCTGCTGATTGCCAGCACATTGCAGCGGAATTCACCGGTCGTTTTATCAAGGACCGCAAGCCTATCGCTGCGATTTCGCTAACTACCGATACCTCCGCGCTGACCTGCATTGGAAACGACTATTCATTCAACGAGATCTTTAGCCGCCAGGTGTTGGCTCTGGGTCGTCCTGGCGACATACTTCTCGGTATTACTACCTCCGGTAATTCCGGCAACGTGTTGGCTGCGGTCGAGGCTGCTCACGCGTTGGGCCTCCAGACTATCGGCCTGCTCGGCCGCGATGGTGGCAAAGCGCTTAATCTATGCAAGCACTCAATCGTCGTACCGAGCAATGTGACGGCCCGAATTCAGGAAGCTCACATACTCATAGGTCATACGATCTGCGGAATGGTTGAAAAAGAGTTGGGGCTCGTATGAGTAACCTATATATAAAAAATACACCGCTACCGTTGCAAAAATGTATCAGTGAGTGTCGCATTCTGGTCGTGGGCGACGTCATGCTGGACCGCTATTGGCACGGCGACGTTGGCCGCATATCGCCGGAGGCTCCGGTGCCGGTTGTGCACATCCGTCGCGAAGAATCCCGCCTGGGAGGCGCTGCCAACGTGGCCCTCAATGTAAAGACACTGGGTGGCCAAGTTACGTTGCTGAGCATGGTGGGTCAGGACGATGCGGCCCACAGCCTGCGCCAGTTGCTGTCAAGCCAAGGTATCGATACCCAGTTGGGTGAGGATCCCAACATGGAAACCATCGTCAAGCTGCGTGTAATTGGCCGCAGCCAGCAGATGCTTCGCATTGACTTCGAACGTGAACCCGACCACGAAGTGCTGGCTGGTATGACAGAGCGTTTTGAGGTCCTGCTGGCAAATCACGATGTTGTCTTGTTCTCTGACTATGGCAAAGGCGGTCTGGCACACATCCCACACATGATCGAACTGGCCCGCCAAGCTGGCAAACCAGTTCTGGTAGACCCCAAGGGCAGCGATTGGGCACGTTACAGCGGCGCAAGTGTCATCACGCCCAATCGGGCTGAGTTGGAGCAGGTGGTGGGTTCATGGACCAGCGAATTGCAGTTGCAAGAGAAGGCACAGGCAGTGCGTCAGCAACTGAATCTCCAAGCCTTGCTAGTTACCCGATCAGAAGAAGGAATGACATTGTTCGAAGAGGGTGAGTCGAACTCAGTATCGGCACAGACGCGTGAGGTAGCCGACGTCACGGGTGCAGGGGATACCGTGATCGCTACGATGGCTTTGATGGTCGCCTGCGGCATGTCAATGCAAGACTCGATGGCTTGGGCGAACCGCGCAGGTGGTCTGGTGGTGGCGAAGTTTGGTACGGCCTCTCTGACCTACGAAGAATTGCATGGCTAAGTCAAAGATGTGCCCCGAAGACAAAATTTGCCTAACCGAGAACCTAACCGCAAAATTAGCAGTTCTGCCTCGCCCGTTGGTTATGACTAATGGCGTGTTCGATGTACTCCATCGCGGCCACGTGAGCTATTTGCATCGTGCCGCTGAGCTTGGCGCCAGCCTGCTGATAGCGGTCAACTCGGATGCCTCGGCTCGAATGTTGGGAAAGGGGCCGGACCGGCCTCTAAATTTAGCTGACGACCGCGCTTATGTACTAGCAGGGCTAGAGTCTGTTGATTTGATCACTTTTTTTGACGCTCGCACGCCAGTAGAGCTGATCCAAGTAGTTCGCCCTGACATTTATGTCAAGGGTGGCGACTACGACATGGAAACACTGGAAGAAACACGTGTCGTCCGCAGCTGGGGTGGTAACTCAGTAGCAATTCCGTTTGTTGACGGTTTCTCGACCACTTCACTGGTTAATCGGATACGCCAACCACAATCTGCTTTGCGTAAGGCGGCTTTTCTGGATCGCGACGGTGTCATCAATAAAGACAAAGCCTATGTGCATCGCTGGGAGGACTTCGAGTTCGTCCCCGGTGTTATTGAGGGCATGAAAAAACTGCAAGACTCTGGCTATGCGCTCGTCATCGTCACCAATCAGTCAGGGCTGGCACGTGGCTACTACACCGAAGAGGAATACCTGCAGCTTACTGAGGCTTTGCGGAAGCATCTAGCTAGCCACGGTGTGCAACTGACGGGAATTTACCATTGTCCGCATCATCCGAAAGGTACGATTCCCGCACTCAGCATTGACTGCAACTGTCGTAAACCGTCACCAGGCATGTTGATACAGGCAGCGAGCGACCTTTGTCTGTCTTTGCCTGATTCGATTTTGATTGGTGACAAGGCTACTGACATCGAGGCCGCACGTGCAGCTGGTGTTGGGCGCGCTTATTTGGTGCAATCTGAAAATCCAGAATCTGGCTGCAAGGATGTACCTGCCGATGGGCGCTATGCAAACTTGCTGGAATGTGCCACCGTATTAATACAAAACTTGGAGGATTGAGAATGATCGTTGTTACTGGTGGAGCTGGACTTATCGGCAGCAATATCATTGCCGGATTGAATGCTCGCGGTCGTAAGGACATCTTAGTTGTCGACCACATGAAGAACGGTCGTAAGATGCGAAACCTCGCCGATCTTGATATTACTGACTATCTGGATCGTGAAGATTTTCTAAATCAGATTCAGACTAAACGAGATTTTGGAAAGATAGAGGCGGTATTTCATCTCGGTGCATGCTCTGCAACTACCGAATGGGACGGTCAGTTTATCATGCGCAACAACTTTGAGTATTCCAAAGTGTTGCTGCATTGGTGCCAGAGAGTGCAGGCTCAATTTCTCTACGCTTCGTCTGCATCTGTATACGGTTTGGCTGAGAACGGCTTTAAAGAAGATCGGCTTTGTGAAAAACCAATAAACATGTATGCCTACTCAAAGTTTCAATTTGACCAATATGTGCGCAGTCTCGCTGATCAATTGACGCAGCAGGTTGTGGGTTTCCGTTATTTTAATGTTTATGGACCACGCGAAGCACATAAAGGGTCAATGTCTTCCACACCATTTCATTTCAATAATCAAATTTTCGCCAACGGTGTGTGCAAATTATTTGCAGGAACCGACGGATATGGTGATGGAGAGCAGCAAAGAGATTTTGTGTTTGTTGAGGATGCGGCTGCAGTTAACCTGTGGTTTTTTGATCATCCCGATAAGTCAGGCATTTTCAACCTAGGCACCGGAAGGGCGCAATCATTTAATGATGTTGCGCGAGCAGTGGTGGCATGGCACAAGGAGCACCGAGGAATCGATGCAGCAATCGAATATGTGCCATTCCCAGATCACCTAAAGGGCGCCTACCAAAGCTACACTCAAGCGGACATCTCTGCATTGCGCGGAGCTGGCTACGATGGCCGTTTTCACGCCGTCGAGGAAGGTGTTTCCAAATACCTTGATTGGCTGAATCTCGGAGATCCCACACGGAGAAGCGCCTTGTAAGCGTCGCAGAGACAGTAATTTCAACTGCCTGAGGGTCGGGATGAAAAATCAGCACGCTTTGGATGTAAAACCCCACGCTTTGGATCGCGATCATTAAATTTGCGTGGTATCGGAAGGTGTGAGGTGTTTGAATCCATCACGATCCCAAGGCCAAATTTCCACGTCCAATCGGTTTTTGACCTTTCGCACCATCTTCTTGGACAGTGTGTCCGTTATGCGGTCAATGAAATCCAATGACCGCTGTGCGTAGGGCGCGCGCTTTTCAGCGTCTCGCTCGTAAGTCATCCCCTCATGCAGCGCCATCATCTCGGCGCGCTCCTTCAGCACGGGTGATGCATTGAACACCCAGTCGACGAAGTCGATCTCCTGCGGCGTCCAGTCACAGGCGGCGGAGTCGAGATAGTCAACCGCCCACTCCGGGCCATGCACATTGCTGGCGTGCCAGTACAGGTGTTCTGACAGCACCGTGCGCCCGGTCAACCCCTCCGCAATGTAGGGGTTCGCGGCAAT
>Ga0172369_10007752_pt1 | contig 12389 bp, 9 predicted proteins | sample LakKiv25m_FD_114539 | JGI IMG/M metagenome (GOLD analysis project Ga0172369, IMG submission 114539) | Freshwater microbial communities from Kabuno Bay, South-Kivu, Congo - kab_022012_11.25m | ecosystem: Environmental > Aquatic > Freshwater > Lake | place: Democratic Republic of the Congo... | reverse complement strand
GACGAAACTCATGGGAAACGGGGTACGGTGTATCGAAAGCCCTCGCCGCTACCCGACGGTGAGTTGGGTTTATTTTCAAGCGCCCTTGAAAATAAACCCGCAAATTAGCAGAAATGCTTACATCTCAATTGGTTAGAGATCGTCTTATTTTCAAGGGCACGAAGAGAAGCGACTGGAACGAACCGGCAGTCGGTTGCCTCGCAAACCGAGCGACGCCCGCTCAGTTTGGGAGGTTTAGGACTACAGCAGCGGGGCCAACCAGCGCCTCGCTTCGGCGACATCCATGCCGCTGCGTTTCGCCCAGTCCGCCAGCTGGTCTTCGCCGATCTTGCCGATAGCGAAGTACTTTGCCTGCGGATGAGCAAGGTAGAAGCCGGCCACCGAGGCAGCCGGCATCATCGCGAAGTTCTCGGTCAGGCTCATACCGGCGTTGGCCGGCGCGTCGAGCAGGTCGAACAAGTCCTTTTTGATGGTGTGGTCCGGGCAGGCCGGGTAGCCGGGCGCCGGGCGGATGCCCTGGTACTTTTCGGCGATCAGATCGTCGGCGCTCAGCTTGCCTTGCTCTGCATCGCGGGCATAGCCCCAGTCGTCGATGCGCACGCGCTCGTGCAGCCACTCGGCAGCAGCCTCGGCGAGACGATCGGCGAGCGACTTGAGCATGATCGCGTGATAGTCGTCGTGTTGCGCCGCGAATTCTGCGAGCCTCGCTTCGATGCCGATGCCGGCCGTGACGGCAAAGGCGCCGATGTAATCGGGTTGCGCCGTCCCGCCCGCGCCGACTTTCGGGGAAATGAAGTCGGCGAGGCACAGGTTCGGCTGGCCGGCGGGCCGCTCGTGCTGCTGGCGCAGGCCATGCCAAGTCATCAACACCTTCTCGCGACGCTCGTCGGCATAGATTTCAATGTCGTCGCCGACGCAGTTCGCGGGAAACAGGCCGAACACCGCGTTGGCGGTCAGCCACGGTTTTGATAACTGAGCGTCGATGATCTTCTTCAGCATCGCCTGCGCATCGTTGAAAACGCTGCGCGCCTGCTCGCCGACCCGTGCGTCGTCGAGTATCTGCGGATAGCGGCCCGGCAGGTCCCAGGTCTGGAAGAACGGGCCCCAGTCGATATAGCGGGCGAGCGTCGCCAGGTCGATCTTGCACAGCGGGCGGACGTCCGGCCGGCGCGGCTTGAATGGAGCGTAAGTCAGCTTCGCCCGGTTGGCTTGTGCCGCGGCGAGCGTCAGCAGCTTCACGCCCTGCTTGCTCGCGTGTTGTGCGCGGACTTTGTCATAGTCGGCAGCGATCTCGGCTTTGTAGCCAGCGGCCTGCTCCTGGGACAGCAGCTTCGTCACCACGCCGACCGCGCGCGAGGCATCCGGCACATAGACCACCGTACCCTGGTAGTTCGGCGCGATCTTGATCGCGGTGTGGGCGCGGCTCGTCGTCGCCCCGCCAATCAAGAGCGGCGCGGTGAAACCCTGGCGCTGCATCTCGCTCGCCACGTGCGCCATCTCTTCCAGCGAAGGCGTGATGAGGCCGGAGAGGCCGACCGCGTCGGCGTGGTGCTCCTTCGCCGCGTGGAGGATCTTGTCGGCGGCGACCATCACGCCGAGATCGACGATCTCGTAGCCGTTGCAGGCCAGCACCACGCCGACGATATTCTTGCCGATGTCATGGACGTCGCCCTTCACAGTGGCAAGCACGATCTTGCCCTTCGCCGCCGCGCCGGTACGCTTCTTCTCTTCCTCGATGTAGGGCACCAGATGCGCGACGGCCTGCTTCATCACGCGCGCCGATTTGACCACCTGCGGCAGGAACATCTTGCCGGCGCCAAACAGGTCGCCGACGGTGTTCATGCCCGCCATCAGCGGCCCTTCAATGACGGCCAGTGGTGGCTTGCCATTGGCGGCCAGTGCCGCACGGCATTCCTCGGTGTCGGCGACGACAAACTCGGTGATGCCGCGCACCAGAGCGTGTTCAAGTCGCTTGTCGACCGGCCACTCCCGCCACGCCAGATCGACAACCTGCTCCTTCGCCTGGCCCTTCACCGTCTGCGCAAACTCGACCAGCGCGTCGCCCGCACCGGATTTCCGGTTCAGTACCACGTCCTCGACCTTCTCGCGCAAGACCGGGTCGAGCTCGTCATAGACGCCGAGCTGGCCGGCATTGACGATGCCCATCGTCAGTCCCGCGCGGATCGCGTGGTAGAGGAAAACGGTGTGGATCGCCGCACGCACCGGTTCGTTGCCGCGGAAGGAGAACGAAACGTTGGAGATGCCGCCCGAGATGTGCGCGTGCGGCAGGTGGGCGCGAATCCAGCGGCAGGCTTCAATGAAGTCGACGGCATAGTTGTCGTGCTCGGGTATGCCTGTCGCGATGGCGAAGACGTTGGGGTCGAAAATGATGTCTTCGGCCGGGAAGCCGTCGGCGACCAGCAGGTCGTAGGCGCGTTCGCAGATGTCGATCTTGCGCTGGAAGGTGTCGGCCTGGCCCTGCTCGTCGAAGGCCATGACGATGACCGCGGCACCAAGCCGCCGTGCCTGGCGTGCCTGCGCGAGGAACTTCGCCTCGCCTTCCTTCATCGAGATCGAATTGACGATGCCCTTGCCCTGCGCGCACTTGAGGCCGGCCTCGATCACCTCCCACTTCGACGAATCGAACATCAGTGGCACCTTGGCGATGTCGGGCTCGGAGGCGATCAGGTTCGTGAAGCGCACCATGGCCGCCTTGCCGTCGAGCATCGCCTCATCCATGTTGATGTCGACGACCTGGGCGCCGTTCTCGACCTGCTGGCGGGCGACGCGCAGCGCATCGTCGTAGCGCTCTTCCAGAATCATCCTGGCGAAGGCGCGCGAGCCGGTGACGTTGGTGCGCTCGCCGACATTCACGAACAGCGAATCGGGGCCGATGTTGCACGGCTCCAGTCCGGACAGCCGCAGCGAAAAGTCGGCGCTGACGGGACGGCGGGGGGCGATGCTTTTCAAGGCGTCGGCAAGTGCGCGGATGTGGTCGGGCGTGGTACCGCAGCAGCCGCCGGCGATATTGAGCAAGCCATCCTTTGCCCACTGCGCGAGCTCGTCGGCGAGCATGGCGGGCGTTTCGTCGTAGCCGCCGAAGGCGTTGGGCAGGCCGGCGTTCGGGTGAGCCGAGATGCAGCAGTCGGCCACCCGGCCGATCTCCTCGACATACTGGCGCAGATCTTTCGCGCCGAGCGCACAGTTGAGGCCAAAGGACAACGGCCGCGCATGGCGCAGCGAGTTCCAGAAGGCTTCCGCCGTCTGGCCCGAGAGCGTGCGGCCCGAGGCGTCGGTGATCGTGCCGGAGATCATGATCGGCCAGCGCCGTCCAAGTTCGTCGAAAAGCAACTCGATCGCGTAGAGCGCCGCCTTGGCGTTGAGCGTGTCGAAGATCGTCTCGACCAGCAGGAGGTCAGCGCCGCCTTCGGTCAGGCCACGCGCCGCTTCGGTGTAATCCGCCACCAGCGCGTCGAAGCTGACGTTGCGCGCGCCGGGGTCATTGACGTCCGGCGAGATCGAGCAGGTGCGCGAGGTCGGGCCAAGCACACCGGCGACGAAGCGCGGCTTCTCGGGCGTCGAATACTGGTCCGCCACCTCGCGTGCGAGTTTCGCCGCCGCGACATTCAGTTCGAAAGCGGGCTCGGACAAGCCGTATTCTGATTGCGAAACACGCGTCGCATTGAAGGTATTGGTCTCGATGATGTCCGCGCCGGCTTCGAGATAGGCGGCGTGGATGCCGCCGATCACGTCCGGCCGCGTCAGGCACAGCAGGTCGTTGTTGCCCTTCAGATCCTTGGCATGGGCTGCAAACCGTTCACCGCGGTAGTCCGCCTCGACCAGTTGGTGGCGCTGGACCATGGTGCCCATGGCGCCGTCGAGAATGAGAATGCGCTGCGCGAGGAGCGCGCGCAGTTCGCCAGAGCGGTCGGGTTGCATCGGGAAGCGGCGGAAGTGGTTGAAATCGATGAAAATTCTAGCATGCGGGTATTATTTGCTTGATTTATGCGTCGATTATCTTTATTGTTCAGTGAGATTGCCAAGGAGACCCGTTCATGGAACACCTGACCCCCAAAGAGGCCGCCCAGTTCATCGAGGACAACCCGAAGGCCCTGTTCGTCGACTGCCGCAGCGAAATGGAATTCCTCTTCGTCGGCCATCCGGCTGGCGCGCTGCATGTGGCCTGGAACGACGGGCCAGACTGGGACGTGAATCCGCATTTCGTCGGTGAGGTGAGAAAGCTCGCCGGCCACGTGCACGACCGGCCCGTCCTGCTGATCTGCCGCAGCGGCAACCGCTCGGTCGATGCCGGCAACGCGCTTGAAGCGGAAGGTTTCACCCGCGTCTATAACGTGCTGCACGGCTTCGAGGGCGAGCTCGACGATACCCATCACCGCGGCTCGATGAACGGCTGGCGATTCGAAGGACTACCCTGGGAACAGTGCTAGGAGGCTAACCGGCCGTCGCGATAATCCGCGAGAGCCTGCTGGATTTCCTCGGCGGTATTCATGACGAAGGGTCCGTACTGCGCAATCGGCTCGTTAAGCGGCTTGCCGGCGACGAGGATGAGGCGGGCGGCAGTCGGGGTGTCGATAACGACCCCGTCGCCGGCGTTCTCCAGGATCGCCATGCGCTGTGCCGGCACGTCCGTGCCGCCGACCTGCGCCGCGCCGGCATAGACGTAAACGAAGGCGTTGAATCCGGGCGCCAGCGGGTGTTCGAAATGTCCGCCCGCCGGCAGGTGCAAGTCCAGGTAGAGCGGCGCGGTCGCTTCCCGCGTCACCGCGCCGGTGACGCTTTGGCATTCGCCAGCGATCACAATCGCCGTCCCGCCGGCGCCGACTTTTACCCGCGGCAACTCGGACGCTGTGAAGTCGCGATACCACGGCGCACACATCTTCTCGGCGGCCGGCAGGTTCAGCCAGAGCTGGAAGCCTGCCATCACGCCTTCTTTCTGCTGCGGAATTTCTGAATGGATCACGCCGCGCCCCGCCGTCATCCACTGCACGCCGCCGGTTTCCAGCAGGCCCTCGTGCCCGGCACTGTCGCGGTGCCGCATGCGGCCGGCCCGCATGTAGGTAATCGTCTCGAAACCGCGATGGGGATGGTCGGGGAAACCGGCGATGTAATCGTCGGGATCGTCGCTGCCAAAAGCGTCGAGCATCAGGAAGGGATCGAGGCGGCGTTGCAGGTCGGCGCTGAGTACTCGCGTCAGCCGCACGCCGGCGCCGTCGGAGGTTTCCTTCCCGACCACCAGGCGCTCGACTACACGCGGCTGGCGGACCGTCACATCTGCGTTCGGCGTGGACAGCGTGCTCATCGAGGGTCTCCTGCGGACGATGTTTCCGACATGAGGGCACGAGGGACGAAAGCAAGCGGTGGCGCTAACATCCAGCCATGAACCCTCCCCCCCTAAGGCTGGCCTGGACCGTCTGGAGCCTCGGCGCGCTGTTCTATCTGTTCGCGTTCTACCAGCGCGTCGCCCCGGCGGTGATGACCGATCCGCTGATGGCCGACTTCGCCATCGGCGGTGCGGCGCTCGGCAATCTTTCGGCTTTCTATTTCTATGCCTACGTGGCGATGCAGATTCCGACCGGCGTGCTGGCCGACCGCTTCGGGCCACGCCGCGTGCTCGCCGCCGGCAGCGCGATCGCCGCACTGGGCAGCCTGCTGTTCGCGCTCGCGCCGAGTTTCGCCTGGGCCGGCTTCGGCCGACTGCTGGTCGGCGCCTCGGTGGCAGTGGCTTTCGTCTCGACGCTCAAGCTCGCCAGCCACTGGTTCCCGCCGCAGAAGTACGCGCTCGCTTCGGGCATGGCGCTGTTTTTCGGCGTCATCGGCGGCGTCATGGCCGGCGTGCCGCTGCGGCTCTTGGTCGAAGCCCTCGGCTGGCGCATGGTCATGAGCAGCGCCGGCGTCTTCGCCACCTTGCTATGCGTGGCCACCTGGTGGATCGTGCGCGACGACCCGGCCGAGCGCGGTTATACGAGTCATCATCCGATCAGCGCTGCCCACGAACCGGCGCCGATCCTAGCCGGACTCGCCGCGGTGCTTGGCTATCGCAACGTCTGGCTCTTGATGCTGGCGCCGGTCGGCTTTTCGGGCGTGGTGCTGACATTCGGCGGGCTGTGGGGCGTGCCCTGGCTGCGTCAGGTACATGGACTCGACCCCAAGGCCGCGGCGGCCGTCACTTCGGTGCTGCTCGCCGCCTGGGCGCTCGGCGGCCCGCTCTTGGGCAACTGGTCCGAAAAGCTCGGGCGCCGCAAGCCGCTCTACCTGGTCAGCGGCGCGTTCGCCACCGCCGGCTGGGCGGCGGTGATCTTCCTGCCGCTGCCGCTGTGGCTGCTGGTGCCGCTGCTCGTTGTCATCGGCTTCGCCTCCGGCAACATCATCATCGGCTTCGCCTGGGCCAGGGAATCGCTGCCGCTCAAGCTGATGGGCACCGCCTCGGGCGTGGTCAACATGGGGCCGCTCTTGGGCGGCATGCTGCTGCAACCGGGCGTCGGCTGGCTACTCGACCGCGGCTGGGGCGGAGAAATGGCCGGCGGCGCACGCATCTACGACGCGGCCGCCTGGCAGACGGGTTTCAGCCTGATGTTCGCAACCGTCCTGTTCGCCCTGTTGCTGGTACCGCTGATCCGCGAGACAAACTGCCGGCAGACAGGCTAGGCGTCCAGGGTCGCCAGCCAGGGGGCTGCATGGAGGATCTTCACCGGCGCACGAAATTCCTCCTGGCGCAGGTTGCGTACCAGCTGGATGGCTTCGGCCTCGGGAAAACGACCGGCGAACCCCGCCAGCGCGCGATGGACCTTGGCCTCGGCCAGCTTGCATTCGATCAGGTGGGTCAGCCTCCGGCCGTCACTCAGGGCAAAGTCGACTTCCGTACCGTCCTTGGTACGCAGATAATGCAGACCGGCGCTCCGGCCCAGCGCATCCTGGCGCCAATGGACATGCTTGTGCAGCATCGCCGCCACGGCATTTTCGAAGCGGGCACCTTCGTCACCGCGCACCAGGCCGGTATCGAAAAAATAGACCTTGGGCGAACGCTGGATCGCGCGGGCGACATTGTCGTGCCAGGGCGGCACCAAAAAGACGATATAGAGCGCCTGAAGGACATCCAGATAACGCTTGAGCGTGTTGGGCGCCACCGCCAGGTCGCGGGCGATCGACGCCAACGACAGGGGTGAGCCGATTCGCTCCCGCAGCATCTCGACGAACAGCCGCATGGCATTGATCTCGTGCAGTCGCGAAAACTCGACCACGTCTTCACGGATCAGGTCGGTGAAGTATTGCTGCCGCCAGCGGTCGGCGGCGACATCGGTCTCGGCCAGGCAGGGCTCGGGAAACCCGCCGCGCACCATCAGGCGGTCAAGCGCGGCGGCGGGCGAACCGCCCTGTTGCTCGCACCATTCGCGCACCGAGATCGGATGCAGGCGAAATGCGAGGTAACGGCCCGCCAGGGAATCGCCGCTCTGACGCCAGGTTTCCATGCGCGCGCTGCCGGTCACCAGCAGGGCCTGTTCAGGCGGCCGGCCATCGACCACGCCCTTGAGCCAGTTCTTCCAGCCCGACATTTTGTGGATCTCGTCCAACGCCAGCAACCGCGTATCGGGCCGCCAGCTTTGGCGCAACAAAATGGCCCGGTCGGTCACGACATCCCAGTTGAGGTATTGGGCAGGTGCGATCCGTTCCATCAGCTGGCGGCACAGCGTGGTCTTGCCGACCTGGCGCGGGCCAGTCACCAACACCATCTTGCGCTGCAGATCCTGCTCAATCAAGTCGTCGAGATAACGCTTCATGTCGACTATTGTGCATCAAATTGCAAAAAAGTAGCGACTATTTTGCAATAACAGGAAAAATTGTCGGGGTTCAGGCTTCCGAGAGCAGCGCCACGAGTCGCTACAACTTCGCATCCACGGCGTCGCACAGCAGTTGCCGTCCCGGCGCAGCGCGGGTCGCTACGCCCCCGCAAGCGGGGCCCCCTCCGCTGCACACGGCTTCTTCGCCAACTTTTCAGCTCGCCAGCCCGCGCCGGTATTGCACCGCCTCGGCGATGTGCGGGCCGCGGAGGATCTCGTCGCCGGCGAGGTCGGCAATGGTGCGGGCGACCTTGAGGATGCGGTGATAGGCGCGCGCCGACAGGTCGAGACGCACCATCGCCTGTTTCAGCAGCGCCGCGCCGGCGCAGTCGGGCAGACAGTGGCGGTCGATCTCGTCCGGCGTCAGTTGCGCATTGGGCTTGCCCTGGCGGGCGATCTGCCGCTCGCGCGCGGCGACGGTGCGTGCGCGCACCACCGCGGAGGATTCGCCCGCCGCGCGTGAGGAGAGTTCGCTTTCCGTCACCGCCGGCACCTCGATCGAGAGGTCGATGCGATCGAGCAGCGGGCCGGAGAGTTTTCCCCGGTAGCGCGCCACCTGATCCGGCGTGCAGCGACAGCGCGCCTCGCCGAGCCAGCCGCATGGACAGGGATTCATCGCCGCGACGAGCTGGAAGCGTGCCGGAAACTCGCTGCGCCGCGCGGCGCGGGCGATGCGGATGTGGCCGGTTTCGAGCGGCTCGCGCAGCGCTTCGAGCACGCGCCGCTCGAATTCGGGCAGCTCGTCGAGGAACAGCACGCCGTGATGGGCGAGCGAAATTTCGCCGGGACGCGGCACGCTGCCGCCGCCGACCAGCGCCGCCACGGAAGCCGAATGATGCGGCGACTGGAACGGCCGCCGTCCCCAGCGGGAGACATCGAAGCTGCCGGCCAGCGAATGCACCGCGGCGCATTCGAGCGCCTCGGCGTCCGTCAACGGAGGTAGGATGCCAGGCAGGCGCTGCGCGAGCATCGACTTGCCCGCGCCGGGCGGGCCGCTCATCAGCAGGCTGTGGCCACCCGCCGCGGCAACTTCCAGAGCGCGCTTCGCCGGCAACTGTCCTTTGACCTCGGCCAGGTCGGGAACGAAAGTCGGCGCCAGCGGGACGGCGGCCACATGCGGCGACAAGGGCGCCGCTCCGGTCAGATGCGCGCAGACTTCGAGCAGCGAAGCGGCCGGCAGGATCGTGGCGTCCCTCACCAGCGCCGCCTCGTCGGCACAGGCGGCGGGCAGCACGAAGGCGCGGCCAGTGCCCGCTGCCGACAGGCACATCGCCAGCGCGCCGCGCACCGGGCGCAATTCGCCCGAAAGAGAAAGCTCGCCGGCAAATTCATGTTCGTCCAGTGCCAGCGCCTGAATCTGGCCGGAGGCGACGAGGATGCCGAGCGCGATCGGCAGGTCGAAGCGGCCGGATTCCTTCGGCAGGTCGGCCGGCGCGAGGTTCACCGTGATGCGCTTGGCGGGGAATTCGCAGCCACTGTTCTGCAAGGCGGCGCGCACGCGGTCGCGGGCTTCTTTCACTTCCGTTTCGGGCAGGCCGACCAGCGTGAACGACGGCAGGCCGTTGGCCAGATGCACTTCAACCGCGACTTCAGGCGCACTCAATCCGGACAGCGCGCGGCTCCTGAGTACGGCAAGCGACATGGAAAAAGTCGGCGCTGGCGGGACGGCGCCGCCGTCAGGCGTCGAGCCTGCCGCGCGCTTCGAGCTCGGCGAGCCGGGCTTCCAGACGAGCCAGTCGCGCCTGGGCGCGCGCGAGCATTTCCTTCTGCACCTCGAAATCGTCGCGGGTGACGAGATCGAGCTTGGCCAGCTGGGCTGAGAGCATGGCGCGCAGGTTTTTTTCGATGTCGGCGAGCGGGGTCGCCGCGAGCGCCGCGGCGATGCGGGCGCTGATGTCTTCGAGCAGTTTCGGATCGAGCATGACGAAAAGGATCGCAACAAAACTACGGTGGAGTCTAGCACTGCCCGCCATGCCATCGGCAACGTCGGCCCGGCATCACAGATTGCACCTCTGCGGTGCGCGAAGGCCGTTGCAAAGTATCAATCTGGTGCGCGTCGGATCGGAGGGCAATACGCCAAGAATCCGCAACCAATTGTTCCTCATCATTTTTTTAGCCTGGCACACAAACTGCTGAAGAGGCTTGCGAAGTCTTTTCCCTTCCGCAACCACTTTGGAGATACTCATGAACCGCAAACTCATCGTCCTCGCTATCGCCGGCGCCTTCGCTTCCCCCCTCGCCGCCTTTGCCGCCGATCCGGCCCCCGAGCATGCCTTCACCGGCAACTTCACGCTGGCGTCCGAATACCTCTATCGCGGCATCGCGCAGACCCGCGGCAAGCCCGCGCTGCAAGGCGGTTTCGACTATGCCCACAAGAGCGGCCTTTATGCCGGCGTATGGGGCTCAAACGTCAGCTGGATCGACGACACCTATCCGGCCGGTGCCAGCGCCAGCATGGAGCTGGATATCTACGGCGGTTACAAGGGCGCGGTTGGGCCGCTCGGCTTCGACGTCGGCGTGCTGACCTACAACTATCCCGGCCACGGCACCGACCCGGCCGGCTTGGTCAAGCCCGATACCACCGAGGTGTATGGCGCACTGAGCTGGGAATGGCTGACACTGAAGTATTCCCATTCGACCACCGCCCTGTTCGGATGGCTCAAGTCACCGGCCTTCACCGAGAAAACCAAGGGTTCCGGCTACCTCGAGCTGAATGCCGCATATGACCTTGGCAATGGCTGGGGCCTCAGCGGACATGTCGGCCACCAGAAGGTCAAGGGCTACAGCGATGCCTCCTACAGCGACTGGAAGGTTGGTGTAACCAAGGATGTTGGCTTCGGCGTCGTCGGCTTGGCTTACTCCGATACCAACGCCAAGGACGATTGCAACAACCCCGGCGCGACGAACCCCTATTGCCAGGTGCTCATCGGGACGGCAGACGGCTATGACGCTGGCAAGGGCCGCCTGCTGCTGACCTTCGGCAAGACTTTCTAATCCCTGCCTCTTTTCAAGGAGCCATCATGAAATTCGTCACCGCCATCATCAAGCCGTTCAAGCTTGACGAGGTGCGTGAAGCCCTCGCCGCCGTTGGCGTGCAAGGCATCACGGTCACCGAGGTCAAGGGCTTCGGCCGGCAGAAGGGGCACACGGAGCTGTATCGCGGCGCCGAATACGTCGTCGATTTCCTGCCCAAGGTGAAGGTCGAGGCGGCCATCAGGGCCGAGCTGCTCGACCAGACCATCGAAGCGATCGAGAAAGCCGCCAGCACCGGAAAGATCGGCGACGGCAAGATCTTCGTCTTCGACCTCGAACAGGTTGTGCGCATCCGTACCGGCGAAACCGGCACGGACGCCCTCTAAGGAGAACCGCATCATGAAGAAACTGCTCGCAATCCTGCTGACGGCCATCAGCCTGTTCAGCATGTCGGGCGTCGTGCTGGCGGCCGATGAACCGGCCGCTGCCGCACCCGGCGCACCCGCCGCAGCGGTCGCCACGGCCGCCGCACCGGCTGCCGCCGAAGCGCCCGCCGCCGCACCCGTGCCCAACAAGGGCGACACGGCATGGATGATGGCTGCCACCGTGCTGGTCATCCTGATGACCATTCCCGGCCTGGCACTGTTCTACGGCGGCCTCGTCCGTGCCAAGAACATGCTCTCGGTGCTGATGCAGGTGTTCGTCATCTTCGCCCTGATCAGCGTGCTCTGGGTGGTGTATGGCTACAGCGTGGCCTTTACCGGCGGCTCGGCCTTCTTCGGCGGCTTCGACAAACTCTTCCTGATGGGCGTGACGCCGGATTCGGTCGGTGCCACCTTCAGCAAGGGCGTCGTCATCCCCGAACTGGTATTCGTCGTCTTCCAGGCCACCTTCGCCGCCATCACCACGGCCCTGATCGTCGGCGCCTTCGCCGAGCGCATCAAGTTCTCGGCGGTGCTGCTGTTCGCGGTGCTGTGGTTCACCTTCAGCTACCTGCCGATGGCGCACATGGTCTGGTACTGGGACGGCCCCGACGCGATCACCGACGCGGCTTCGCTCGAGAAGGTTTCGGCGGCCGCCGGCTTCCTCTGGGCCAAGGGCGCGCTCGACTTCGCCGGCGGCACGGTGGTGCACATCAACGCCGCCATGGCCGGCATCGTCGGCGCCTTCCTGATCGGCAAGCGCATCGGCTACGGTCGCGAACCGATGACGCCGCACTCGCTGACGCTGACGATGGTCGGTGCCGCGCTGCTGTGGGTGGGCTGGTTCGGCTTCAACGCCGGCTCCAACCTCGAAGCCACCGGCACGGCCGCGCTCGCGATGGTCAACACGCTGGTCGCCACGGCCGCCGCGACGCTCTCCTGGATGCTGGCCGAATGGCTGTTCAAGGGCAAGCCCTCGATGCTGGGTGCCGCGTCGGGCGCCGTCGCCGGCCTCGTCGCGATCACCCCGGCCTGCGGCTTCGTCGGCCCGATGGGCGGGATCATCATCGGCCTGCTCGCCGGCGTGGTCTGCTTCTGGGGCGTCAATGGCCTCAAGAAGCTGCTCGGCGCGGACGAT
>Ga0172369_10007745_pt1 | contig 12399 bp, 8 predicted proteins | sample LakKiv25m_FD_114539 | JGI IMG/M metagenome (GOLD analysis project Ga0172369, IMG submission 114539) | Freshwater microbial communities from Kabuno Bay, South-Kivu, Congo - kab_022012_11.25m | ecosystem: Environmental > Aquatic > Freshwater > Lake | place: Democratic Republic of the Congo... | reverse complement strand
GAGTGGTTCTGGAACACCACGGCACGCTCGGGGCCGGGGCCGGCAATCTCGCGGTCAGCGCACAACAGCACACCGTGGGTGGGCGTCGTCAGGCCGGCGATCAGGTTCAGCAGCGTGGACTTACCGCAGCCCGAATGACCGATCAATGCGACGAACTCACCCTTGGCCACGCTGAGGTTGATATTGCGCAGTGCGGGAAAAAGTCCCTTCTTGGTTTTGAAGGTCTGTTCTACGCCCTGGATGTTGATGTACTTGGTGGTGTGGGATGCGTTCATGATGCTCTCCGATGGGGTGACTTGGACGGTTGAGGTCAGAGCGACGCGCTGCGGTGCCGATGCGCCGGTCTGTCCCGCAAGGTCTCAGGATTTGACTTCCTCGAATGTGAACAGGGTGGCAATCTTGATGAGCGCAAATTCGAGCAGCAGGCCGACGATGCCGATCACAAAAATCGCGATGATGATGGACGAGACGTTGAGGTTGTTCCACTCGTCCCAGACCCAGAATCCGATGCCCACGCCGCCGGTCAGCATTTCCGCGGCCACGATCACCAGCCAGGCCGTGCCGACGGCCAGGCGCACGCCCGTCAGCAGGTAGGGCAGCACGGCAGGGAACAGGATTTTGGTGAAGATCTTCCACTCACTCAGGTTGAGCACGCGGGCCACGTTCATGTAGTCCTGCGGCACGCGCTGCACGCCCACCGCAGTGTTGATGATCATGGGCCAGATCGAGCAGATGAAGATGGTCCAGATGGCCGCCGGGTTGGCACCCTTGAACACCAGCAGACCGATCGGCAGCCAGGCCAGTGGCGAGACCGGGCGCAGCAGGCTGATGAGCGGGTTGAACATGCGGGAGAGAAACTCCGAGCGACCGATGGCGAAGCCGGCCGGGATGCCCGCCAGCGCCGCCATGCCGAAGCCGATGGCCACGCGCTGCAGCGAGGCCAGCACGTTCCAGCCCACGCCCTGGTCGTTCGGACCGTTGCTGTAGAACGGATCGGAGAACACCTGCACGGCCTGCGCCCAGGTTTCGTTGGGCTTGGGAATGCCGCTGCCGGATGAGGACGCGATCAGGTGCCAGACCAGCACCAGCAAGGCCAGCCCCAGCACCGGTGGCAGCACCGCCATCCAGAAGCCGCGCAGGTCACGCGCCGGCTTGCGGGGTGCAACAGGTGCTTTGGTCACGGTGACGGGGGCTTTCGATGCGTTCATTTCTTTGGCGATGGGTGAAGACGTGGGGTTGGCGGCCGGCGTGGCCGGCACCTCCAGCGGTGAATGAAAGACGGCGGCAACCATGATGGATGTCCTTTCAGTGCGAGGGGCGAAATGCTCTGGGTCGGGATCGCTGTTCGAAGCGCGGCGCGGCTGGCGTCATGCCTTGACGGCGAACCCGTCGGCGTATTTCTTCGGGTCCTTGCCATCCCACACCACGCCGTCGATCAGCTTGCTGCTGCGCATCTCAGAACTGGGCAGTGGCGTCTTGCTGGCGGTGGCGGCTTGCTTGTAGATGTCGATGCGGTTGATCTGTTTGGCCAACCCCAAATAGTCTGGGTGGCTCTTGATCAGGCCCCAGCGCTTGTGCTGGGTGAGAAACCACATGCCGTCGGACAGGTAGGGAAAGTTGACTTTGCCGTCGTTGAAGAACTTCATGTGGTCCGGGTCGTCCCAGGTCTTGCCCAGGCCGTTCTGGTAACGACCCAGGATGCGCTGGTTGATCGCGTCCACCCCGGTGTTCACGTAGGCACGCTGGGCAATCGTCTCGGCCATCCTGTTCTTGTTCGAGAGCCCGCTGTCGATCCATTTGCCCGCCTCCAGGATGGCGGCAGTGACGGCGCGGGCCGTGTTGGGGAATTTCTGGCAGAACTCGGCCGTGGTGCCCAGCACCTTTTCCGGGTGGTCTTTCCAGACTTGCTGGGAGGTCGCGGCGGTGATGCCGATGCCGTCGAGGATGGCGCGGTGGTTCCAGGGTTCGCCGACGCAGAAACCGTCCATGTTGCCCACGCGCATGTTGGCCACCATCTGTGGCGGCGGCACGGTGATCACCTTGGCGTCCTTGAACGGGTTGATGCCTGCGCTGGCCAGCCAGTAATACAGCCACATGGCGTGGGTACCGGTCGGGAAGGTCTGGGCGAAGGTGTATTCGCGCTTCTCGGCGGCCATCAGCTTGGCCAGCGTGGGTGCGTCCACCGCACCCTTGTCGGCCAGTTTCTTCGACAGCGTGATGGCCTGGCCGTTGTGGTTCAGGTTCATCAGCACGGCCATGTCTTTCTTTGGGCCGGCGGTACCCATGTGCACGCCGTAAATCAGGCCGTACAGCACGTGGGCAAAGTCCAGCTCGCCGTTGACCAGCTTGTCGCGCACGCCGGGCCAACTGGCTTCCTTGGTGGGCACGATCTTCACGCCGTACTTCTTGTCGATGCCCAGTTCGGCGGCCATCACCACGCTGGCGCAGTCGGTCAGCGGAATGAAGCCGATCTTGACCTCGACCTTCTCGGGTGCGTCCGAGCCGGCGGCCCAGACACCGTGATGTCCCAGGGTTGAATAAAAGGTGGCAGTCGCTGCACCGTTGCGGATGAATGTGCGTCGCGTTTGTCCGGTGGCGTTCTCGGCCCTGACAGGGGTGACGATCGTGGGGGTGTTTGCGGTCATGTCCAACTCCTTGCTGATGAAAAAACCGGTGGCCAAAAACAAAACGGCGCCCATTTCCAGCTCTGTTTGCTCAGAGCCTGAAATGGACGCCGTTGTCCTGTGTCTTGGGAGACTTCGGAGATTGCGCCGCCGTTGGCGCAGGCTCCGTTGCATGTTGTCAAGCAGGGAGCGTGCCAGGTAGCCAGTTCCGTCTCGGCCTGAGGCTCGCTTCTTTGCGATCGGGGGGGAAACGGGTTTCCGGAGCTGCTGATACGGAACGAAATGGGGTTGCGATCGGCGGTGACCGGGCGAAAGTGGGCATCGGCTTGGTGCATCAACCCCGTCTGGGCACAGGATTTGTGCACCGCAACACGGCAACGCCGTGCATCAAGGGTCTCAGCGCCGCTGCGCGGGCAGCACTTCGGCCATGGACAACACCGCTTCGGCGACGTCGATGAGGCGGCGGTTCTGGTTCATGGCCATCTGGCGCAGGGTTTTGTGGGCTTCGGTTTCGTTCAGGTTGCGGTGCGCCATCAGCAGACCCTTGGCGCGTTCTACCAGTTTGCGCTCGTTCAGGCTGGCACGCACGGTGTCGAGTTCGTCGCTGACAGCCTGCAGGCGACGCGCTTGCTCTTGCACCAGATCAAGGATGGAGCGGTCAAGTGACGTGCCATAGCCTTGGGCCAAGACCGGCTCGTTGGTGTCCTGCGGCGCCGGTTCATTGAAAAATGAGAGCGCGTCAGCCGGCCCGGCAGCGCAGGGGTGCAATCCCTGCAAGACCAGCAATTCGGCCTGGGCAACCTGGGTCTTGTGTGCGCACAGGCTCAATAAACTTTTGGCGAGCCGGTCTTCCACCGTTTTCATGCGATCCATGCGCAGGCTGCAACAGTCAAACCAGGGTTGACTTTGGTGGGCGTCGAGCGTGCTGCCGTGAGAGGCGGTACACAACACCCGGCGCATGCGCTCAAGCTCGGCACGCGCGGTGACGGTGTCGCGGTCGGCCGTGGCCCAGAGTGTGGCGTGTTCGGCGCTGGCGAATTCCTTGAACACTTGCAGGCAGCGCTCTTGCGAGTCAATCAGGTGCAGCAGACGCTGTTGCTCGGTGCCGTTGGTCAAGCCGCTGGCGAAGAGGGCGGAGCCCGTGGCGCGCTCCTGGCCGGCAAATTCCTTGGCCTGTATGAAGTTGAACAGCGCCACCAACTGGCGCGATATGGCCGGGTCATTGGCGCTGTCGGCGGTTTCGAACACGACCGCCAGCAGGCTGGCGATCAAACGCACGAAAGCCTCGGTGGCCTCCCGCGCCGACCAGTCCCGCGAATTGATCCGTGCGCGCAAGGCGGGCAAAGCGTCCAGTCCCTGCAGCATATACGCGACGCGGCTGAACAGGCGAGCGCCGTAACCCAAGTGCGCGTCTTGGGTGTCGAGTTTGTCGATATAGCCACGCAGCCCTGCCTCCGCAAGTTGGGATTCGACCGCTTGAGTTTGCAGTTCGGTCTGCCACCGCAATCCACTGGAACCCAAGTACAAGTTGGACAAACCGCGTTCGCGCTGAAGCGCGTGGATCAGCTGACTGATGGCATTGACAAGTTCTCCGGACAAGCCCAGTTGCTGCAGGCAACCGATTTCGCAGTGTTTGGCGGCAATGAGAAAGTGCAAGCCGGTTTTCATAGATCAAAAGCAACTTTCATGATGTTCCCGAGTATGCAATTTGCATGCCTCTATCTGGTTCGCTATTCGGGTGTGGTCGAAAGACTGGACGAATTGATACGGAGCGCAGATGTATCTGACACCCGACCCCTACTTCGAAGGCGAGGTGATGTTTGAGGTACGAGACAACGGCGAAGGGCTGATTCGCCGGGTCGCGCCCGCAAGTTCTTCGATCCGCACGGCCTTCGAGCGGGTGCGTGGGCAGCGCCAACGCCAGTCAGTTCAAGGGCGTGGGCACCGACGAATTCATGGCGTTTTTACGCGGGTGAGTGCCTCAGCGGGGTCGCCGGTGACGGTGCGCGAGCCCAGCGCGCGGTACTTGTTTGCGTCGCGGCACGCGGCCACATTGGTCGACAGTTGCGTGCTGATTGACGTGTTGGCCGACCGCCCGCACTGGGCCGAGTGGTCGCTGGCGCAACTGGAGCGCTGTGCCCAACAAGGCCCGCTGGTGATCAACCCGATCATTCTGGCCGAAATCAGCCCGCGTTTTGAATGTGCAGCGGATCTGGATGCCGCACGGGCGAAGTTGCCGCTGCCTGATTTTTTACGTTGGTGCTCACGCGCAGGTGAACGATTGGCAGTTGCTCACGCGAGATCAGACACATTACCGCAGCGAATTCCCGCGCCTGAGCTTGGTGGCGCCTGCGTCCGCTTGATCCCGGTTGACTGTGCCACGCTGTCATGCATCGTTGAACAGATCATCCAGCGATTGTTGCAAGGGGATTTCAGGAAGTTTTTGTTTGTCGGCACCGGCGTCGCTGGCCGCGATCAGCCAACCCACGCGCACACCCAGCAAACGCAGTTTTTTCTTGAACGAAACGCGCTTGAGACACTCGCCGGCCACCCTGCGCAAGTCGGTGGCATCACGGATGGGGGTGTCCACCGTCTGATCGCGCGTGACCACTTTGAAGTCGTCAAAGCGCAGTTTGATGCCGATGGTTTTGCCAAAGTAGCCTTTGCGTGCCAGATCGGAGGCCACCTGTTCGCACAGCCGGGTGAAGATGGCGCCGAGTTCGGCCTTGTCGCGCACGACGTGCAGGTCGCGCTCGAAGGTGGTTTCGCGGCTGATCGATACGGGTGCGCTTTCCAGCGCCACCGGGCTGGAATCGATCCCATGCGCCGCGTCAAACAGCCAGGCACCGGTTTTTTGCCCGAAGTGGTCGATCAGCCAGTCCACGTCTTTTTGTGCCAACTCACCAATGGTCTGGATACCCAGCCCCTGCAATCTGGCGTCGGTTTTGGGGCCGATGCCGTTGATCTTGCGGCACGCCAGCGGCCAGATCAGGCGTTGCAGGTCTTCCTCAAACACGATGGCAATGCCGTTGGGTTTGTTGAACTCGCTGGCCATCTTGGCCAGCAGTTTGTTGGGGGCCACGCCCACCGAGCAGGTCAGGCCGGTGTGTTCAAAGATGGTCTTCTGGATCAGACGCGCCAGCACGCGTCCGCCGTCGCGCTGGCCACCGGGCACGTCGGTGAAGTCGATGTAGACCTCGTCGATGCCGCGGTCCTCCATCTGGGGTGCGATGTCCAGAATGACGTCCTTGAACGCACGTGAACAACGCCGAATCTCGGCAAAGTCCACCGGCAACAGAATCGCCTGCGGGCACAGTTTGGCGGCCTTCATCAGGCCCATGGCCGAGCCCACACCAAATTGGCGGGCTGCGTAAGTGGCGGTGGTGATCACACCACGGCCGGTGTATTGGGCCAAGCGGGGAAATTCGCCCAGGGCAATCTGGTGTAGCGGGCGCTCACCTTGAGCTTGCCGTAGCGTCGTGTCGGCAGGTCGGCGCGCGCCCCCGATGACCACCGGCAGACCTTTGAGCTGCGGGTAGCGCAACAGCTCCACCGACGCAAAAAAGGCGTCCATGTCCAGGTGAGCGATGCGTCGCAGGCGGGGCGTCGGGGTCATGGAGGACAAGAATATCGTTGCTGAATGGTCAAACTTTCTTCAGACTGACAAAAATCAGCCAGAAAACAGCAATTAGCGGTTAAGCTCGCGCGCAAACAAGAAAGTCAATAGGTATTTTCATGGATAAGCACTTTTTGAGCTCGCTGTTTGCGCCCAACACGATTGCCGTGTTCGTTGGACGGCACGATCAGCCTGAAACCCAGACCGCGCAGGCACGCACGCTGTATCAGTCGATCACCGCCCAGCGCTTTGCCGGACGATTGATTTTTCTGGACATTCACGCCAGCGGCACTCTGGCCGATCTGGCCAGCACCCACGCGGATCTGGCCATCATTGCGCTGCCGGCACAGGAAGTGGCCGCCGCGCTGGAAATTGCCGGCCGCATCAAATGCCGCTCGGCGCTGGTCATTTCCAGTGGCATCGACGCGGCACAGGCGGCCGAGCTGCACAAAATGGCCATCCGCGACGGCATCTACCTGCTGGGGCCCAACAGCCTGGGGTTTCAACGCCCGCATCTGCAACTCAACGCCAGCGTAGCCGGTCCGCTGGCAGCCAATGGCCCGTTGGCACTGGTGTCGCAGTCGGGGGCGCTGACCTCGTCCATTCTGGATTGGGCCAAGAAAAATGCAGTGGGCTTCTCCACCGTGGTGTCCCTGGGGCCGAACACGGCGGTGGACATGGCGCAGGTGCTGGATTTCCTGGCCTCAGACTCGCAAACGCACAGCATCGTGGTGTATCTGGAAGGCATCACCAATGCGCGGCGTTTCATGAGCGCGCTGCGTGCTGCGGCCAACGCCAAACCGGTGGTGGTGCTCAAGGCCGGGCGCAAACCCGCCGGCAACCGGGCCGCCTTGACGCATTCGGGCACCATTGTGGGCAGCGATGAGGTGTTTGACGCCGCCTTGCGGCGTGCCGGTGCCGTGCGGGTGCGGTCTTTCGTCGCCTTGTTTTCGGCCGCCAAGTGCCTGGCCTCGCGCTACAAACCGACCGGGCGGCGGCTGGCGGTCATCACCAACGGCGGCGGGCCGGGTGTGCTGGCGGCTGACTGGGCCAGTGAGATCCATCTGGACATCGAACCACTGACCGAACAACAAGTTGACGCCATTGCGCCGAAGATGCCGCCCTTGGCCACCTTCAGCGACCTGATCGACGTGTCGGAAGACGCCGGCCCCGAACAGTACCAGGTGGCGCTGGAAGTGGCTAATCAGGCGCCGCAGATCGACGGGATTCTGGTGGTGTATTCGCCCAAGCTGGGGATCGACGGCGACGCCATTGCCACCACCATTGCCGGATTCAACCGCCACGTGAGCAAGCCGCTGCTGACCTGCTGGATGGGCGACGCGTCGGTGGGGGACTCGCGGCGCATGCTCAACGACGCCACCATTCCGACCTTTCGTACCCCCGAGGCAGCCGTGGGGGCTTTTGGCAATCTGGCATCGTTTTATCAAAACCAGCAATTGCTGCAACAGACGCCGCCACCGCTGAGCGATCTGGCTGACCCCGACGTGGAAGGCGCGCGCTTGCTGATTGAAAGCGTGCTGGCCGAGCGGCGCCGGGTACTGACCGAGATGGAATCCAAAGCCTTGCTGGCGGCGTTCCATATCCCCGTTACCCGCACGCTGCTGGCGCGCAGCGCCAACGAAGCGATGATGATCGCGACCCAGCTGGGTTTCCCGGTGGCGCTCAAGATCGATTCGCCCGACATCAGCCACAAATCGGACGTGCAGGGCGTTGCGCTGAACGTGATGAACGCGATGGGTGTGCGTGACGTGTTCAACGACATGATGCAAAACGTGTCGCGCCAGCAGCCCAATGCCCGCATCAATGGCGTGACGGTGCAAAACATGTCGCATCAGCGCCGTGGCCGTGAAGTCTGCGTCGGTGTGGTGACCGACGAGCCGTTCGGGCCGGTGATTGCTTTCGGTGCCGGCGGGACCATGATCGAGCTGATTGCCGACCGTTCGATGGAATTGCCGCCGCTCAACCAGTTTCTGGCGCGCCGCCTGATTGAGCGCTCGCGCGTGGCCGAAACGCTGGACTGCTGGCGCGGCGCACCGGCGGTGGACATGGAAGCGCTGGTGCAGATTCTGTTGCGGGTCTCTGAAATGGTGTGCGAGCTGCCGCAGTTGCGCGAGATGGACATCAACCCCATCATCGTCGACGAGACCGGTGCCCTGGCGGTGGATGCGCGCATTGTGGTGGACAACGCTGCGCCCTCGGTGCGCAACTACAACCACCTGGCGATCTTGCCGTACCCGACGCAGCACGAACAGATTTGCCCGCTGGCCGGTGGCGGCGAGTACGTGGTGCGGCCGGTGCATCCGGACGACGCGGAGATGTTGCAGGCCTTCGTGCGCAATCTGTCGCCCGAAAGCCGCTACTTCCGCTTTGTGTCGAGCATGCAGGAATTGCCCGCCACCATGCTGTCGCGCTTTACGCTGATTGATTACGACCGCGAGATGGCGTTGGTGGCGATGGTCACCGAAACCCAAACGCTGGCCGACGGCAGTGAGGAAGAAAGCACCCGGATCATCGGCGTGTCGCGTTACATCACCAATCCGGATCGCAGCACCTGCGAGTTTTCATTGGTGGTGGCCGATGAGTTCAAGGGCAAAGGACTGGGTTCGCGGTTGATGCTGTCGATCATGGACTTTGCGCGCGAAAAAGGCCTGACCGAAATCGAAGGGTTGGTGTTGGCCAACAACCCGAACATGCTCAAGCTGATGAAAAACCTGGGCTTTGCGATCAAGCCGTTCCCCGAGGACGCAGACTTCAAATTGGTGACGCACCACCTTCAGGCCGGGTAACTGCCGGGCAACAGCACGCTGCGGTTGACCTGCTCGATGTGCGTGTGGCCGCAAAACGCCATGGTCAGGTCGAGCTCTTTGTGAATGATCTGCAGCGCTTGGGTGACGCCAGCTTCCCCCAAAGCGGCCACCCCATAGTTGAAGGCGCGCCCGATGTAGGTGCCACGCGCGCCCAGGGCCCAGGCCTTGAGCACATCCTGACCGCTGCGGATGCCACCGTCCATGTGCACCTCGATCCGGCTGCCTACCGCGTCGACGATGGCCGGCAGTGCGCGAATCGACGACGGCGCGCCGTCAAGCTGCCGCCCGCCGTGGTTGCTGACGATCAGCGCGTCGGCGCCGGACTCCACCGCAAGGCGTGCGTCTTCCACGTCCTGGATGCCCTTGAGGATCAGCTTGCCGCCCCAGCGCTGCTTGATCCATTGCACATCGCCCCAGTTGAGCGACGGATCAAACTGTTTGGCCGTCCACTCGCTCAGGGTCCCCATGGTTTCGATGCCTTTCACGTGGCCGATGATGTTGCCAAAGCCGCGCCGCTGCGTGCCCAGCATGCCCAGTCCCCAGCGGGGTTTGGTCATCATGTTCAGGATGTTGGACAGCGTCAACTTGGGTGGGGCCGACAGCCCGTTTTTGATGTCCTTGTGGCGCTGGCCGATGATCTGCAGATCCAGCGTCAACACCAATGCCGAGCAATGCGCCGCCTTGGCCCGGTCGATCAGGCGTTCGATGAAATCGCGGTCTTTCATCACGTACAGCTGAAACCAGAACGGGTGGCCGCCGGTTGCTGCCGCCACGTCTTCGATCGAGCAGATGCTCATGGTGGACAGCGTGAAGGGCACACCAAATTTCTTGGCGGCCAGCGCGGCCTTGATCTCGCCGTCCGCACACAGCATGCCGGTCAGGCCGGTGGGGGCCAGCGCCACCGGCATGGCCACTGGCTGGCCGACCATATGGGTCGCGGTGCTGCGGTTTTCCATGTTGATGGCCACCCGTTGACGCAACTGGATTGGTTTGAAATCGTCGCTGTTGGCGTGGTAAGTGCTTTCGGTCCAGCTGCCGCAATCCACGTATTCGTAAAACATGCGCGGAATGCGCTTCTGGGCCAGAACGCGCAAATCTTCGACGGTGGTGATGGCGGACATGGTGGGGTTCCTTGCAGATAAGAGCGATGGTAAAACCTTCGGGTTGAAGTCGTTTGAAAATCCACTAATGAAGGATGAAAAAATTCACTGAAGCGGCTGATGCCGCGCACAACGCCATGCCGCACCCCACAATCCGTATCGCCATCGCATGGGGCGATGCGCAGATTGAAACAGGGGCAAAGGCACCATGCAAAAAACTGAAGTTCTGATTGTGGGCGCAGGCATGGCCGGTGCGTCGCTGGCCTACTTTTTGGCGCCACATCGCGGTGTCACCCTGCTGGAGCGTGAGTCGCAACCTGGCTACCACGCCACAGGCCGATCTGCCGCGTTGTACTCCGAGACTTACGGCAACGCGCCGGTGCGCGCCATCACCACCGCATCCAGGGCGTTTTACTTTGATCCACCCGAAGGTTTTTCGCCGTATCCGCTGGTGACGCCACGGGGCTCGCTCAGTGTGGGTGGTGTGGCTGATGAGGCGACGTTGCGGCAGGCGTTTGACGAACGCATTGCGCTGGTGCCCAACATCCAGTGGTGGAGTCAGGACGAGATATTGAAGCGTGTACCCATCCTCAAACCAGAGTCAGCCATGTTTGGGGTGTACGAGCCTGACGCCATGGATATGGACGTGCACGGCATTCATCAGGGTTTCTTGCGCGGCGCCAAAGCGGCGGGCGCGCAGTTGCAATGCGACTGTGAAGTGCAGCATATCCAGCGTGTTGCGAACGGCTGGCAGGTGACGACCACCCAAGGCGACTATCTGGCCGACGTGGTGGTGAACGCGGCCGGAGCCTGGTGCGACGAGTTGGCGCGCATGGCTGGCGTCATGCCCATTGGTTTGCAACCGCTGCGTCGGACTGCCTTCATGTGTGACGCGCCAAGCCAATGCGACATTCACGCCTGGCCGATGGTGATTGACGCCAACGAAAGTTTCTACATCAAGCCCGACGCGGGCATGCTGCTGGTGTCACCCGCCAACGCCGACCCGATGGATCCGCAAGACGTGCAGCCCGAAGAGCTGGATATTGCCATCGCCGTGGATCGGCTGGAGACGGCCACCACGATGCAGATTCGCCGCGTGCAACGCCGTTGGGCAGGACTGCGTTCGTTTGTGGCCGACAAGACGCCGGTGGTGGGGTACGCGCCGGGCGCGCCAGGCTTTTTCTGGCTGGCCGGCCAGGGCGGTTACGGCATTCAGACCGCACCGGCGATGGGCCAGCTCAGTGCCGCATTGGTGCAAGGGCTGGAGATGCCTGAGGCGGTATCTGCACTGGGAGTGCAGGCGGCCACGTTGGCACCAGGGCGTGCCATGGCGCTGCATTGACCCTTTCTGTTCAAAGCGCCTTGCGAATCATGGCACCGGTAAACAGATAAGGCAGGCGCGGCATCCGGCCCTGCTCCACGCCGCCTTTGTTCTCAACACTGACGGCCAACGCCTTGGCCACGGTCAAAACCTGATCGGTGGTCCGAATTTGCGCGGTTTTGAGCCCCGGGGTGATGACGCCCAGCGACAGGGGTTGATCGCGGTCGTCCAGCGCCCACAGCTGCATGCTGTCCTCCGGGCCTTCTTTAACTTCATTCAAGCGCTGGATTTGCAGGAAACCGTCTTGTGGGTCAAACGTGACCAGCAAAGCGGGTTGGTGCTTGTCGTCGGTCAGCACCGATACGTACCGGAGCTGAGGCACGGCCTTGAGCTTGCCTTGCAGGTGCGCCAACTGCGCCTTGAATTGTTCCATCATGCTCATGCCGGTGGCGCCGGCCAGCGCCAGCAAAATCAGGCAGATGATGGTGGCAATGCGCCAGCGCGTGGCGTGGCACGGTGGGTTCGGTAGTGGGTTCGCGTCCATGGGTCTCTCACTTATTCAGGGGTGACCAGACGCGTGCGGTGCCGGGCAATCTGGGCGCGTACTTGATCGGGTGCGGTTCCGCCCAGCGTGTTACGGGCTTGCAGTGATCCGCGCAAAGACAAAACGTCAAATACGTCTTTTTCAATGCGGGGGTTGAATCCCTGCAAAACGGTCAGCGGCAGCTCAGACAAATCCACCTGATGCGTGATCGCTGCCTTGACCGCGTGGGCCACCACCTCGTGCGCGTCGCGAAAAGGCAAGCCTTTGCGCACCAGGTAGTCGGCCAGGTCAGTGGCAGTGGCGTAACCCTTGAGGGCCGCCTGCTCCATGGCTGGCGCGTTGACCGTCAGCCCGCCTTCGCGTTGG
>Ga0172369_10007740_pt1 | contig 12409 bp, 9 predicted proteins | sample LakKiv25m_FD_114539 | JGI IMG/M metagenome (GOLD analysis project Ga0172369, IMG submission 114539) | Freshwater microbial communities from Kabuno Bay, South-Kivu, Congo - kab_022012_11.25m | ecosystem: Environmental > Aquatic > Freshwater > Lake | place: Democratic Republic of the Congo... | reverse complement strand
TGTGCCGGGAGAGGGAGTCGGACCCTCACGGAATTGCTTCCACTAGTTTTTGAGACTAGCCTGTCTGCCATTTCAGCACCCCGGCTTACGTATGCACGATCCCTTCCTTGCCTTCTTGTCTGCCTCCCGCCTAAACCGGCGAGGTTAACCGGCTGTAATCACTCGCGTTACTCGTGAACAGCCGGCTAAAATTTCAGCACCCCGGCTTGTTCCATCGCTTTCCTATTATAGCAAAGAAGCGGAAGGAGGGTGGGGAAGCGTGCCTGGGCTGAGCCTATAATAAAAACTGATATTACATATTTTCTTTTTTTTAGCCTTGAAAAATACACATTCATGGTGTATAATATAACCTGTAATAGTATTTTATAAGATATGTTTCACCCATTTCAAGCAAACAAATATTATTGTTTAAACAAAGAACCGTCCACGTGACGGTTTTTTTGTGGGGATCTGCCGGTTTTGCATGGCAGGTCTTTTTGATTCACGGAGTTGATTCCTGAGACGGATGCAATAGCCGCGTCCCTATCCCGAATCAACGCACTTTGACAACTCAGGTTAACTTTCATAAGAAGAACTTTTTTGTGTTTCCGCGTCTGGACTGCATTATGGAGATGCGCTATTCATCTTCAGCATGCAGTTCAGACGGACACAAGAAACAGAGGGAGTTGTACCTCTTCCTCGCCTTAAAAAGTCCTGCCAACGTGTGTTGGCTGGACAATATGCGCAGCAATGCGCAAAGGCACAAGCACTTCACTTTGACAGCCAGCTACTCCTCCGGACCGGAGGTATGCCTAAGGCGAAAAAGTGACAGCGCAAGGTCGGGACACTGAGCTGCACCAGTCCAGAGTATCGTAAGGAGCGTATCGTCATGAGAAAGTTACGATGGTTTCCGTTCGTGTCGCTGATTCTCATTGCAGCGATGGTGCTTGCATCCTGTTCGCCGGGCCCGGTTGTACCGGTCACGACTACGACAGGAACAGCAACTCAACCTCAGCCCAAGCCGGAACGTGTCCAAACGCCTCCGCCTCCGCGTTCGACACCCCGGCCGCCCATCTCCTTCCAGGAAGATGTGGCGAATAAAGTCAAGGTTTGGAATTTGACAAGCCAGCCTGTGACCATGGATGCGGTATTTGCGGGATCACTGACGCTTGCAGTCGCGGATGGGCCGGAGCCTGGCCCCGCGGATGCGTTGGCGTTGGTGGTGCTCGTAGGAGGAACCTTCTGGGTAGTGGCAACGGCGGCTACAGCGGCTGCGCAACACGCCGCGGCATGGAACAACCTGTTCCTTGTCGCACAGACCAAAGGCGTCGTCATGCCCAAGGTGCCCGAAGGAGTCAAGTTACCCCCCATACCCGAGCATTTGGCTCGCGACCACGATGCCTATACCGGCATGGCAAAGATTGCCGGCTGGTTGGCTGCGTGGTTGGCGCTTGAAAACGGCGCCACTCCCAAGTGCGGTCAGCGCCCGGGCGACAATGTGTGGGTCGTGCTCCTCGACGCTGCCGATGCCGTCATCACCAAGACGACAGGCGGCGTTTACAAAGGCATTTTAATCGTTCTTAACCCGACCAACCGGACAGTGGAGTGGGGGGTTAAGACCGAGACCGGTGCCGACGGCGTGGAGCGTTTCAAGGGCACTGACACCCGCTTTGAAGTCAAGCCATGTCCCTCGCTGGACGCATTGAAGGGATTGGCTACCCCATAAGCGGGCAGAAAAAAGAGTGTAGGAGGGCCTATAAGTTAACCTGAGTGATCAGCCGGGTGTGTGTTTTGTTCTGGACATTGCCAGAACATCTTCATTTATTGAAGTAAAAACAACACCCGGCTGCATCATTCTCTCCTTTATGTATTCTCCCTGATAGCGCGGGTGAGTCCGTCGCGAAAACCGACCAGCGTCTGCGTGCCGAACGCGGGCAAGATGTCTTTTGTTTGGCCGGATGGCATGAACGAAAATCTCTCATCCGCCGCCGCCATCACTTTTTGGATCTGCGGTTCGCCGACAATCCGTTCCAGGCCGTCTTCCGCATCAAAATTCTCCACAGCCCCCGTCAGAAGCTCGGCAAGGACATAGTCAATATCGGGCGGGAACTGCGTACCGAATGTTTCACGGAGCACGGCGAAGTGCCACGAACCGTCCTGGAATACTTTTTCAAAATCCTGTGCGGGCGGGCCCCCGGGGCGGCCTGAAAACAACAAATCCATGAGGAGAGGGACGGTATGATCCCGTGTGTTTCCCTCCGAGGAGGTGTCATCAACCACCAGGACACGGCGGATGTCTTTTGCATCCTTCAATCCGGCTATCTGTTTCCTCATTCCCGCAAGGAGACGCTGCACATACGGGTCTGTCTTCATCCAATCGCCATACTGTTGGCGGTATTTTGCAAGTATGCCGAACGATCCGTCTTCATAAATATCCGTTCCGTCGGCGGCCTCTTGCTGGGCGGCGAACTCGGTCGTGAATTTGCTGTCGATTTCGCGGCCGATATGCACGTTTGCCGAGGGGGGGAGAGCGATGCCCCGCTGCCGGGCAAGCGCCTCGACTGCCGCATATGCCGAGGGACCTGACCGTTCGAGAACCAAAATGAGGTCAGGGGTCGTCTCGGGATTCCCGAATCTGTCAAGGACCCGTCCCGCGCCCTGCCGCATATCCGTCCTCAGCGCTTCGGGGAGGGCAAAAACGGGAAGTCCGTCCCTCACCTCGAGACGGGACTGGAGTATTGTTTTGTTATCGGGGGGAGGAAGGGGTTGGGGTGTTTCATCTGTCATATGAATGTATTATAAATGATTGTACTTTGTTTGATATGAGGATAAGCGAGTAGGGGATATCTCCTGCGGGGCGTGTGTACAAGATGTGTAGGATTGCCTTGACTTTTACACGGCCTGTCTTTACAATGTATCAAATCTTTTGCACGCCATGAGTCAGACAAAACAATTTTTTAATATTACCAAAACGTACTGTTTATAACCGCCGAGAGGCGGATTTTTTTTATCTTTTTTTATGAGCACAACCCAAACGCTTTTCCGGGGCACTTCCTTCATCACCGCCGACCAGTTGGACAAAAAGGCGATCCAGATCCTGTTTGCGCGTGCGAGGAAGCTCGAGAAGATGCCGTATTCCCAGACCAAGAAATACCTCGAGGGGAAGGTAGTCACCATGCTTTTCTTCGAACCATCCTCCCGGACATTCAGTTCGTTTGCGACATCCGTCAAGAAGCTCGGGGGGATGACCATCGAGTACCAGAATCCGCTGCAGACATCATCTGCCGTCAAGGGCGAGACGCTCGAGGACACGGTCCGGGTCTTCGAGAATTATTCCGATGCTATCGTGATGCGTCATTTTGAAAAAGGAGCCCTTGCCAGGGCGCATGCCGCCGTTCATATCCCGGTCATCAACGCGGGTGACGGCATAGGCGAACATCCGACGCAGGCACTTCTTGATTCTTACACTATTTTCAAAAAGAAAAAAAGACTGGATCATCTCAAAGGAGTCGTCGTCGGGGATCTCCTGAACGGACGGACCGTGCACTCCCTTTTCAAGACCCTCTCCCTGTATGCGGGAAACGTCCTCTATCTGCTTTCGCCGAAGGAGCTGGACCTGGAGAAAGGATTCATGGCGGACATGGAAAAGCGGGGACTGCGGCTCATCCAGATTCGGGACACCAAAGATATCCCGGGGGACTGCGATTTCTGGTACTGGACGCGGGTCCAGAAAGAACGGTTCACGTCAAAAAAGCGGTATGAGAAACTGAAGCATGCATTCGTCCTCACCAAGAAACTCCTGGACACGAAAGGAAACAAGGGTCTCATCCTCCTGCATCCATTGCCCCGGGTGGGGGAGATAGAAACCGTGATAGACCAGGATCCCCGGGCCCTCTACCTGACAGGCGAAGTCAGGAGCGGCCTCATAATCCGCATGGCATTATTGAGTTTGATCCTTTCGCGCCATGCCTGAGCTCATCTTCCAAGACGGGACCAGGTTTGCCGGAGAGAGCTTTGGATATGATGCGTCGGTCGCCGGCGAAATCGCCTTCACGACCGGCATGATGGGATATCCCGAGAGCCTGACCGATCCTTCTTTCGCAGGGCAGGTGCTTGCCATGTCATATCCCCTCATCGGGAGCTATGGAGTGCCGCCGAGGGACGAATGGGAATCGAGCCGCATCCAGGTGTCGGGACTCATCGTCGCCAACTACATCGATACTCCATCCCATTATCGTAGTACCCAGACGCTTGGCGCATGGCTGAAAGCGCAGCATGTCCCCGCGCTCATCATCCCGGATACGCGGCACATCGTGCAGAAAATACGAGACAAGGGAGCGGCGCTCGTGAAGATAAGGATGAAGAAGGACATTGATTTCACCGACCCCAATGCGACTAACCTGGTCGCACGGGTTTCTGCGGAGGAAGTATCCATGTCCGGATCCGGTCGCAAGACCGTCGTCCTCGTCGATTGTGGGGCAAAGGAAAACATCGTGTGGGAACTGCTCAAACGCCATGTCAAAGTGATCCGGGTACCCTGGGATTACGACTTCGTCGGGAAGGGGCTCGCGTTTGATGGCGTGCTGGTTTCTAATGGTCCGGGCGATCCAAAACAGGTCACGCAAACGATCTTCCATGTGAAAAAAGCCATGGAGAGACGCATCCCCATATTCGGGATATGCCTCGGCAACCAGATACTTGCCCTTGCGGCAGGAGGGGACACGTACAAGCTCAAATTCGGCCACCGTGGCCAGAACCAACCATGCAATCTCATCGGCACGAGCAGGTGTTATATCACCACGCAGAATCATGGATTTGCCATCGGTAAGATGCCGCCCGGCTTCTCTCCGTGGTTCGTCAATGCCAACGACGGGACCAATGAGGGCATCCGCCACAAGACGCTTCCTTTCATGTCGGTCCAGTTCCATCCGGAAGCGGCGCCGGGACCGCTCGATACCACCTGGCTATTCGACGAGTTCGTCGCATCACTATGAAATTACTCATTCTGGGTTCCGGCGCGATAAAAATAGGGGAAGCGGGGGAGTTTGATTATTCCGGTTCTCAGGCCATCAAGGCGATGAAAGAGGCGGGAGTGAAAACGGTGCTCATCAATCCCAATATCGCCACGATCCAGACATCGGAGAACATGGCGGATACGGTATATTTTTTGCCGGTTACTCCGTATTTTGTGGAAGAAGTTATCCGCAGGGAGCGGCCTGAGGGGGTACTGCTTTCGTTCGGCGGACAGACGGCCCTGAACTGCGGGATGGATCTCCACAGGCAGAATATATTCCAGAAGTACGGAGTGAAGATATTCGGGACCCCCATGGAAGCTGTCATCCTCTCGGAAGACCGCGCCAAGTTCGCGCGTCACCTCAAGAAAATCGGCCAGCCGGTTGCTCCAAGCGAAGTCGCGACATCCCCGGAGAAAGCGGTATCGATTGCAAAAAAAATAGGCTATCCGGTCATGGTGCGGGCCGGGTATACCCTAGGCGGACAGAAATCGGGCATCGCGCGCAACAGGCAGGAACTTGAGGAGCGGGCGCGGGACGCTCTCGTTTTCGCCCCCCAGATTCTTATCGAAAAATACCTTTATCACTACAAGGAAATAGAATATGAAATAGTGCGCGACAAGGACGACAACTGCATAACGGTCTGCAACATGGAGAACTTCGACCCCATGGGAATCCATACCGGCGAGTCCATCGTCGTTGCGCCGAGCCAGACGCTGACAAGCAGGGAACACCACGCCCTCAGGTCGGCGGCCATAGCCATCGCCCGTTCGCTCGCGATAGTCGGCGAGTGCAATGTCCAGTTCGCCCTGAACCCGCGCCCTGCCGACGGGACCATCGAGTATTTCGTCATCGAGTTGAATGCCCGCCTTTCGCGTTCGTCAGCCCTTGCTTCAAAAGCGGTCGGATATCCGCTCGCCTATGTCGCCGCGCTTCTTGCTTTGGGCAGGAACCTGAACGAGATCGAGAACCGGGTGACCCTCGTGACCAAGTCATGCTTCGAGCCGATGCTGGACTACATCGTGGTCAAGATACCGCGATGGGATCTCGAGAAATTCAAAGGCGTTGACGAAAAAATAGGAAGCAGCATGAAATCGGTGGGAGAGGTGATGGCCATAGGACGGACCTTCGAGGAGGCGATACAGAAAGCAGTGCGCATGTTGGACGCGGGGTCCGAAGGCGCGACCCATTCCCGGTATGCCACGATGTCGCGCGACGAGGCGGTTTCACACATCACCCATCCGACGCCGCGCAGGCTGTTTGCCATCATCGACGCGCTCCGGAAAGGAATACGGCCGGACGACATCCATGAGATGTCGGGGATAGACCCCTGGTTCCTGCACCGTCTCGGCAATATCGTCGAACTGGAAAAGCAGGCAGGCAAACGGGAGCTTGACAAGGGCTTGCTGCTTCTCCTCAAACGCATGGGATTCGCCGATGTCGTCATCGGACGGATGTGCGAAAAAAGCGAGCAAACCATCCGTCTTCTCCGGAAAAAATGGGATATCGTCCCGTCTGTTTTCCAGATTGATACCCTTGCAGGGGAGGTTCCCGCCCGGACGAATTATCTGTATATGACGTACACGGGAGGACACGATGACGTCAAGCCATTGGGAAGAAAAGGGGTCATGGTCCTGGGGTCGGGCCCTTATCACATCGGTTCGTCCGTCGAGTTCGACTGGACATGCGTCGCGACCGCGGAGCGCCTGAAAAAACACAAGAAGCAATCGATCATCGTCAACTGCAATCCGGAGACCGTCTCGACGGACTATGACATATCGGATAGATTGTACTTCGAGGAGCTGACGGCAGAACGCGTCCAGGATATCTACGACTTCGAGCAATCAGCGGGTGTCGTCGTGTCGGTCGGCGGGCAAAAACCGAATACCATCGCGAAGCAACTTGTCGGAGGCGGTGTCCCGGTCATCGGGACGAGCCCGGCGGACATCGATCTGGCAGAGGACCGCAATGCGTTCTCACGTATCCTTGACGAGATGCATATCAATCAGCCCCGCTGGAAATCGTTCACCGATGTCGTATCGATCGAGGGATTCATCAAGGAAGTGGGGTTCCCGGTTTTGGTCCGTCCCTCATATGTCTTGTCCGGATCGGCAATGGCCATTTGTTACACCATGGACGAGCTGCGCCTTTTTGTCGAGAAGGCATCCCTCCTGAATCGGAAACATCCGGTGACGGTGTCCCAGTTCATCTCGGACGCAAAGGAAATCGAGTTCGATGCCGTTGCCCAGGACGGCCGGGTCGTGACGTATGCTATTTCCGAGCATGTGGAACATGCCGGCGTGCACTCGGGGGATGCGACCGTGGTGTATCCGGCACAAGAGATATATCACCAGACCGAGCGGCGCATGACACAGATTGCAGCCGATCTTGCCGGCAGGCTCCATGTCACGGGTCCCTTCAATATCCAGTTTCTGGCAAAGGAGCAGGATGTGTACGTAATAGAGATGAATGCACGCGCGTCCCGGACGTTCCCCTTCATCTCGAAGGCGTCCGGCGTCAATTTCGCGCACATCATCACCGACAGCTTCTTCGGCAAGGCAAAACGTCAGGAACCCGCATTATCAGATCATGTTGCCATCAAGGTGCCGCAATTTTCATTCGCGCGGCTCGAGGGAGCCGATCCGGTCCTGCGGGTCGAGATGGCATCGACAGGAGAGGTCGCATGCTTCGGGCGCAATGTCGAGGAGGCATATCTCAAGGGTTTGTATTCGACCGGAATGACCATAGACAAGAAAGCGGCGCTTGTCAGTCTCGGGGGAGTCATCAACAAGGAACGGTTCCTGACCTCGGTCTGGCGTCTCAAGAACCTGGGATTCCGCCTGTATGCGACCGACAAGACCCATGCGTTCCTCCGCAAAAAAGGCATCGCGAGCACGCGTGTCCGCAAGGTGTACGAGCATGCCGGCGAAAGCGTCGTCGATATCATCCAGAAAAAGAAAGTCTCGCTGGTCATCAATCTGAGCGAACCCTATGACTCAAGCGTTAAGGTTTTCGAAAAACAGGTGACCGACGGATATCTTATCCGGCGTACGGCCGTCGACAACAAGATACTCTTGTTCACCGACCTGCGGACGGCAAGGTACTGCATCAGGGCGCTTTCGCGGTTCCCGACACCCGAATTGTTACCCGTTTTGCCGTGGGACGCATACATTCCCAATACGTTATGAAATACACCGTTCCCGGATTCATCGACATGCATGTCCACCTGCGCGATCCCGGCCAAACCCACAAGGAGGATTTCCGGACGGGGACCCGTGCCGCCGTCGCCGGCGGTTTCACGACGGTCTGCGACATGCCCAATAACACGGTGCCTGTTACCACCAGCGAACGGTTGAGGGAAAAGAAACGGTCGGCGAAGCGCGAGGGGGTCTGTATGGTCCTTTTCTATTTCGGTTCGCTCGGCGACAACCTGCAGGAATTTCTTGCCGCGGCACGGGAAGCGGTTGGTCTCAAATTGTATCTTGGCATGACGACCGGGGGATTTCTTCTTGATGAAAAAAAAATGAGGGACGTGTACGAAGCGTGGAACGGGGGACCCATCCTCATCCATACGGAGGACGGGATGATCGACCGGGTCCTCTCCGTCGCCGCGGCGACGTACAAGCCGACCCATATCTGCCATATCAACACGGGATACCTGCTGAAAAAAATCATCGATGCCAAATTGAGGGGAATCCCGGTTACCTGCGGCGTGACCCCGCATCATCTCTTCCTGACACGGGATGACGAACAGCGCCTTGGTCCTTTTGCGCGCATGAAGCCTCCGCTTGGAACGCGGAAAGATGCCGGTTTCCTGTGGGATCACCTCGGCGATATCGATGCGGTCGAGTCGGATCACGCACCCCATACGCGGAAGGAAAAGGAAGCGACACCTGCCCCGTACGGGGTCCCGGGACTGGAGACGACCATCCCGCTTCTTTTGAATGCAGCCCATCAGGACAGGCTTTCTATGGACGATATCAACCGCCTGTGTCACACCGGTCCGCGGGATATCCTGGGCATCCGCCCGGCAAAAGGCGACACGGTCACCGTCGATACCGAGATGCCGTTCGCATTTGCGGGCCGCAGGATGCAGACAAAATGCGGATGGACGCCGTTTGAGGGAGTGAAGGGGAAAGGGGGGGTCGTCTCGGTACAAGTCAGGGGGACGGAAGTCTTCCGGGATGGTATGGTTATACAAGGGTGAATTTTTTTATCAGTTCCGTTGCCGTATGAAAACATCAGTCAAGCTTTTCGGGAGACGGTTTGCGAATCCGTTATTTTTACCGTCGGGAATCGTGAACGATATCCCCGGACATAAGATTGCGGTCGATGCAGGTGCGGGGGCGGTTGTTCTTAAATCCGTCACCATGGAAAAGAGGGAAGGCAACCCCATCCCGCGGGTGGCAAAATACGCGGGGGGATTCATCAATTCGGTCGGGCTTCGCAACCCGGGCCTGAAACAGGCAAAGAAAGAAGTGCGGGACTTTTTGAAAACGTCAGACACCCCGGTCATCGTAAGCGTGTTTGCGGCGCGCATTTCCGATTTCAGGCAGCTGGTCGAAGAAATGGCGCCTCTCAAGCCCGCCGCGATAGAGCTCAATCTCTCGTGCCCCAATGTGGAAGGGGAGTTCGGGTCCATGATGGCGGACAACCGGCAGTCATCGGCTGAGGCGACGAGGATTGCCAAAAAAGTAGCCGGCAAGGTTCCCCTTATCTGCAAGCTCACCCCGAACACGGCCAACATTGGGGAAATCGCGAAGGCATGTGAGGCAGAAGGGGCTGATGCGATAGCGGCAATCAACACGGTTGCAACGGGGATGATTATAGACATCCATAAGCGGAAGCCCGTCCTCGGAGCAAAAAAAGGAGGAGTATCCGGCCCGGGCATCAAGCCGATAGCCATTGCCAGGGTGTATGAGATTTATGAAGCCGTCAAGATTCCTGTGCTGGGGCTTGGCGGCATCACCACCTGGGAGGATGTCATCGAGATGATGATGGCCGGTGCGGCGCTTGTCGGCGTCGGATCGGCGGTGTATCTCCACGGGTACAAGATTTACGGGAACCTCATGAACGAACTAAAAGAGTTCATGAAAAAGGAAGGGGTCTCGGATATTACCAGTTTCACCGGTGCGGCGCACCATTCATAATCATGGCACAGACAGTCGTCGATATCCTGAAAAAAGTAGGAGCGGTCATAACCGACAGCCACTTCGTCTACACGTCGGGCAAGCACGGAAGCGTTTATATCAACAAGGATGCCGTATATCCGCATACCCGCGAGACGGCCAAGATAGGGAGGATGTTCGCGGAAAAATATAAAAATAAAAAGATTGACGTTGTCGCGGCGCCGGCCCTTGGAGGCATTATCCTTTCCCAGTGGACCGCGTATTATCTCTCGCGCCTCACGAAGCGGGATGTCCTGGGGGTGTATACGGAAAAGACTCCGGAGAAAGGGCAGGTCTTCACCCGCGGATATGACAAGCTGGTCGCAGGAAAGAATGTGCTGGTTATCGAGGACTTGACGACGACCGGAGGATCGGTCAGGAAGGTCGTCGACACGGTGCGTAGCGTCGGCGGGAAGGTTGTCGCCGTATGTGTCATGATCAACCGCGACCCGGTTGTCGTTACCGCAAAGACGATAGGGGCGCCTTTTGCCGCATTGGGCGTCATCCGCGCGTCGGCTGTCGGGGAAGAAAGCTGCGATTTGTGCAGGCGGGGCGTGCCCGTGAACACCATGGTCGGGCACGGCAGGAAATACATGGAGGCCAAGAAGTTGCAGAAATCGCCATGACATTCCAACAAAAACTTGACAGGCAGATGGAGAAAACCAATTCACTGGTATGCGTCGGGCTTGATTCCGACCATGAGAGGTTGCCCGCGCACCTAACCGGCAGGAATGCGATGTTCCGTTTCAACAAGGCAATAATCGATGCGACACACGATCTGGTCTGTGCATACAAACCAAACAGCGCGTTCTACGAGGAGGAAGGGGAGGAGGGGATAGAACAACTCAAGATGACCGCGGATTATCTGGTCGACACCTATCCGGACATCCCCCTCATCCTGGACGCCAAGCGGGCGGATATCGGGACCACCAACAAGGGGTATGCCGCCTTTGCGTTCGATCATCTCGGGATGGACGCCATCACGCTCCATCCGTACTTGGGGCGGGAGGCGCTCATGCCCTTCCTGGACCGGAAGGACAAGGGGTGCATCGTCCTGTGCCGCACCTCAAACAAGGGCGCGGGGGAGTTCCAGGACCTTAAAATCGGCCGTGACACGTTGTACAAACGCGTGGCGATCCGGATCCGGGACGTATGGAACAAGAACGGCAACTGCATGCTGGTCGTCGGCGCGACATATCCGCGGGAACTGTCAGAGCTCCGGCGGCTCATCCCGGAAATGACGTTTCTGGTTCCGGGAGTCGGCGCCCAGGGGGGAGACGTGCAGGCGACAGTTGAAGCGGGGCTTGACAAAGCCAAAAAAGGCATAATCATCAGCTCTTCCCGCGGCATCATCTTTGCCTCAAGCGGCAAGGATTTCGCGGAGGCAGCACGCCGCGAGACCCGGAAGCTTTTGACGGAGATCAACAAATACCGCTGAGTCACGCCAACCGTTCGACCAGAGAGAGGACCCGTGCGTGTATGGTTTCCTTCGGCATGAGCGCGCCGTCCTTCATGCAGTCGACGACCGTCCAATGGCGGTGCTTTTTTGCCAGGGAGAGGTACATCTCCTCGGCCGTCATCCGGTTATTGAGGTCTTTCTCTTCGATGTCCTGCGCCTGGCCCTTGAGATAGGAACGGTCGCCTTTTTTCTTGGTCAGTTCCTGCCCGACCTGCCACGGCACATACAGGTAGACGACCAGATCCTCCTTGGGAATCTTATGGACCTTGTATTCGAGTTCATAGACCCATTTCAGGTACTTCCTGCGTTCTTCCTCCGTCTTGAACTTGGCTGCCTGGTGGGCCATATTCGATGTCGCGTAGCGGTTGGCGATGATGTAGCCTCCCTTGGCCAGGAACTCTTCCATCTCTTTCCGTACCGACGCGCGGTCCAGGGCAAAAGCGAGGGAGATGAGGTAGGGGGAGGTCTCATCAATGCTGCCGAACTCGCCCCGGAGGTACTGGGCGACCGTCTTGCCGTGGAAGGAGTGGTAGTACTGCGGGAAGTCCATGTATTTGACCGGAATCTTCCTTTTTTTCAGGCTCTCGACCAGGAGCTGCGCCTGCGTCGTCTTACCCGAGCCGTTGCCGCCGTCGATGACGATGAGCTTTCCCTTGCGGCGCCTGACCTTTTTCTGATAGGAGATGAAGTCGGTCACGATGAATTTCAGGTTCTCGTCCGAATAGTACTCGAGGAAAAGGTTCTCCGAGGGGTTGCCCTTGAGCATGGGGGAGATGGCATCTTCAAACTGG
>Ga0172369_10007738_pt1 | contig 12410 bp, 11 predicted proteins | sample LakKiv25m_FD_114539 | JGI IMG/M metagenome (GOLD analysis project Ga0172369, IMG submission 114539) | Freshwater microbial communities from Kabuno Bay, South-Kivu, Congo - kab_022012_11.25m | ecosystem: Environmental > Aquatic > Freshwater > Lake | place: Democratic Republic of the Congo... | reverse complement strand
GCCATATTCAACGGAGATTCCAAACTGTTGGGCAAGATTGGGGTTGAAACGCCACCTGGCGGAGGCAAGATCAGCAACCTGAATATCGGTGTAAGGCGCCGGATGATCGCCGGCTGCATCAATGAAAAACAAAGGGTGGAATATTTGCATGGCGACATGGGTATCGAGTGTGGCAGTAATATGCGTAATCGATGCCAGATTCCGATAAATAAATTCACACAAGCGCTGATTATCATCGACAGCGCCCGTACCGCTGTGCCCCCCAACAAACAACTCGAAACCAGGAATGCAAAACGTGTTTTGCACATCGATGAGCAGCAACCAGGTCTTTTGCAAATCCGCAGAAGCCGGCAAGATTGAATAGCGTGAACGCCAGGCAAGAGCGCGGGCAGAACATTCGGCATATTTCACCCGGTAAACGGTATCCACCTTTTGATGATCATAGAAATCCGGAACGGGAAGCATGAGACCATCTCCTATTAGTGTATATTATACACTATATATCTTAAGAAGCAGATAGCGAGTTATTCCGCTTTTATAACATATTAATGCCATGGAGAACAATTTACGTGTCAGGCGGTATTGAATTGCAGTGAACACTCGAGTATACTTTTTATAATTTGAGAGGAGAAAGAAATGAAGAAACTCATACCATTTATGATACTTGTCCTGCTTGCATCCAGCCTGGCCTGCAGCCTGATAACCCCAAGCGCGAGCGGAGGCAGTGCGGAGAGCAAAATATTATTCAAAGATGATTTTTCCAGCACAAGTTCCGGCTGGGATCAAATTCGTGACACGGAAGCCATCACGGATTACGAGAACAACGCTTACCGTATCCAGATCAATACGATCGGAGAAAACAAGAATGGAATGAGTTACTGGGCCAGCCCAGGCCTGAGTTCCCAACTACCAGCGGATGTGAGCATCGAAGTCGATGCCACCAAGATGGGGGGACCGGATGACAACGATTTCGGTGTAATGTGCCGGTACACAGACACAAAGGATAACACCAGTTTTTACCAGTTCATGGCCACGAGTGACGGGTATGTGGGAATTGTGTTGGTCAATCACGGTGATCAAAAAATCATCTCATCAGACAAACTGAAATTATCGGACTCTATTAAACCAGGTGCCGCCACAAACCATATCCGTGCAGACTGCATCGGTGATTCACTCACACTGTATGTGAACGGAACCAAGGCAGCAAGTGCACAGGATGCAACCCTAAAAACTGGCGATACCGGCCTGATCGCCGGCACGTATTCAACGCCAGGAACAGATGTCATCTTCGACAATTTCGTTGTCAGCAAACCATAAAATCAGTAAAACAAAAACAGGCCGCGAGCTCGCGGCCTGTTTTTGTTTAATTTGCTCAGGCCTGCGTGCCGGCAGGGATGTTTTCAGTATTATGAACCAGGCGCAAGCCAAACCAGATTGCTACAAAATAAGCGATGTAGGTTATGACCGCCATCAGGGATGGGCTGCCATTGTACCCAAACAGCGTGCCCAGGATCTGTCCGAGTGTGGATTCCTCGCTCAGGATGGGGTTCAAATTCCAAACATGCTCCACCAATGCCGGAAACCAGCCAACCTCAATAAATTCTGAGACCGAGCGGGCTACCAGGCCAGCGGCAAACATTATCAATAGAACACCCGTTACCTGGAAAAAACGGCGCAAATCCAACCTGACGCTGGTGGCGAACAGAGACCAACCCAACAAAATGGATGTAAAAAGACCGAGGAATGTACCAGTTATGGTCTGAATACCATCTGAGGCAAAAGTTGCCGCGGTAAGGAATAAGGCAAGCTCGATTCCTTCGCGAACCACAGCCAAAAAAGCGAGCATAAATAGTCCGCGCTTGCCGGATGAGAGGGCAGCCTGGCGCACACCAGCTTCCAACTGACCTTTTATATGGCGCGATTGGCGGCTCATCCAGAAAATCATCCAGGTTAGCACAGCGGTGGCGAGCAGCATGGTGATACCTTCAAAAATTGCCTCAACCGGATCGTGCAGGCTCAAGCCGAAGGTGGTCAATAGAACAGCGGCAAGAATACTGGTTATGGAAGCTGCCAATACACCACCCCAAACAGAGAATACCAAATCCGTCCGGTGCATCTGGCGCAATGCGCCAAGCACGATACCAACAACCAGGGCTGCTTCAAGCCCTTCGCGCAACGATAGTAAATAAGAAGGTAACACTATTCATCTCCTATTGGAAATATTTTTGGGGTTCTTGACAGTAAAATCAGCAATGATAGAATGAAGTAAACGAAGATCAGGAATAATATTAGTATATGCTAATTTTTCATATTAGCCTATTATATCAATAGTAATGAAATTCGGGTGAATTATGTCACATCATATCCTTGCAGCAGACTCAACACGCCCCACCCACACCATTGAAGATTACCTGATGACAATGTATGTCCTGGAACGGGACCAGGGCGAGATCATCGCAGCCAGGTTGGCGGAAATGATGGGAGTCGCCCCGGCGACTGTAGCGATGACTTTTAAACGCATGGAGCGCGATTCCTGGATCAAAGGGAAAGGGCATGGCGTACACCTGACCGAGACGGGCAGAGCAGCAGCGGCTTCGGTTATCCGGCGCCACATGCTGACTGAATGGCTGCTGGTGCGAATCTTAAAAGTGCCCATGGCGCAAACTCACGATGAGGCTCACAATATCGAGCACGCCATTTCACCCAACCTGGAAATGCGAATGCGCGAAATCCTTGAAGATCCCAAGGTCTGTCCACACGGCAACCCATTCCCAGGTGCTGAAGAAGTTGTCAGCAACTGGATCGCGTTGACAGAACTGCCCTTAAACGAAAATATCACCCTGCGACGTGTGCATGAACAGATTGAGGATAATCACGAATTGTTATCCTACCTGATCGAGCGGAGAGTAATGCCCGGCTCCCAGGCGCGGGTGGTCGAATCGCTGCCATTCAACCAAACTTTATCAATTGAAGTTGAAGGAAAAATTATCACACTTGGTTACCCGGCAGCCAGGTTGATATTTGCCGAAAGAACCAGCATTGCCTGAAACCAGCAGGTTTACCCCCGGAACACATCAAGGAACAAAGCTAAATCGGGATTATGTATTCATAGGTGCTCAATGAATGCAGCAGGGTTTTGAAGAAAATCCCGCATTAAACGCACATGCTCCAACTCTGCATAAGCGCTGGCACGGATTGAACTCCCCGAAAAATTGAGAACGGTTGCCCCTGGGTATGCCATCAGGATGGGAGAATGTGTGGCAATGATAAATTGGGCATCCCGGTTTACCATTTCCTTCAACAGTGAAATCAACGACAATTGTCGCAATGGCGAGAGTGGTGTTTCTGGTTCATCGAGCAAGTAGAGGCCGCCCGGCACAAAACGGGATTGGAATAAAGCAAGAAAACTTTCACCATGGGAACCGGCATCCAGTCCTTCACCATAGCGACTGCGAAGGGCCGAAAGCCCACCTGCCGTACTCATTTTTGCAAGATCCCGCGCGTAATCCGAACGATCCTTAAATTCATTATCAATTTGATGAAGGTCAGTTTCCATTTCAGACCGCATTTGCGAGAGACGACAGGCGTAACCGAAAAAATCCTCAGCCCGTAAAAAGAAACCCCGGTGTGTGCGCTTTGTCCAGACCAACTTCAAATATTTGGCAAACCCACGTTGGGCAAGCAGCGAGTCATCATATTTGACACTCTGGCTGCCAACAGTGACAGAATCTACTGCACATGCGAGCGCTTCGAGCAGGGTGGATTTACCCGAACCATTCTCCCCGACAAAAAATGTAACCGGAGAGGTAAAGTCCAATGATTTAAGCGATTGAATGGCGGGAATATTGAAAGGGAAACCGCTGTCAAGTTTTGAATTCCAATCGCGACGGGTGATGGAGCGCAGATGGATCATCGCATGAAATCCTGGCAGCTCAACGGCTGATGCTGGTATTCGTCTTAAAGGTTACAGGCGCCGGGCGGGCAGCAGATAATTCTTCGCGGAGCACACGGCGGATGATATCCTCCAGCGAACGGTCACGGTCCTGTATGTATTCGCGCAGAGCCCGGTTGAGCAGGGTCTGGTAACTGCCACCACCCGCAGCTTCCACCTCAGCGCGAAACCACTTCAGGATGTCATCATCGATGCGGATGGTAATACGGGTTTTGCCACTTGCAGCCTGTTTTTGATCCATGTCTTTATTATATGCACAAATATATGCATTTTCAAGGGACAAAGCACCGGGCTATATTCACAGATGCGAAATAATCCGGACGAGAAAGTTCATACCCACGATTCAACGTGCAATCACAAACCAATATGCACAATTGTACACAATTTTATGTCAACAATAACGAGTCTGGTAAAACGTCCATCCCACTGGCAGGCTAACGACCGCGAGCCACCTTTTTCTTTGAACCAACATAAGCAGGCGCAGTAATAGTGATCATCTGGCAGATGCGTTCATCGCGGATGCGCGTATATATGCGCGCATCGAGATCCTTGAGGATATCCACAGCCACGGTCATGATGGTAGGCAGTTCGCGGTTGTAACGATAATTCATCAGTTGGTATAGTTTTTCACGAGCCCAGGGAGTGGCGGATTGTGAGCCAAGATCATCCAGCACCAGGAGGGGTGCGGTGCGCACCTCATCAAAGCGGCGATCATAACTGGTGCCCGAGTTGGGGCTGAAAGCAGCGCGCAGGTGGTCAAGCAGATCGGGCACCATGACGAAAAGTGGCGGCGCGCCAAGACCCGCCCGGTGGTTGGCGATCGCCGCCGCCAGGTGGGTCTTGCCACAGCCATAGGGACCGGTAAAGACCAGCCAGCCGCGCGGATGTTTGGCAAAAGCGAGGGCTTCCTTAATGGCCTTTTGCAGGGATTTGAGTTCTGCGGGGTTCAGGTCTTCGGCGGTACGGTCGTCAAAACTGGCAAAGGTGCGGTTGCCAAGCAGATACAGTGATGACAGTTCAGAATGACCGTCATCGCTGGTGGGCCTGCGATAATCCGGGGATGAAATGCGTACACTGGTCACCAGTTCGGGATCCTGCAAACGCGAGCGAATGCGGGCTTCAATCTCATCCAACGCAAGGTTGGTGGTCACCACCAATGGCAGCTTGTTGATATAGCGATAATTGATGATCTGGAACAGCTTTTCTTGAGCCCAACCAGTGGCATTTTGCGTACCGAAATCATCCAGCACAAGCAGCTCAGCGCCGCGAACCTGTTCAAAGCGCTCCTCAAAAGTGGTATCCGCACTGTCATAGGCGAAACGCAATGTATCCAACAAGTCAGGCACAGTCAGAAAAAGGGTGGGAACGCCCATCTGAACGGCAAAATTGGCGATCGCCGCAGCCAGGTGGGTTTTACCGCTTCCGTAACCACCCTGGAGCAACAGCCAGCCCTTCAATGAAGCCGCATACTGGCGTGAATGACTGAACGCCTGCTCAAGTGATTGAACCTGTAGTTCACCCAGGCCCCCACGCCCACGCGGTTTGAAAGTATCAAAAGTCAATTCCTTCAGCTCGTCCAGGCGGCTGATCGAAAACAGGCGGCTGCGTACCTGCTCGGTAACCGATTGCCGGCGACATTCACAGATGACAGCCTTGCCAAATTCCGGGTGACCAACCGGTAAATCGCGGCGCAAATAACCAAGACCACCACAAAACTGGCAGTTTGGGTCTCCCAGCAAACCGGGGTCAACGCCTGCGTTTGAGGAATTCTTCGACTTTGCGGGTGACGTCCTCCCCGCGACTTGCTTCAGTGTTTCGTCGATCCTGCTTTTCGGCACGGCCTTCTTCCTTCCAGCGGCGTAAAATCGCCTCAATGTATTTCCAGTTACGTTTATTCAATTTCACCGACTGCTCAATTGCATCGGCCACCCAAACGGACGAATAGGTTTGCTCAGCATCCTTGAGAGCATCCGCGATAATCGGCGTGAGCGGGCCGATGTTTTCTTCGTATAATTTAAAAACATTGGGAACCTCACGCGGCGGTTGGAAGCCACCTGCCCTGGCGGATGCGCGCCAATCGCCTTTTTGCATGGCTTCGGCCGAGGCACGCCCGCGCGGTGAGTTAAGAAAATAAAAACCACCATCCGCATTGCCCACCCGGATGAGCGTGCGGCGCGCCACGGCTTTCTCAAGACCAGCATCCAGCGTTCCAGGGGTAAACCCACGCATGAAACTCTCATCTTCGATCATTTCGCTGCGGCAGATCTGGCGAAAGGCGCCTTCCATGTGCTCAACACGCCATAAGACGTACAGGGTCAGCCTGAGCTCATCCAGATCATCGATTGTACCCAGCAATCGAAAAAGAGAATCGGGCACCTGGGTAAAAGTTTCAGATGAGGTAAAACCATCAAAATCAGGCATTGGAAGGGGACTCACACCCCTGAAAAATCGACATTGCGAGTGGCGGCATTCTCAAACTTAGTTAGATTGCTGCGGAAAATCAAATCGACCTGGCCTACCGGACCGTTGCGATGCTTTGCAATCTTGATGTGGGTAACATTTGCCATGGTCGGATCTTTTTCATCCCGATAAATGAACATAACGATATCAGCGTCCTGTTCAAGCGAACCGGATTCGCGCAGGTCAGATAGCTGTGGTTCTTTATCGGCGCGTTGTTCAACGGCACGGGAGAGTTGGGCGGCAGCCATCAAGGGCACATTCAGTTCACGCGCCAACTGTTTGAGCGAGCGCGAAATGTAGGAGACTTCCTGCACACGGTTGTCGTTGCGGGTTTCAGATGACATCAACTGTAAATAATCGAGAATAACAAGGTCAATGCCGTATTCCATATGCAGGCGGCGGCACTTGGTGCGCAGCTGCAGTGGAGTAAGAGCGGGAGTGTCATCGAGGTAAATACGAGTATCACCCAACACCTCAATGGCATGATTGAAAACCGGCCAGTCATCATCAGTGAGTTTGCCGGAACGCAGTCGTTGGGAATCAATACCGGTCTGCTGGGCGATAAGGCGCTGCACAACCTGTTCATTGGACATTTCCAGAGAAAATACCGCCACGCGTTTTTTATGGATCAACGCGGCGTTGTGTACCATGGTCAGCATCAAGGCGGTTTTACCCATACCAGGACGACCAGCAGTAATGAGCAAATCCGATGGCTGCAAGCCTCCCAGCATTTTGTCCAGATCGGTAAAACCCGTGGGAACACCAACAATTTCATCACCGCGCCGGGCCAGATCATCAATGTGATCGTAATACTCGGAGAGCACTTCACGAATCGGGCGAACGTCGTGACGCATCTGGCGTTCGCCAACGTTGAAAATAGCCTTTTCCGCCTCGCCCATGACAGTCTGAATGGATTCCTTCTCATCATAAGCGAGGGTCGCTATGCTGTTAGCCGCAGTGAGCAGTTTACGTCGAATGGAGGTGGCTTCGACAATCTTGCCATAAGCCTCGGCATGCAGGGTGGTAGGCACCTGGTTGAGAAGGGCTGTCAGGTACGCGGGACCGCCGATCTCTTCCAGGCGGCCCATGTCTTCAAGTTCTTCGCTGACAGTCAAACTGTCAACCGGCACCCGGCGTTCCTGCAGGCGGACATAAGCCTCCCAAATAAATCGCAAGCGGTGGATATAAAAATCTTCCGGCTGGAGAAATTGGGCCAGGTCGTAATACACTTCCGGGTTAATGAGCACAGCACCGATGACAGCCTCTTCAGCTTCGCGGCTGTGCGGCAATCCTGCGGCGGCGGTCTTGTGCTCTTCGGAATACGCATTGTCGGGTTGGTCAAAATCGGTCATGGCTACACTCATGGCACCAGGCTTGCAAAAAATGCATTATTCAAACGATACCCGCGAAAAAGCGGTTGGATGGTGCTGATCGTTATACGGGCACCAGAAAAAACTCCCCTGCAATGAACCGGGGAAAAAGATGACAAGACGAGCCGTATCAATATTTCCGTCAAACAACTATGAATAACTGGGACAAAAAAGGACACGCCAATTATTTTTTGCATGGTCGTGTCCTTTGCTGTTAAGGTGTGCTACTTCTTGTCAGGATCATCAGGGTTTTCGGGTTCAGCAGGCGGTTTATCAGAATCAAGCTTGCTGAGAAAGTCTTCGAAAATCGACAGGCGGCCAATATCTTCCGGGTTACCCATCGGCTTGGTCGGAGCCGGGGCGCTTGGAGCAGAAGTGGCTGCGCGTGAACCATCGGTGATGGATGTTGAGTTCGGTGGCATCCGCGAACGCAAATCCTGCTCCGGAGTTATAGCAGCCGTGGTCATCACTGATGGGTCAACCAGTATGGGGACATGCGCGCGCACCGCCAGGGCAATCGCATCAGAAGGGCGCGAATCAACATTAATTGTCTGCCCATCGGCCTCGGCAACGATATTACCGTAAAAAATATCTTCGCGCAGGGCCACGATCTCCACGCGTTTGATCTGAGCCCCAAATGTGGTAAAGAGGTTCTTGAGCAGGTCATGAGTAAGGGGCCGGATCATCTCGATTTCTTGCAAAGCAACCGTAATCGCTTCGGCTTCATAGGGCCCAACCCATATTGGCAGATAACGGTCGCTGGTTGTATCGCGCAAAACTACCAAACGCTGCGGTGACATCAGGCTGACGCGAACACTATCAATTGTGACTTCCACCATTTCGGACATAAGCACTCCTGTAAAGTAGACCTATTTTACTGCGTCTTGAGCAAATTTGCGAATTTTATTTAATAAACAGGCAGGGCAAGCCTGCAAGGGAAGCTTTTTCTCCCGACAAGCAAAGGGAGGGAAGGCAACCAGGCGTGATTTCGCTAAGAAATTGGACGGAAAATATGGCGCACTGCTAAATACTGGTGGATTCGTCACGTATAATCAAGGCATGTTCTCACGCCGTTTAATCGCACTCGCCCGCTCGTCCGGGCTGGCACTGGCAATTACCATCATCCTGGGCTGGACAGGCGGCCTGCTGACCATATTGCAGGCATGGTACCTGGCATCGCTCGTCAATGCCGTTTTTCTAACCGGTCTCACGCGGGCCAACCTGTCCTTTCCCCTGGGGCTCCTGCTGGCTGTGGTAGCCGGAAAGGCCCTGACCATATGGGGAGCGGAAGTTAGCGCAAACCTGGTGGCCCAGAAGGTAAAAAAAGATCTGCGGGACAGGTTATTGACCCACCTGGCAGCCCTGGGTCCATCCTTTACACAGGGAGAGAGAACCGGGGAACTGGCGACAGCAGCAGTGGAAGGGGTGGAAACGCTGGATGCATACTTCAGCCAGTACCTGCCCCAGGTGGTTTTGGCAGCGTCCATTCCATTATCAATATTGATCCTGATATTCCCAATAGACCTGTTGACAGGCATTGTATTCGTGCTGACTGCTCCCCTGGTGCCGTTTTTCATGATCATGATCGGCAAGGCAAGCGAGGCTCTGAGCGAACGTCAATATTCCATGCTCAGCCGGTTATCAGCCCATTTTTTTGATGTGCTGCAGGGGTTGACAACACTCAAGGCGCTGGGCCAGGCAAAAAGCCAGGCCAAGGTGATCGAGGCCGTAAGTGAACGTTACCGCGATGTGACAATGCAGGTGCTGCGGGTAACATTTCTTTCAGCGCTTGCGCTGGAGCTCCTTACAACCCTCAGCACTGCTATTGTGGCAGTGGAGATAGGGATAAGACTGCTGTACGGCAAATTGGAATTCCTGCCGGCTTTTTTCATCCTGGTCGTTGCGCCGGATTTTTACCTGCCGTTGAGGCAATTGGGGTTGAAGTATCACGCGGGCATGTCGGGAGTATCAGCCGCCAGGAGAATATTTACAATCCTGGACACACCGCTGCTGACCGGGGTGGTTGGTGAACATATAGCAGGGGTCAAGGAAATTGCTGGAGCAATCAAAATTCCTGATGCTGCACAATGGGGAACAGGTGAGATTTCGTTTGAAAGGGTCAGCTTTCGATACCCGGGGCGGGATTGGGCAGCGCTGAATGACATTTCTTTTCGCATATTGCCTGGAAGGCTGACCGCGCTGGTGGGATCTACCGGCGCCGGAAAAAGCACAATCGCCAACCTGTTGCTGCGCTTTATCGAACCGGGCGCGGGATGTATCAGTGTGGATGGGCGAGCGCTTAACAGCATACCAGCCGAAGATTGGCGCAAACTGGTGGCATGGGTACCACAAAACCCATACCTGTTCCAGGAAAGCCTGGCAGCCAACCTGAGACTCGCGAAACCACAGGCCAGCGAAAACGAAATGATGAAAGCATGCCAGCAAGCAGGGTTGGCCGACTTTATAATCTCATTGCCGCAAGGATTCGAAACAATGGCCGGCGAACGTGGAGCAAGACTGAGCGGAGGCCAGAACCAGCGCCTGGCGCTGGCAAGAGCGTTCCTGATGGATGCGCCCTGTCTGTTGTTGGATGAACCAACCTCGAGCCTGGACCCAGGGCTGGAGGCAGAACTAAGAGAATCGGTCCAGCGATTGTTGGCAGGCCGTACTGCGCTGGTGATTGCCCACCGGCTGTCGACCGTGTACCAGGCAGACCAGATCATCGTCATGGATGCAGGCCGGATCGTGGAAACAGGTAATCACAGCAAATTGTTGGCTAAAAAAGGCAGGTATGCCGCCCTGGTAAGTGGCGGGGGGCAAAGTGACAGGCTTGATAATCTGAATACCATCGTTAACGATAGGCCCAGCACATCGTCAAGCGCATCTACCGTAGAGGCAGCGTGAAGACCTTCCGCAGGTTGATCTCCTTCATTCTCCCCTTCTGGCCTCAGGTGTTGCTTTCGATCCTGCTCGGCGCGCTTACGATCGGTGCCAGCATAAGCCTGATGTCCACATCGGCCTATTTGATCTCAATGGCAGCGCTGCATCCTTCGATCGCGGAGATCGGTGTAGCAGTGGTGGGTGTGCGCTTTTTTGGGATCTCACGCGGGGTTTTTCGCTACCTGGAGAGGCTGGCATCACATTCGCTGACATTCAAAGTACTGGCGAAACTACGGGTGTGGTTCTACCAAGCCATCGAACCACTGGCTCCAGCCCGGCTGGTAAGTTCACGCTCGGGCGATCTGCTCAATCGGGTGATGGCGGACGTGGAAACATTAGATAATTTTTACGTGCGAGTACTGGCACCCCCACTTGTTGCAGTTGTTGTGGTGGTGGGGGTAACAATATTTATGAGCCTATTCTCGGCAATATTGGGACTGGTGCTGGCCCTCTTTTTGACGGCGATCGGGGCAGGGTTAACGATCCTGGCGCTTGGCCTGAACCGGAAGCCCGGACGAAGGTTAACTGAAGAAAGAGCGCTGCTGCGGGCAGACCTGATCGACATGGTGCAGGGACTGGCAGACCTGACGGCTTTTGGGCAGGTGAAATCATACAAGCAGAGGATACAAACAGTTGGCGAAGGCTTTTCAGATCTGCAAATGCGCTTGGCCCGGTTTGGCGGGTTACAGTCCGGATTGAACAGCTTGTTGACCGGCATTGGCGTGTGGCTGATGTTGTACCTGGCAATCCCCATGGTAACAGCCGGCGAGATCAAGGGTGTTCACCTTGCAGTAATCGTGCTGGCAGCCATGGCAAGTTTTGAAGCCGTGCAAAACCTGCCGCAGGCCGCTCAGTTGCTGGAATCCAACCTGCAATCAGCCCAGCGCCTGTTTGAAATGGCAGATACTGCCCCGGCTGTGGCAACCCCGGATAAACCGCTGCCCAGACCGGCATCAGCCAATCTTCAAATCCGTGACCTCAGGTTTGCCTACGAGAACGAAGATGTCCTGAATGGGATTGATCTGGATCTACCAGCTGGCAGGAAAATAGCCATTGTGGGCCCGAGCGGGGCAGGCAAAAGCACAATCGCCAAACTACTGATGCGCTTTTGGGAATTTGAGAGGGGCGATATCCTGCTGGATGGTCAGGACATCCGGCGGTATTCACCGGTGGATGCCCGGCGCATGTTCAGCCTGGTAAGCCAGGAAACATACCTGTTTAACGCCAGCCTGCGCGAAAACCTGCTTTTAGCCCAGCCAAAAGCCAGCCAGGATGAGATCGAGCTGGCGTGCCAACAAGCTGAACTGCACCAATTCATTCAAGGGCTTCCGGCCGGTTATGATACCCTGATTGGCGAGCGTGGAGCGCAATTTTCGGGTGGAGAAAGGCAGCGAGTGGCCGTTGCACGTGCGATACTGAGAAATGCGCCAATGTTCATCCTTGATGAACCCACAGCCAACCTGGATACAATCACAGAACGACGGCTGGTCGAAACACTGCAGAGGGTTACAACCGCCAAATCCATCTTATGGATCACGCACAGGCTGGTTGGCCTGGAAAACATGGATGAAATTTTAGTAATGGATAAAGGACGGGTGGTTGAACAGGGCACTCACACTGCGCTGCTGCGTGGACAAGGTATCTATGCCAGACTATGGGAACTCCAAAACCGGTCACTGCTGGCTGTT
>Ga0172369_10007732_pt1 | contig 12413 bp, 8 predicted proteins | sample LakKiv25m_FD_114539 | JGI IMG/M metagenome (GOLD analysis project Ga0172369, IMG submission 114539) | Freshwater microbial communities from Kabuno Bay, South-Kivu, Congo - kab_022012_11.25m | ecosystem: Environmental > Aquatic > Freshwater > Lake | place: Democratic Republic of the Congo... | reverse complement strand
CCAATATCAGTCATGAGATCCGCACACCCATGAACTCGATAATAGGATTCTCCGATCTGCTTTTATCGCATGTGAAGGATCAGAAGCAACTTTCGCAGATCAAATCAATCCGGTCGAGCAGTAAAAACCTTCTCACCCTGATAAATGATATACTTGACCTGTCGAAAATTGAAGCAGGGAAAATGCTGATCCAGCCTGAATCCGTCAATATTTCCATGATCATCAGCGAAATCGAACTGGTATTTGCAAGCAGGGCACGTGAAAAAGGAATCAGGTTTTTTGTTGAAACGGAAAAGCTGATCCCAGCGTCATTATTAATGGTTGAAACACATTTCCGCCAGATACTTTTCAACTTGCTTGATAACGCAATAAAGTTTACCAGCCATGGACATGTGATCCTGACCATCGACCAGAAACCAAAGAACAAGAATCACCTTGATCTTATTCTTTCTGTTGAAGATACCGGAATAAGCATTACGGAAGATCAGCATGAGATGATCTTTGAATCTTTCAGTCAGTTGAAGGGATTACCCGAAAGGAAATACGGCGGTACCGGTCTTGGACTTACCATCTCCCGCCGGCTTGTTGAACTTATGGGCGGCACCCTCACCCTTGTCAGCAAACCGGGCAAGGGAACCATTTTTACTCTTTTACTTCCTGACATTGCAATTTTGTCGGAGCCCGCCAGGACACAGAAGGAACAATTTATTGATATAAACAAAATACAGTTCAGTGAATCCAGGATATTGATCGTAGATGATAACTACGAGAACAGGAAGCTGCTGGTCGATCTGTTCGAAAATTCCCCCGTTAAAGTGATGGAAGCCATGAACGGGATTGAAGCCATTGAGCTTGCTACAAAATTTCATCCCGACCTGATTCTGATGGACCTCAGGATGCCGGAGATGAACGGGTATGAAGCGACCAATATGTTAAAAAAACAGGACCGCACAAAGGACATTCCAGTTATCGCTCTTTCAGCTTCTCCGAAAATTATTATTAACGGACAGTCGGACAAGGATATATTTGATGATTTCATCATGAAGCCCGTCATCCTTTCCGACCTGGTGCAACATCTTAAAAAGTATCTGAAACAAAAGGACATACCAAAGAAAGTACGCACCAAAGCTGCTCATCCGTCAAGGCCGCTGATAAAAATGACTGAAAAACAAAAGAAGGTGGTTAAGGAACTGATCATAACACTTGAGAACGAGCATCTTCCGGTCTTCAGAGAAGTCCTGGCTCAACAGAGAATAGGTCAGATAGAATCGTTCGGACACAAGCTGATCTCCCTTGGTGAACAATCGGGATCTTCGTTACTGGAAGAGTATGGTAAAGGTATTTGTTCAACTGCCGAGACCTTTGATACTGAGCTTTTGATGAATAATCTCAGTTCGTTCCCGGAGATCATCGGGAAGCTTAAAAAATCGTTGAAAAAATAAAGCTTATGGACAAAGCAGATATACCTTTTAAAATTCTGATTGTAGATGATAATCCGAAAAATATCCAGGTTATCGGTACGCTTTTGCGGGAAGCGGACTATGAAGTCGGATTCGCTATGGACGGACAGCAGGCATTGTACCTGCTTCAGGCAAATGCCGACTACGATCTGGTTTTACTGGATATCAAAATGCCGGTGCTTGACGGTTACGAAACATGCAGGATAATGAAGAAAGACGACAGGTTAAAAGAAATACCGGTTATTTTCCTGTCTGCTTCCAGGGATACCGAAAATATCGTTTCAGGCTTTGATATGGGAGGAGTTGACTACCTGACCAAGCCATTTAATTCAAAAGAGCTACTTGCAAGAGTTCATACCCATTTACAGTTGAAGCAGAAAACCCTGGAGGTGAAAAACTATGCCAGGGAGCTTGAAAAAGTGAATGCAACTAAAGATAAATTTTTTTCCATCATCGCCCATGATCTGAGAAATCCATTTGCTGGAATCCTGATGGTCAGCAAAACCATTTTACTGAAGTTATCCTACATATCTAAGGATGAGATTAAAAGTGAGGTTGAAATGATCTATTCCGCTACCGAAAGCGCTCATAAGCTGTTGGAAAATCTTTTAATATGGGCAAGGTCACAAACCGGTAAAATTGTTTACAATCCTAAAGACCTTCCTCTTGAACCTATGATCAACCAGTGTATTGATTCAATCAATGTACAGGCAAAGGCTAAGAACATACGGATCAACTATACATCCTCTTCCCAGATAACCGTGAAAACTGATGAGGTCATGTTTTGTCATATACTTGTAAACCTGATGACCAATGCCATAAAATTCACAAAAGATTCGGGAAGAGTTACGGTTCATACACAAAAAAAATCCGGAGCTGTTGAGATATCAGTTATTGATACCGGAATTGGTATTTCAAAGAAAGACAAAGACAATCTGTTCAAAATTGATGGTAATATAGGTTCACGCCCGGGTACCCGGAATGAAACCGGCTCAGGTCTTGGTCTTATATTATGCCAGGAGTTCGTCGATAAAATGGGCGGAACCATCTGGGTCGACAGCAAACAGGACAAGGGCAGCAAGTTCACATTCACCCTGCCTGCAAAGTGACAACCGCATCGTAGTTCTCTGTAAAATATATCTCCCTTGGTTTGCCGGAAAGGTACTGTTTATATACCTCAATAGTTAGAATTGAAAGAATCCAGAACATTCAATTAGTCACAAGATTCAATATAAAATATAGTAACCGTTCAGGCCAACCGGCATAATTTAGTTTGTTTTCATTTAGATTGCTTCCTTATAATTTTATTAGACCCAATATTGATCATATTATGAAAGAAATTTCAAATGCAGCCAGGATAGAAATAGAAAATATATTTGTATAATTATTTACTAAACAACCGTGGAATCTCCTATTTCTATATTGGAGAAAAAAAAGCATATGAATATGATCCTGTTGCCCAGTTACATTTCATGATACCGGTTGTTATCGGGGCGATCGCAGGGATTTCCGGGTTGGAAGGGCTGCTGTTTTCCAGAAAAGCGGCGGAGATGAAAGGATTCGAGACAGGGTACAATTACCAGCGGCAATCGGCAATCGCCTTATTATCATATTCAGTTATAGCGATAACGGTCAATTTCATAAATTGGGGGATTAAAATTGATCTCCGAAAATAGAAATGAATTCCAATTCCCGAATGTTTCTCATTTATAACTCCGGATGAAATAAATCACCGCGAAAAAATAATAAGTCAGTTTCCGGTACGTTTTCGTTAAAATTAGTCTAAATAATAATTAAAAACCATAAAATTTATAAAATATGAAAAAGATGGATCCGGTTGTACATTTTGAAATGCCTGCTGAGGATATTAAACGTGTGGCAGGTTTCTATTCTGAAGCATTCGGCTGGCAAATGAATTTATTGGGCGAAGAAATGGGTAATTATGCTACCGCATATACTTCTGAGACCGATCAGAACGGACGGCCAAAAAATGCCGGTGTAATTAATGGCGGTTTTTTTCCTAAAAAAGACGATATGGTTGCCCAGTACCCATCAGTTGTCATCTCTGTTGATGACATCAAAACCACGATGAAGAAAGTTACAAAGGCTGGAGGAACGATTATCGGTGAACCTATGCCTATACCTGGAATAGGGACATATGTTTCATTTTATGATACTGAAAGCAACCGGGTAGGTCTGCTGCAACCGCTGATGATGTGATCTTGTATCAGGTTGTTATCAGAGGGTGGCAACACTATCCTTTGTGATCAGAACCGGGGAAAATCCGTTGTTGCCTGACCCGGAGGGATTAAACTGATAAAGCATTACCTTATCATATCCTGAACCTGTCCACTTTGCCGGACGAAGGATTAGAAAAGTCCTGGATTTCTTCGGAGTACACTGGTCGTCGTCGATCCAGGTGCCGGAATTGACATAAAGCTTTTTTACTTTATTTGTATCCAGATATGCCGTTATATCCGCTGAATGTGAATGGCCGAATGATACGATATTAAAATTTCCGAAGCCTGATGATTTTTGAAGATATTCAATTATAGCCGATGGGGTGAGATAAACTCCGTTGATAAGGGCGACAAGGACGGGCACCGGAACCGGAACCCCGTTCTGAACCTGTGTCGCAGGCCACAACTCTTCGATATTCGCGTTATAGATATCCTGCATTCCGAAGAATGAAACGGGATTATTATAATTATCAGCGCCGGTCATCTGTACAACCGTTGAATCCATGGGCGGAGCCGGTACATTGAACGTTCTGACAATATATATAAAGCTTCCGGCCCAGGCCACCAGGAACAATAGTGAACTCTTTTCGGGCGAAAGCTCCGCACTCCGGCCTCCAGTCTGTTGCATCCCGTCAGCATAAAGCCGGGAGACAAAATATCCGGGTGGCAACATGTGCCCCGGATTCACCAGCGGTTGCGGACAACAGAAGAAGTCGTAACGGTGCCCGTGTTCCATTACGATATTGCTCACCGGTATATATCTTCCGAGACCGGCTACATCGCCTGCCCAAATGATGCCGGGGATTATCTCTTCCAGGATCTGCCGGGTCATCAACATATCGTGATTCCCGGGAATGTAAATCAGTTCCGTCCTCGATCCTGCAGCTATGGCTTTTAATCTCTGAACTATGGGTTGGTTCACTGGAGCATTGGCTACTGCCAGGTAAAAATCGCGGGTATTGTTGATCCCGTACGCCGGATCATAAGGTTTAACCCGATATGGGATCAGCCATTCATCAAACAGGTCGCCCTGTATGACAAGTTGCCTGACCTGGTATTGATTCTGGATATAATCAAGAAAACTGCTCAACGCATCGGCATTTTTCCCGAACCAACAATACTTTCCGGCCGATGCCCGTGCATCGCCCATGTGAATGTCGCTGATCACAGCAATAGAACAACTCAGCGTGTCACTGATTATCGGAGGATCGTCAGGTAGCGATGAACTCTTTTTGCAGGAAGTCTGCAGGAACAGTATGGAAAACAATCCCAACCCGACAGCAATTGATCCGAAACCAATCCTTTTCATAACAGGTTTAAAATTTTCATAAATGTACAAACTAAATTCCAAATTCATTATGTTGAGTAAATCAGCGTCTTTCACCGTGAAAATGTAAAATTTTTAAACCACTATGATACAAGGATTTACACTAAGTACACAATAAAGATTTTCTTTGCGTCTTTGCTGTAAAAAGGTTTATCGTGTTGTCAGGCAAAATGTTTTTTTTGTCGTCGCAAATCACCCTGGAATTGTCGTATTTAGACATCCGTTATTCCGGATACTCAACTATTTTTGCATTATCAAATAAATAATACAAACAAAAAAAGTCATGAAAATTCAGCCAGTCCTTATTGAACGTACATATAACGCTCCATCCATAAAAGTGTGGAAGGCGCTTACCGATAAAAATGAAATGAAGAAGTGGTACTTCGACCTTGTTGAATTTAAACCCGAACCAGGCTTTAAGTTTAAGTTTTACGGAGGAAAAGATTCCGGCACGCAGTATTTACACCTTTGCGAAGTAACAGAAGTCGCCGAAGGAACAAAACTTACATATAGCTGGAGATATGACGGCTATCCGGGTATTTCATTTGTGACTTTTGAACTGTTTGACCAAGGAAACAAGAAGACCTTGTTAAAGCTGACCCATCGGGGACTTGAAACACTGGCAGCAGGAAGTCCTGATTTTGCCGGGGAGAATTTTGTTGAAGGGTGGACCCATATCATTCATACTGCTCTGAAAGGATATTTGGAACCATAACGCATGAGAACAATTACAGAAAATTTTATCGGAAATGATTGCGTTACTTTTTATCAATGAATATCCAAAAAAGAACGCACCTTTCATTATGGGATCTTTCATGTGGGGTTTATCTGCACAGCGTAATTACAGATGAAGGTATGTTCGCACGAAAGATTGTAAAGCAATGAAATTTTGAAAATACAATATCTACCGATGAATTTGATGAATCAATCCGGTTTCATCGGCCGGTATTGTGAATGGAATTGGCAGTTACAATTTGATTAAAAGTTCTGACCTTAATATTTATGCCTTCAACGTAGGTTTAATGTTTTGATTCACCCTGAATAAATTATTTGGGTCGTATTTATTCTTTAATAAAACCAGACGTTTAAAATTTTCCCCATAGGTCGCTTTTACCCGATCTTCTCCTTCATCCATCATGAAATTTATGTAGGCCCCTCCCATTGAATAAGGATGCAATGCTTCCCAGTAATTTTTAGTCCATATCGTAATTTTTTCTTTATTAACCGGGTCGGGATCAACGCCAACAATAACCATTGCCCAGGTAGCATTCCGGTAGTTCCATGTTGTATCCTTATTATTTACATGCGATGACTTACCATTAACCGGATACAAATGCATGGTCGAGTGCATAGTAGGAAGATCTTTAGCGAAGGTGACATGTTTTGCAATGGCTTCATCACTTAAATCTTTAACGAAATCGGCACGCCAGTACCATTGCAATCCGCTGGGATAGACAGCATCAAACATTCCCTGCAAGACAGGCTGAGGGAGGGGTCCTGCCAAGTCAACAGCAGGTGCCTTGAAAGCGCGAATGGGTTTAAATATTTCTTCTGCCTTATCCATCGGTCCGGTATATGACCACACAATCCCACACATTTTTTTCAGGTAAAGATGCTCGGGGAATGGGGGTCCCGGAGGGACAGTAAGGAATGCAAAAAATCCATTCAGGTCTTCCGGGGCATCTTTTATCAGTTTACGATACCATTTCATAATATCTTCTGTCTCGCTCAATTCGTATAACATCGGACCGCCATAAATCATGGAGACGGGGTGGAGCTTAAATGTGAATTCGGTAACCACACCGAAGTTTCCACCACCGCCTCTCACAGCCCAAAACAAATCCTGATTTTGGCCGGCATTTGCTGTAACAAATGTGCCGTCGGCCAAAACCATATCAACTGATAACAGGTTATCAATGGTCAGTCCGTATTTGCGGGTCAGATGGCCTATACCACCACCCAATGTCAAGCCTCCGACACCCGTTGTCGAAATAATTCCGCTTGGGGTTGCCATACCGAATATGTGTGTGGCATGGTCTATGTCTCCCCATGTACATCCGGCTCCGGCCTTAACGGTTTTTGCCGTCGGATCAACACGGGTGTATTTCATAAGCGAAAGATCAATTACCAACCCGTCATCACAAATTCCCAATCCCCCGGCATTATGTCCACCGCTACGAATGGAAAGAAGAAGGTTATTTTCTCTGGAAAAATTCACGGACCGAATTACATCGGCAACATCTGCACATCGCACAATCATGCGCGGGCGTTTGTTTATCATGCCATTATATACTTTGCGGGCATCATCGTATCCCTGGTCCTGAGGTTCAATTAAGCTGCCTCTTAAGGTTGCTCTGAACTCTGAAATATAATTTTGGTTAAGCATGGTTTTTGTTTTAGGATATTAATTGATTTGAATTTTAACTCTTAATGCAATTGCTTAAAATAAATGCGCAATTTACAAAATTAATTATTTATAGTCAATCTAAATAAGAATAATAATTGTTAAATAGCGGAGAATTTTTCTGAGCTACGCTGATACTGCCGCATGAGATAGGGTGTGGTGGTGGTGCAATTGAACTTATAAATGATTTTATCCATATCCGGTTTAAAACAGTGATCTGTTGCACCAATGATGCTTACCTCGGAAAAGAACGGCTTGGAAGGGAGATCGACGGATAAATTTTTCTTTGGGAGAAAAAATTCATAAACCACTTGAAATAAAAACGGATGATCAAATCAATCTCGCGTCAAAATCAAAGACGAAAGGATTCTGGTTTTGCGATTTGATACTTTAGAGTTAAAATTGGGAAGATATACATAAAGCTTGCAGAGTTATAGCTTTTCACGTATTAATTTTTGTTTTTTTCCAGGGTTAAGGAATATAATTTAAAAAAAAAATAAAAAAATATTGAAAAATATTTGGAAATTATAAACAGTGTTTAGTATATTTGCAGCGTTAAATATTTTTTTATGGGTATAGCAGAACGGAAAAGTAAGGAAAAAGTGGAGATGAAGGCTTTGATAATGGAAGCAGCACACAAACTTTTCCTTGAAAAGGGCATAGATGAAACTTCCATTCGCAATATAGCCGAATACATTGAATACAGTCCGGCAACTATCTACCTTTATTTTAATGACAAGGATGAGATTCTACATGAAATGCATTCGCAGGCATTCCAGGCATTGGCTTCCAGGATGTCTGTTCTGCTGGCCGTTGCCGATCCTCTTGAAAGGCTAAAGGCGCTTGGCCGGGTCTATATAGATTTTGCCCGTGAAAACACCGAAATGTATGATCTGATGTTCATTGCCAAAGCTCCGATGCATTACCTCGAAAAGATAGAGAACAACAATTGGAATGAAGGAAAGAGAGCTTTTGATTTTCTTTCGCAAACCGTCAGAGATTGTATTTCTGCAGGACATTTTGCCGGACAGGCTCCCGATTCCCTATCATTCCTGATCTGGAGTTGTGTTCATGGTATGGTTGCATTGGAAATTCGTGACCGTTGTAAAGGGGTAACTTGCGGAGATCCAAAGGTAGTTTTCCAGGGTGCGTTTGAAGCTTTTATTAAAATATTGGATAAACTATAGTTTTTTTTAATTGTAAACTAAACAGTGTTAATATAATATAGTATGTATAGTAAATTAGAGATGTTATTTTTTATGATACTCCTGGTGCTGGGTATTTATAATCCCTCCTCTCTCAGGGCTCAGAAGTACCTTCGAAACTATATCGAAGAAGGGTTGGCCAACAACCTGGTGATGAAACAGAAAAATATAGGACTTAAACAGAGCTTGTTAGCGCTTAAGGAGGCAAGGAGCTGGTTTTATCCGTCAGCCGGCTTCACCGGCGATTATACCTGGGCCGAAGGAGGACGCACTATTGTGTTCCCGGTAGGCGATCTTTTGAACCCGGTTTATTCAACACTCAATCAGCTTACGGAATCACATAATTTCCCACAGGTTGAAAATGCAGATATCCAGCTCCTGCCACAAAACTTTTATGACGCCCGGGTCAGAGTCGCTTATCCCCTTGTGAACACCGACCGTCATTATAACTACCAGATTAAAAAGCAGGAGATCCGGCTGGCAGAATATGAGATAGAAACTTACCGGCAGGAGCTGACACGAGATATCGAAACGGCTTATTACAATTACTGTCTTGCAGTGGATGCCGCAAAGATTTATGAAAGTGCTCAGGGACTTGTCAGACGTAATTTACAGGTCAACGAGTCGCTTGTACGCAACGGTAAAGGGCTGGCGGCTAATGTTCTTAGGGCAGAAAGTGAAATGGAAATTATTATCTCACGCCTTCGTGAAGTGGAAAACCAGCAGGAGAATGCCAGGTCTTGGTTCAATTTCCTGTTAAACCGTCCCATTGCAGATACGGTTATCTATGAATCGCTGCCCTTGCCGTCTGATATTACACAGGCAATTTCCGGAACTCCGGTCATTACAAACCGGAGTGAACTGAAGGAACTTGGCACTGCAGTAACAATCCGTCAAGCAGAACTCAGCATGAATCAACTTTACGCCATTCCGAAGGTCAATGCATACATCGACCTGGGATCGCAGGCTGCCGACTGGAAATTCGACAGTAAGAGCCGTTATTTCATGGCCGGACTCCAGGTCGCCATTCCCATTTTCAGTGGTTTCCGCAACAGGGTTAAGATTTCCTCGACAAAACTTGACCTGGACGATCTTGCTATCCGCAGTGAAAATACAACTAAACAGTTTACCGTAGCGGCAAGTGTTGCACGCAACAACCTGAATACCGCAATGGTTAACCTGGTGTCTTCTGAAAAGCAATTCCAGAGCGCCCAGGCTTATTTTAACCTGGTCGACAAAGGTTATGCAGAGGGAATAAACAGCCTGATAGAATTCATGGACGCCCGCAACCAGTTTACAGCTTCCGAGATCCAGGTAAAACTTAACATATATAAAGTATTGTCGGCTTATGCCGACCTGAACCGTCAAACAGCATCATCTTCAATTCAATAATAAAAAATCATGAAAATCAATTATTTATATCTTTTTCTGCTCCCTGTAATAATTGCCGGGTGCAGTCATTCGTCAGCCGATCCGGCTGCAACAACGGAAACACCGATTCCCGTAAAAGCAATAACCCTCCAACAGCAAACGGTTTATGAGCCGGTATATGCATCGGGAAGTTTTACAACCGATGATGAAACCATGCGCTCTTTCAAAACCGGTGGTATTGTGCAACACCTCTTTGTAAGGGAGGGTGATGTCGTGAAAAAAGGCCAGTTACTGGCGATGCTCGACCTCACCGAAATAACTGCTCAGGTGACTCAGTCCACTCTGGCATTTGAGAAAGCGCAACGCGATTTCAACCGTTTGAACAACCTCTACCGCGACAGTGTGGTGACGCTGGAGCAATTTCAAAACGCACGCACCGGACTTGACATTGCCCGTGAACAGCTTACGGCAGCCCGTTTCAACCGGACCTTTTCCGAGATCCGTGCAACTGAGGACGGTTTCGTTCTTAAGAAGTACGTTAACGAAGGCCAGGTTGTCGGCCCGGGGATACCAGTATTTCAAACCAACGGGGCAGGCGACGGGAAATGGATACTGCGTGTGTCAGTGAGCGATGGTCAATGGAGCAGCCTGGTTGTAGGCGATTCCGCAGTCATCACCTCCGATCTGCCCGACCTGAAAAAGATCAGGGGTATCGTCAACAAAAAATCAGAGGGGATTGATCCGGTTACAGGTACTTTTACGATCGACATTAAACCATCTGTCAGCCTGAACAGGTCAGTTGCGTCGGGAATGTTCGGCAAAGTAATGATCACCCCATCACATGGCCGGAAACTCTGGATCATTCCTTACGATGCTTTGCTCGACGGGGATGGAAATAAAGGCTACGTGTTTGTCACCCGCGACATGCATAAAGTTATTCGTATAAATGTCTCCATAGCCGGGATCACCCGTGACGATGTTTTGATCGATAGTGGTCTTGAAGGGTGCAATACCCTGATCGTCAGTGGCAGCGCCTATCTTGCAGATCAATCTCTTATCAAAATTTTTCCGTGATCCCTTTGACATATGAAAATCACAGAATTAGCAATAAAGAATTCCCAGTTCACACTGGTGATGTTCCTGATGGTCGTCGTACTGGGCATCTCGACCATCCTGACTATGCCGCGTTCAGAAGATCCGGAACTGCATACTTCATTCTTCCCGGTGGTCATAGTATATCCGGGTACCAGTCCGAAAGATATGGAAGAACTGGTTGTAGATCCGCTTGAGAAGAAGATTTATGCACTTGAAAACATCAAAAGGATAAAAAGCAGTATCGGCGACGGTATTGCCGTGCTCAACGTGGAATATGATTACGGGAGTAACGCGGATGATAAATACCAGGAACTTGTCCGTGAGGTGAACGCTACCCGTAAAGAGCTTCCGCAGGAGATCGTTAGTATCGAGGTGCAAAAGATTACTCCTTCCAGTGTAAATGTGATCCAGGCGGCCCTTGTATCGGAAAATATCTCCTCCGGAAAACTCAGGAAAAAAGCTGAGGATCTGCAGGATGAACTTGAAAAAATACCGGCTCTGAAGAATGTGGAGATACATGGTCTTGAGGAACAACTGGTACGGGTTGACCTTCATCCGGAGAAAATGGCTCGCATGAACATCCCTGTGAACGCATTATTTGGCGCAATCCAGAGCGAGATGTCGGCCATACCAGGTGGAAGCATCGAAGCGGGGAATAAATCGTTCAATGTGAAAACCAGTGGAAAATTTACAAGTGTTGATGATATCCGGAATGCAATCGTTTATTCTGCCAACGGTCGGAACATTTTTATGCGTGACATTGCCGATGTTTACCAGGACATGGCATCTTCCGAATATAACACCCGCCTAAACGGCCACCGTTGCGTATTCGTGGTAGCAGCCATGAAACCGGGTAATAATATTACTGCAGTCCAGAAGATTTATAAACCGGTGATCGAACGTTTCAAGCAGAGTCTTCCTCCAAACATAGATTTGGTACAAAATTTCGACCAGGCAGATAATGTGAACAAACGGCTATCAGACCTTGGAACTGATTTCATAATAGCCATCCTTCTTTTGTCAATCACATTGCTGCCCCTTGGTTTCCGTTCTTCCCTGATAGTTATGATCTCTATACCGCTATCTTTGGCCATAGGGATCATTCTTCTCAATCTGACGGGTTTTACCCTGACGCAGATGACGATTGTCGGACTGGTTGTGGCCCTCGGGATACTGGTCGACGACAGTATCGTGGTGATTGAAAACATTGAACGATGGATGTTACAGGGATTCAGCCGTAAAGAGGCAGTGCTCAAAGCGACCAACCAGATTGGTCTTGCCGTGGCAGGTTGTACAATAACCCTTATAATT
>Ga0172369_10007731_pt1 | contig 12413 bp, 12 predicted proteins | sample LakKiv25m_FD_114539 | JGI IMG/M metagenome (GOLD analysis project Ga0172369, IMG submission 114539) | Freshwater microbial communities from Kabuno Bay, South-Kivu, Congo - kab_022012_11.25m | ecosystem: Environmental > Aquatic > Freshwater > Lake | place: Democratic Republic of the Congo... | reverse complement strand
TTGCATAGCCCTAGTATATACTGACCCGCGCTCTCTGCTCGTTGGCACAGTGAACAACTAATTACTCGCCAAGAAATCGATATTGGTCTGGATCGAGGCGGCGAGCGACATCACGCTATTGGCGTAGCTCCGGCCGGCGGTCGCCCAGGCGCCGCCGGCATAATACTTGGCGGCGGCCGTGCGTTCGGCGGTGTAACCACCTGCGCCGGCCCCGAGATCGCCGAAGTAAATCGACATCGCGACAATCGCGTCCTCGGCCGCCCACGGATTCGGCACCGCATGACCCGAGGTGGCGGCAATCTTCGACTCATAGATGCGCCAGGTCGATGGGATAAACTGCGCCGGCCCCATCGCGCCGCCGTAGCCACTCGACTGCGGACACGAGACCACCTGATGGAGCGGGTCGAAGCCGAGTCGCGTGCCGAGATCGACGAAGGGCGGGATATCGCGCCCCGGCTTCATCACGTTCGGATACTGCTTACCGGTGCTTTTGCTCACACCCGCGCCGGTGGTGGTGTTGGTGAGATAGCACTGCCCCACATTCTTGCCGAGATTCGACTCCTGCGTGAGTACCGCGAGGATGAAGGCGGGCCGCACGCCGGTGCGCGCCTGGGCCTCCTTCGCGAAGTTGAGCGCATCATTGAATTGAATAGCGGCCGCATCGCGCAGCGGGAAGAGTGCAGCACGAATCGCTGCCGCCTTCGCCTGCCGTTCGGCGAGTACCTTCTTATACTGCGTCTCCTGGTTGGTCGTAATCGCGAGGAGCTGCTGCTTCTGCGTCTTGTCCTGCGAAATTTTCTTCTGCTGTGTCTGCACCTCGTATTTCGCATCGACTGTCTGATTCTGCTTCTGCGTCAATGTCGCTTTTTCGCTCTCGGTCTGTGCCTTGGCGGCGCGGACATCGGCGAAGAGGTTCTGCAGCTTGGTCTTAATCGAGACGAAGGCGTCGAGGTCACCGAAGAGCCCCGAGACGTCCTGTGCGCCCAAGGCGACGCTCACGGCCGAGTAATCGTCCATCATCTGCGTCTGTCGAAGGATTGAGCCGAGTGCCTCCTTACCGCGCTCGATACGGAGAGAGAGCTGGCCGATGACCACTGTCTTCTGCGCAATCTGCCCCGCGAGCTGCTTAATGATGATGTTCTTGGCGTCGATCTTCGCCTGCGCGGCCTTAATCTGCGCATTCAAAAGCGTCACGTCGCCCTTGAGCGTGTTCTTCTTGGCCTGGGTGTCGGCGATAATCTGCTGTTGCTCGGCTATCTCCTTCTGGAGCTCGTCGTACTGCGCCTGGAGCGCCGCACGCTCTTGGGGCGTGAGGTCCTGCGCCCGTACCGTGGGTGTGGTCGTTACGAATGCGCTCCAAATCGCAATACAAAACACAAAAGAGATGCCGACTTTCCGGAACATCCCTCAAGTATATCAAACCTATTTCGCCTCTTCTGCTGGTGCTTCTGCTCCTTCTTCTGTCTTTCCCTTCTTCTCTACCTCGATTGCGGAGAGGTCGGCCGGTACAGCGGCCTCTTCCTTCTCCTCGACCACTGCCTGCACGAGCACGACCACATCGTCGACACTCGTCACAAGCTCGACACCTGCTGGAAGCTTCAAGTCGCGCACGTGAATCTGGTCATTAATCGCCACGAGGAGCGAGAGGTCGACCGAGATCGCGTGCGGGAGATTCATCGGGTCGGCTTCAATCTCAATCTCGTGGAGCACCTTGACCAGGTTCGCACCCGCCTCCACCGCCGGCGAGGAACCCTCGAAGGTAAGCGGAATAGCGACCTCCACCTTCTCGCCCTTGGTCACCGCGTAGAAGTCGATGTGACGCGGCTGGTTGGTAAGCGGGTCGAGATCCACCTCGTGGATCAGGGTCGGGAGCGCAGCGCCCAGTCCCCCGAGCGAGACAATCGTCGCTTCACCCGCCTCGCGCAATACCTTCACAAAAGCGAGCGACGGCACCGAAATGGGCGTCGACTCGTGATGGGCGCCATAGACCACCGCCGGGATAGACCCGGCACGAAGCAGGGCCTTCGGCCCCGTATTTTTTGTATCGCGCTTCTCAACCGTGAGCGTCAACATATCATCCGAATATACGGGAATCCACTAAGAATTGCAATCGCCGCTTATTCCGAGATAAGCTTCCGCACGAATTCTTGCACTTCAAAGAAAACTGCATCAGACACAACACCCTCCTTCTCTGCATGGCGCGCTTTCCAATCCACAGCTTGAATCTGGTCGGCCAGAATAACTCCTCCTACCGACTTCGTTTTAAAAGCAACCTCGAATGGGTATCCCTTCGTCTGTGAGGTTATCGGGCATACGAGTGCGAGGCCGGATGCCGCACCATACGCATTCGGCGATAGTACCAGTGCTGGTCGACGGCCACTCTGCTCGTGCCCGCGTGTCTGACGGAAGTCAAGCCAGATGACATCGCCACGACTCGGCACATACGGCCGCCGCGTTACCATACTTCTTTACCAACCGCCTTGCCCCAGTCAACAAGACCGTGCTGATTTGCCTTTGTGATTCCCGCGATCATTCGCGTGAGCGACGCGGCGCGACGCGGCGCGGGAGTTATTGATAGCCCCCCTGCATCGTCCTCGATCAGGACTTCGTGGCCTGCCTGCAGTTTCAACTTGCGTACCATCTCCCGCGGCAGCCGCACCGCATAGCTGTTGCCCCATTTCTGTATCGTCGTGGTCATGCGGTAAGTATATACTTATGTATATACGCGTGTCAAATACGTACTCATCAGCCGAGAGCGTCCGAGACCTTCGCCAGACGCGCGAGGAAGGCGGCGCGAGCCGCCTCGACATTCTCCGGCTTCCCCCGCCAGAGTGCGAGTGCCTCGTCTTGGAGCGCGCGGGCGTAACTGAAGGTGAGCGGCCATGGCACCTCGGCGGCGCGCGCCGCGCGCATAATCGCCGCGAGATTATCAGTCGCGCTGTCGGGCGTCTGCCCGCCGGAGAGGAAGACGATGCCGGCAATCTGCCGCGGCACACTCGCCATAAGCGCGGCCACCGTATCGGCAGCGACCTCTTCGGGCGTGTCGAGGCGCGTGTTCTCGCTCCCCGCGAGCGCCATCGAGGTCTTAAGGATGACGCCCGCGCGATCGACCGCGTGCTCCTCGAGCACCGCGAAGAGCGCGCCCATCGTCTCCTCGATGACCGCGCGGGCGCGGGCGCGCGAGTGCGTCCCTGCGCGGAGCACCTCCGGCTCGAGAATAGGCACGAGCCCCGCGCTCTGCGCTTCCTTCGCACAATTCGCGAGACGACGCATATTCTCGTGGAGCGCGTGCGGGCTCGGGAGCCGGTCGCCCTCAATCCGGAACACCGCCCGCCACTTGGTAAAGGTTGCGCCCTGCTTCTTATAGCGCGCGAGCCGCTCGGGGAGGTCGAGAAGCCCTTGGGTAATCAACTCATCTGGGCTCTCGGGAAAGGGCTCGGTGCCGAGGTCGACCTTCACTCCTGGCGCGATACCGCGCGAGGCGAGCGAGAGTGGGAAGCGCTTCTTATCGCTGCCCTTCTCTTCAAGCGTCTCGGAGAAGAGAATCACGCCCGAGAGATACTGTTCGATGCCGGGAGCGTTCAAGAGGAGGTCGCGATACTGCCGACGCATTTCTCCGCCTGCAGGAACGCCGTGTGCGGCGAGCCGCGTGGTCGCGGTGCGGACACTCTCGTCGGCGGCGAGAATCCCCTTGCCTGGTGCGAAGAAAGCGCGAGCAATCGCGACAAGATCAGTCATAAAAAAAGAGTAGCACATAGGTTATGGAGAATAGTGTTATGGCCTACCCTTAGTGGATTCAGGACTATGAGCTCTGCGCTATCTGCTATATGCTGTGTCGTATGGATTTCATCGCCATCGGCGACACTACTGTCGACGAGTTTATTAAACTCAAAGAGGCGCACGTCTCCTGCGACATCAATCACGAAAACTGTACTATCTCGATGCAGTGGGGCGACAAGATTCCCTACGAGTCCTCCGAGCTCGTCCCCGCGGTGGGTAACGCCGCGAACGCGGCGGTCGCCGCCGCGCGACTCGGGCTCAAAAGCGCCTTCGTGAGTAACGTGGGCAAAGATTCGTTTGGCGAACAGATCCTCGCCACCTTCACTCGCGAGGGCGTCGACACGCGCTATATCGCGGTCAACGACGGCATCCCCACCAACCACCACTACGTGCTGATGTACGACGCCGAGCGCACCATCCTCATCCGTCACGAGGTCTACTCATATCGCCTCCCCGCCGACTTCAGTGCTCCGCGCTGGCTCTATCTCTCTTCGCTTGGCGAAGCGGCTGGCCCCTTCCACACCGAGCTCGCTATCTGGCTCGCCGCGCACCCCGAGACCAAACTCGCCTTCCAACCCGGCACCTTCCAAATCAAGATGGGCGCCGAGGCGCTCGCGCCGCTCTACCGGGCGACCGAGTTCTTCGCGTGTAATAAGGAGGAGGCGGAGCGTATTCTCGGCCTCGGCGAGACCGATATGCATGACCTGCTCAAACAAATGCGCGCGCTCGGCCCCAAGACGGTGCTCATTACCGACGGCCCCAGCGGCGCCTATGCCTTCGACGGTACCGAGATGCTCTCGGTACCGATGTATCCCGATCCCTCGCCTCCCGTCTCGCGCACGGGCGCAGGTGACGCAATGGCATCCACCGTCGTCGCTGCACTCGCACAGGGCGAGACGCTCCGCGAGGCGCTTCGCTGGGGCCCCGTCAACTCGATGGCGGTGGTGCAGCAGGTGGGCGCACAGAAAGGATTGCTCTCGCGCGGAGAGCTCGCGAACTATCTCGCGACTGCACCTTCCGACTACGTCGTCCGCGCGTTCTAGCGCGGCACGGTCAAGAGTTTCTGCTGAAGCGGCACATAGCTCGCCTCGGTCCCTTTTGGTGCGAGCCTTGGCGTTACGATAGACGCGAGCGGCGCATCGGCGATAGCGACGCGTACGATAAGGAGCGCACCCCCTGCTCCGGCGAGTGTAATGAGAAGTACAGCAAAATAGGTGTTCACCGTATCTTTCATACTTCTTGTACAAAAGCGCGCGCGGCCTCTTTGATATGCGCGGCGTCGAGACCGTAGTGCGCGAGGAGCTCATCGGGCGTGCCCGACTGACCGAATGCATCATTAATACCGAGGCGCCGCACACGGGGCGGCTGCGGCAGCTCGGCGAGACACTCCGCGACCGCGCTCCCGAAGCCACCGGCAATCTGGTGTTCCTCGACAGTAAACACACGCCCGGTGCGCGCGGCGGCGCGCACCGCCGCTTCGTCGAGCGGCTTCACGGTGGGCAGGTGGAGTACCGTCGCGAGAATCCCCTCGGCAGAGAGCTCTCGTGCGGCTTCAAGCGCGGCGTAACTCACCGCGCCAGTCGAGAGAATGGCGAGTACCGGCGCCTCCGGGTCGAAGAGGGTCAGCCCCTTGCCGATAGCGAACGGCGTTTCGCGCGTGGTGAAGACCGGGGTGGCCGCACGACCGAAGCGTAGGTACACGGGTCCCGGCAATTCGGAGGCCGCGACGACTGCCTTCCGTGCCTCCTCGGCGTCACCGGGAACAATGACCGTCATCCCCGGGAGCATTCGCATCATCCCGATATCTTCGAGCATCTGGTGCGTCGCGCCGTCGGGCCCCACCGAGACACCCGCGTGCATCCCACAGACCTTCACCGGCAGATTGTTAAGCGCAATCGTCGTACGAATCTGCTCGTAGTTACGCCCGGGCGAGAAGGCGGCGTAGCTCGCGATAAACGGAATCTTACCCGCCGCGGCCATACCGGCGGCGACCGTCGCCAAGTTTTGCTCTGCGACACCAAGCTCGACGAAGCGCTCGGGGAATTCTTTCTCGAACCACTCCGCGCGCGTACTCTCGGCGAGGTCGGCGCAGAGCACGAGGACGCGCGGGTCGGCACGCCCCGCCTCTACGGTTCCGGTGCCGAAGCCGTCGCGCGTGGGCGCCATCTCGATTTCCTTCGAGAAGAGTTTGGGCGAGAGGTGGAGGTCGGCGTTAGGCATAGTCGTGCGAAATGCGCCCCTTCATCGAGCGGATTTCTTTAAGAAACTTCTTTCCTTCTTCTGCTGTGGGCGGCTTACCGTGCCAATGATAGTCGAACTCGATTTCGGGGACGCCGCGGCCGGGAATCGTGTGCGCGATAATTAAGGTCGGCTTCTCGCGAACGGCCTCCGCTTCGCGCACGGCGGCGATAAAGGCGGCAATGTCGTTGCCATTGGTCTCGAGCACGTGCCAATTGAAGGCGCGGTACTTGTCCGCCAAGGGTTCAAGCGGCATCACCTCCTCGGTCATCCCGTCTATCTGGATATTGTTGCGGTCAATCACGGCCGTAAGGTTCGCGAGCTGGTGCTTACCGACGAACATCGCCGCCTCCCAGGTATTCCCCTCCTGCTGCTCGCCGTCGCTCATCAGACAATAGACGCGCTGCTTCGCGCCATCCATCTTGAAGGCGTAGGCCATACCGGCGGCCTGCGAGAGCCCCTCGCCGAGTGGCCCCGAGGTGGTCTCGAGCCCCTCGAGACGGAGCCGTTCGGGATGACCCTGGAGCCGACTACCGAACTTGCGCAGCGTTTTGCACTCCGACACGGGGAAGTAGCCCGCGTGCGCGAGCGTCGCATAGAGCACCGGCGCGATGTGACCGTTAGAGAGCACGAGCCGGTCGCGCTCCTCCCACGCGGGCTCCTTGGGGTTGTGCCGGAGGAGATGGAAGTAGAAGGAGGTAAAGATGTCCGCCATACCCAAGGGGCCGGCGGTGTGGCCGCTCCCCGCAGCGACGAGCATCTCGACGACGGTCTCGCGAATCGCCTCGGCGTGTCTCTCAAGCGCGCGCACCTCTGTGTCAGTGAGCGACATACGATCAGTATAGCAGGACATCCGATGTCCCCGGGACATCGGATGTCCTTCATTATTCACACGCCGAAGAGGCTCTCGAGCGCGTCGAACTTCGCAATCTCCGCGGAGAGGTCGCCCTTGTCGAGCGCGGAGCCCACCACGAGACTCGTGGCGCCAAACGCGAGGAGCTTCTTCGCGTTCGCGAGCGAGACGCCGCCATCTATCTGCGCCGGGACAGTCGGGTGCCGCTTATGGAAGACGAGCAGCTTCTCGTAGACGCGCTCGTCGAAGGGCTGTCCCTGCTTCCCTATCTGCGCGATGCCCATCAACTGCACATAGTCAATCGAGTCGAGAAGCGGTGTAAGAAGGGTGTGGGCGCTCGCGATATTAAGCGCGACACCGCAGGTGACCTCGGTGCCGTAGCGCTCGCGCGCCTCCGCGAGGAGACGCGCGAGATCCATCACGCTCTCGGCGTGGAAGGTGAGTCGCGTCGCGCCAATCGCGAGCCACGCGTCCGCGAGCTTGAGCGGGTCGTAGCACATCAGGTCAATCTCGTAGGTGATGCGCGAGAGCTCGGGCAGCATAAAGCCGCGCTGCGAGAGCGCGGCGAATTCGTAGGGCGCGTTACAGGGCCAGGAGGCCGGCGAGGCGAAGCGTCCGTCAACTACGTCAATCTGTATGTGCTCGACGCCGGAAACGCGCGCGAGACGCGCGAGACGCTCCTCGAACTCTCGTTCTGACGCGGGGAGCACGGCCGGGACGACGATGCTCATAGTGTGAGTATTAAAACTTTTCGAGCCGGCGGCGATGTCGCGGCGAGTCGGAGAAGGGCGTGTCGAGGAAGAGGTGGAGCGCCTCCTCGGCCTCCTTGCCCGAGACGAAGCGCGCGCCGAGCGCGAGCACATTCGCATCGTTGTGTCGGCGCGCGAGGCGGATAGGGTCGTAGCCGTCCTCCGAGCGGCCGCCCTCGATCTCGAGGGCGGCCGTCACGCGCCCGGGGCCATAGAAGACGGCGGCGCGTACGCCGCTCACGCGATTGGCACACATCGCCTCGCCTTGTCCGCTCCCGCCGATGGCCACTCCGCGCGCGGCGGGCTCCGCCGCAATACGCTTGGCGAGCGCAGTCACATAATCGGGGTAGTCGTCCTCGGGCTCCTGCGTGTGAGCGCCCACGTCTTCGACCTCGTAGCCGAGCGTCGTCAGGTGCTCGATAAGCGCCTGCTTAAGCAGGAATCCGGCGTGATCAGCAGCGAAATAGATTTTCATAGCTAATAGCTTATAGCAAGATAGCTCATAGTTAATGCACAGTTCGGATAAACGAAGTGAGCATACGCTGAACGACATTTAGATCATCAAGAGCTTTTTTCCAATCAATCCTCGGGTACACCTCTTTTGCGATGAGTAATTGTGTCTCAAGTTCGGCCGCTGAACCGGCTGCTATATGAAGAAATTGCTTGAAATCTTTTCTTGTGCCCCGTTTTGAACCTTCAGCGATATTCGATGGGATAGAAACGGCCGCTCTCCTAATCTGCGAACTAAGACCGTAGTCTTCATCTCTCGGCAGACGAACAGTGAGACCGTATATTTCTTTAGCGAACAAAACCGACTTTTGCCAGATGAGCAAATCTTTGAACGAGTTGGTTTTGCTATCCGCCATGCGCTATTAGCTCTTTGCTGCTAGAAGTACGTGGCGCACCAAGGACTCGGTGTAGCCCATCTCGTTGTCGTACCACGCGAGCACCTTGACCAGGGTGCCGTCGACGACGCGTGTCATCCCGAGGTCGGCGACCGAGGAACAGGTCTCGCCGACGATATCGCTCGAGACGAGTTCCTCCTCCGTCACCTCGAAGAGCCCCTGCCAGCGGCCGTCCTTCGCGGCCGCACGCAAAATGTCATTTACCTCCTCGCGCGTGGTCGCACGCTTGGCGACAAAGGTGATGTCCGCTATCGAGCCAGCGGGTACCGGGACCCGGAGTGAGATACCGTCGAACTTCCCCGTGAGCTCCGGATACGCGACCGCCACCGCGAGCGCGGCTCCGGTCGAGGTGGGGACGATGTTCTGTGCCGCGGCGCGACCCTCCTTCATATCCTTCTTGGACGGGCCGTCGACGATCGCCTGACTCGCGGTGTAGGCATGCGTGGTCGAAAGCACTGCGCGCTCTATCCCGATTGCTTCGTTAAGAATCGCGATGACCGGACTCGCGGCGTTGGTGGTGCAGGAGGCATTACTCGTGACCGGACAGGTCGCGAGCGCGGGCTCGTTGACGCCCATCAGCACCGTCGCGCCGCCCTCGCCCTTAGCCGGTGCGGTAATCACCACGCGCCTGGCGCCCGCATCGATATGCGCCGTGGCCTTCGCATAGTCGGTGAAGAGACCGGTCGACTCGACAACCACGTCGACCTCGAGCTCCTTCCACGGGAGCTGTGCTGGGTCCTTCTCAGAGAGGAAGCGCGCCTCCTTGCCGCCCATGACGAGCGCACCCTCCTTGGTCTCGACGGTAAAGGGCGCCTTGCCATAGACCGTGTCGTGCTTCAAGAGGTAGGCGAGATTCTCGAGTGAGCCGAGGTCGTTCACCGCGACAATCTCGATCTCTCGCGTGTGCGAGAGCCGCGCGAAGGCACGCCCAATCCGCCCAAACCCGTTAATAGCAACGCGAATAGCCATAGTTAGAAAGTGTAAGAAATTAAAGGATTGATACCAAAATTATACCATTGGTCCTTACGCGCCTTCCCCAACCACTTGGCGGTTTCACCGCCAAGCGCTTATTCCAGCAAGAAATCGCGGATATCCTTCAGTTCTTCTTTTCTTTGCTTAATTGATTCGAGAGACGACAGCGCGAATTTTTTATACTCATCCCTACTCCGAAATTGTCCGAGGACAATTTCCTTCTCGCAGATACCTCTAACCTTCTCATTTGTATATTCTTCCCAACTCGATCTGCTCTCGATCAACTTGGCGGTTTCACCGCCAAGTTGATGCACATGGCTATTGAGGTTTACGTACGCACTAAGATGGAGTAAATATTCATTCGAGTCTATATGAACATCTTTAAATACTCCCTGGAACAGAGAACCGTTCCTTTCATATTTGTTATTAAAGTACCATGTATATCCCCCTATCCTTTTCATAAATTCACTAATACCCCCATCCACCAGTTGTTCCAAAATAAAATGAAAATGATTGGGGTTTAGACAATACGCAACAATATTTACCAGCTTGTTCCTTGACTTGGCGGTTTCACCGCCAAGTTCAAGAAAGGAATTCTCGTATAAGCTCCCTATCGGATCTACAGTGTTAAATTCGACCATGCTTTTGAAAAATCTTTTTATGTCGTATTCGTCAGCAAATATGATTCTCTTGTCGACACCTCTGTTGTAAACATGGTAGAGCTCGCCGTCCGAAAAAATACTTTTTCTTGTACTCATCTTACGATTTTATCATCGTTTTACTTGGCGGTGAAACCGCCAAGTTTATAAGATTGGGGAGGATTAGCGGGCGCCGGATTTGTAGAGGAGTTTTATTTCAGCGGGAGTAAGCGCGCGGTTGTAGAGGCGGACGTCGTCTTCTACCCCATCGGTCGGATACGATCCGTCAGCAAAAGCACCGATAGAAGCTGGTGCCGTGCTATCGAAAAACGTCGCGGAGGTGGTTTGAGTCGTGCCGATTTGAACTCCGTTGACGTAGAAATATACGTTCGTACCGCTCCGGACTACGGCTACGTGGTACCACACACCCAGGGCAGGAGTCCACGGCACTGCGACGAAGCTGTTCGCCGTACCATTCGTCGTCCACTGTAAAAGTAATCGTGCATCCCCACCTGACGGTAAGGTGACCGCCCAGCCGCCATTCGTCCACGAAGAACCCTTATCCCACTGGCCAATCAACGAGCCGTAAGAGGCCTTACTATTAAACTTGATCCAGCCCGCCGCTGTAAACGAAGCGGACCCCAGATTGAATACCGGAGAGTCAGACATCGTGAGGTACTTCCCAGTTCCGAACATAAGTGCTTGACCGAGCGCACCGATGACGGGAGCCACGACGCCAGTGGAGGTGGCGTTGTCACTGTTGCCGCTACGATCATAGGCAGTGAGGACACTGCCGGAACGGGCCATATCGGGATTATTGAATGTCCACCAGCCCGTGAGACCTTTCGCAATGCCGGTGACAGATGTGTTCTGTCTCGTGATGCTCGCCTGCGAAGTCGCGTTCGTGTTGTAGAGCGCTTGCACCTCCGCAAACGAGAGCGCGCGGTTGTAGACGCGGACATCGTCGAGAGCACCGGTCCAGGGAAAGGGCCCGGACCCGCCGCCGCGACCGATAAGCAACGGAGTGGTACTATTATTCAATGGCGTTGCATAGGACTTCGTATCAACAAGCACTCCATTCAAGTAGAGTTTGATATTGGTACCGTCGTAGGTGCCGACAACATGTGACCAATTATTGAGTGGCACTGTTGTCGACGCATTGTTAGTAGCATAGGCGTTGATCCAGAAGTGGATCCGGCTGTCGACATCCTGAAAGTGGGAAAAGCCCCACCCATCATTCCATGAATCACCTGTCGTCTTCATAGCGATGGTCGACCAATCAGGCAGCGAAGACGGTTTTACCCATGCTGAAACCGATATATTCGTCGGCTTCAACGACACCTGGTCAGGTATGCTGACATATTTACTGGCAACAAAAGTGAGCGCCTGGCCCACCTTACCCTGGACCTGCGCGGTGGAGGTCGCACCGCCGTTGAAATAGCCATTGTTCCCTTTCCCGCTCCGATCGAAGATTGTCGTCGTATCGTCTGCTCGGTCAAGTGTCCACCAGCCGACGAGGCCGCTCGAGGTACCCGTCTTCACCACCACCGTCGAAACGGGATAGCGGATGATCACGATACCCGAGCCGCCTGCGCCGCCCGCTGACTGCCCGCCGCCGCCACCGCCACCCGTGTTCGCCGTCGCGGCGGCGCCCGTGGTCGCACTTCCGTTCCCGCCGCCGCCAGTGGCGGTGCCCTGCGAGACGGTGCCGCTACCGCCGCCGCCGCCCGCATAGGTCACGCCCGCACCAGAAATCGATGAGGATACTCCAGACCCGCCATTGCCGCCCGCAGTACCGCTCCCGGTAGCACCGGTAGAGCCTGCGCCACCGCCACCGCCAGCGGCGTTCAAGATGCCTGTGCCGCCTGCGTTACCCTGTGCGGGCGTGCCGGCGCCGCCCGCATTGCTCGCATCCGAACCGCCGCCGCCGCCCGAGCCGCCGCTGGTCCCGGCCCCGGTCGTGGCACCACTGCCGCCGCCGGTCGAAGTAATCGTATCGAAAACGGAATTACTTCCGCTCGCTCCGGCGGCGCCGCCCGCACCCACAGTCACGGAGTAACTACCGGCTGTTACCGCATAATTATTCGCGTTATTGGCGCGCATGCCTCCCGCGCCGCCGCCCGCAGTCCCGCCCCCGCCACCGCCACCGACGACAAGATACTGCACGTTGCCACTGCCGCTCGTGACCTTGAAGGCTCCGCTGCTGGTGAAGGTGTGCACACGATAGGTGACGCCCTTATCTACGACCGTCGTGATGGTGCCGCCGGTGGCAGAGAGC
>Ga0172369_10007730_pt1 | contig 12414 bp, 9 predicted proteins | sample LakKiv25m_FD_114539 | JGI IMG/M metagenome (GOLD analysis project Ga0172369, IMG submission 114539) | Freshwater microbial communities from Kabuno Bay, South-Kivu, Congo - kab_022012_11.25m | ecosystem: Environmental > Aquatic > Freshwater > Lake | place: Democratic Republic of the Congo... | reverse complement strand
CTCTCCGTCTTGATCGCAGTCATTATTTCGGGTACGGTCCTCGTGATCATCGCATTGCTGGGCACTCGCATGATAGATCCATTTGGCGGCAACCTTTTTGACAGAATGACCGGGTCGGAGGTTCGCGCGGAAATTAGTGTCTTGGAGGAAGGCGAAGAAAGATTTTTGCTGATCGATGGAATGCCTTATGGCGCGGTGAACACCCGGGTGGAGAAACCGATCAATTCTTACGTAGTGGCTTTGGACTTGGTCAAGTATTTTTTCGATAAATCAGGAGACGTACTGATCATCGGCTTGGGTACCGGCTCTACTGCCCAGCTTTTTGTACAAGATAGCTGGCACGTGGATATTTTAGAAACGGATTCGATGATTGTAAAATATGCGCGAGACCAGTTTGGTTTTGATCCAGCTCGAAGCAATGTCCTCCCCATGAGCAGCCGGCAATTTTTACTGAGCAGGGAAAAACTCTTCGACGTGATCATTATAGACTTATTTGCCAACGGCTCAATACAGTTGGACGTGCTCACCAAAGAAGGATTTGCTTTGGCACGATCCCATCTTACCTCGCAAGGGGTATTGGCTATCAACACTTTGGCCATCGGCTGGGATCACAAAATCGTCAAATCGTTGGCCGCCACATTGCGGACTTGTTTTAGTGAAGTGGTCGCCTTGCCCACCAGCGAGCCGCCCAACGTGATGGGCAATATCATTCTTTTTGCCGCCAATCGCAAACTGGATTTTCCCACGGAATGGATTGGTCACCCGCTGGAATTCATCGATGATCCCTATGCGCATTGGGCCGTGGTGCAGCGCAACCACGCCTGGGATAATCGCTTTGTACCGGAAAGTCAGGGAGCGGAAGTGTTAAGCGACGAGCGGAATCCAAGTAAAGTTTGGATAAAGGAGATAAGGCGAGCCGCTAAAAGCAGGAAAGCAGATGAAATTGGAAGAGAGCTTTGGCATTGAGCGGAACCAACACAGCAAATATTATGGCTCCTTTTGCGGCATCGGTTTTATCTCACCCGTCACGTCGATGAGCACCGGATAGCCCTCCAGCGTCTTGGGGATTTTCTGCTCCAATTCGTCGGTTTTCTCCCTCACCATCACTTTGATGCACGCACGGCCATCTTCGGTCTCGCCGATATAGATTCCCACCACGCCCGACAGCGCCATCATCTCGGCTGTGTGCGCTTGCATCACCTCGTTAATGTCCCGGAAGGGCATGGTTGTCCGCTCCTTCATTTCCCCGCTCAAATCTCTTTTACACATGAATGCCGTAATTACTGCAAGAATGCAGCAACACGCTCCCCAAAGGATCGTTCGTCCCATATTCCGCTGAGCCGATTTCATCTCCTTACCAGACTCCGCGTATGTTGCCTCCAACATGCTTATCGGACTGAGAAATAAAAAGAAACACCTGCATTATCCATTGACATAATGCAGGTGCCTGAAAACTTCTTCTAAAGCATACCCACAGAACAGAAAAACTTGCTAATTGCCCACCATCGTGGCACCGAGAAAGCTCAACACTTGGCCGATGGGATTAGCAACCGCAGTGGTATAGCTCCCGGCAAACAGCAAGCCAACGGCCCTTGCATTGGTTGATTTGTCCTCAACCATGAGAGAACCGGAATCGCCACCCGCCAAGAATTTGCTGCCCAGATTTTTGACGATGATTTGCCCTGTGAATCTCTTTGTGAAAGCTGCGTCTCCTGCGCATTCCGTATCGTAGGCCACACTGACAGTAGCGTTGAGACCTTTGACTGTGCTCCTGGTGAGGCCCGTTGTGCGCCCGCTCTTCTTCACTTTTTGTCGAACGGAAGCAGCTACGGTGTTTTTGGAAATGGTGCCGATATCCAAAATATCGCCGTTGGTCTTTACCATGCCGGAAATGATTTCAGCAATGGCCGCATCGACATTGGAGCTGGGAAGGCTTCTTGTCCCTTCCAATAAGGCTACGTTTTGGGCGTTATTTGCATTGCAGTTGATGTCGACCATCCCCGGCTGGATAACCTCGTCGCCGGCTTCCGCTAACCTTCCATTACCGCCAAGAACCATGTCTCCCATGAAGACATGGTAGTTGCTCAGAATGTAGTTCTTCCCACCCTTGGTAACGAGCGAGCCTAATGTGCCGCTGCAACAATAGCCGTTAGCCAAGTCATATCGCCAACCGCCGGAGGTTCCCAAGGAAATGGGAGGAGTTTGTCTGGCCTTATGATTGGCGAACGGGCGAATGATGCCGGTGACTTCCACAAGCACCGGAATTCCGTCGATGCTCTCGGGGACAGCATTTCCAGCGATGCCTTTTTGTAAGGGCTGGGTTTTGATTTCCGATTTGGCAAGCACCAGAATAGCAGGTGTACCGTCATCAGTCAACCCGACTGCCGTGCCAACCACCTCCGGGTTGGACAGCAACTGCGGCGTGTTGCGCTCTTGAACCGCCATCACCGCCTGAATGCGCGGATTGTCAATGCTGAATTCGGCGGCTTGCTCCGAAATAGGAGCATTCGGACTATCCACTTGCCTGCTGCAGCCAAACCCCAACGTCAGCGCCAGGACAACCAGAACCATCAACGAACAACCTTTGAACCATGACGTGCCAAGTAGTCTTTTCATACTACCCTCCAAAATGAGTAAAGATGTAGTGCAGTTGTTTAATGTTCGTAAGAATCGTACTTCGACAGATTTTATGACAACTGGAAAAGTGCAATAAGCGCTGAGACATTGTTGAACTCTCGAATTGCAGCAGTACGTCCGGCTCATTCATTGGCATGCTAAATCCCACGAGAGTAATATACGTTTTCTTGGCATTAATATTTGAACTTTCATCGCCAATTGCAAGTCTTTTTTCCGCGAATCAAAAAAATTTCCTTCGACTCCGGCAAATCCAAGTCCACTTCGGAAATCCGGTCTAATACCGATAGACGGCAGCCAATAACCCTTTATCGGGAACATGTTCTCGTTCCACCGCAAAAACAACGCCGTTTCGAGTAATGGTCTGGATAGCAGCCAGATTTAGCAAGTCCTCATTACCGGGCCGCGAATCGCTTTGCAAAGTGATCTTGCCGCTCTGAGAGTCAAAAGTACCCCATTGCTGCTCATCCAAAGCGACAAAAAGTGAGTCTACTCTTCCATTACAGATCGCAGGCAGAACCTCTTGAAGCATGTTGGAAACGCGCTCACTGCCGGCAAATCGCTCGTACTGCATTCTGGCGGCTTCTTGCTCCTTTTGAAAATGCGGCTGCAAGATAGTCCAGGCTTGCTGGTGCAACACTTCTGCTGGTAAGACGTCGGCGTTTCCCACAATACCCTTGCCGATCAAATGCGGATAGGTGTTACATTCGCGATAAATGGGCAACAAATATTCTACGCCAGCCAACACCAAAGGAATTCGCTCTCCGCGTATATAATCGTGCAACCCCTTGTCCACTTGTTGAAAAAAGCGCAAAATCTCTTTCTTGTGCAAAACGTCATCAGGGCCGCTGCCGTGACCATGAAAGGTCGAAGTTTTGGTACCCTTGATCTGCGCCGGGCGATTGCGTACAGGAAGCTGTTTTTCGGGATTCTCGTATCTCAGTACTTCTGCCAGACTCTGAGGAACGTCCTTGATTCTTATCTGTTCAATGTTAAAATGATCGCCGCGAAATAGCTTTACTTCCTTTTGACTCAACGCCAGAATGTAGAATCTCGCTGCGCTATCCAGCAACGGCATAAGAGGCTTGATATGAAAACGGTTCGCAACAACTAACCCTTCTTTGACTCCGACAGGCAACTGGAAAAAACGGAAGAATCCTGCGGATAAAAACAGAACCAGTCCGTTTTCCTGATGCTGCCAAAAGAGGCCTTCGGCAACCAATTGTTGCGCCGGCTCTAATATTCTTTTTGCATCCAAGCTTTTAAGCCCGCTCGCGACCAATTGTTCCGTGGCATGACGAAGCAGATTTCTCAACCGGATGTGCGGCTGTTGAGTCTCGGCTCCGGTTCGAGCCGTGGGTATGAAAATGGAAACACATGGCCCCTCATTCTGATTCATCAAACTGTTAAGCTCTTGCCTTGAGATCGTATTCATATGCTTGCCCTCCATTTTCGAAAATAACGGTGCAACCATTCCAAAGGTGTATGGTGAAGCAGCAATGTCTGATTCGGTCCCACAAACAGCGCTCTAAGCTATCTTACAACATTTCCGGAAAATCTGCGATAGGATTGAAGACATTTTGTGAGCAAACTGGAATCTGTCCAAAATATCCAAGACCGAACTCTAAAGAATCCGATCTCGCCTTTTGGACAACTCAGGTTAGTAGCTTGGCATTCACACTAATCTCTACACCCTTCAGGGCTTGAGATACTGGACAGTTTTTCTTTGCAGACTCAGCCTGGCTTTGGAAAGTCGACTCATCAATGCCGGGAACTTGGGCTTCCGTTCGTAACTCTATCTTTGTGATTCTGAAGCCGTCGCTCCCCTTCTCCAGAAAAACTCTGGCATTGGTGCTTACTCGTTTAGGAGCAAAACCTGCTAGATCCAATCCGTTGGAAAAAGCCATGGAAAAGCAGCCAGCGTGAGCAGCCCCGATGAGCTCTTCCGGATTGGTCCCTTTCCCTTCCTCAAAACGCGAGGAGAAGGAGTAATTGCCTTCAAAGGCGCCACCCCCAAATCGCATTTTGCCTTTTCCATTCTTTAGGTTCCCTTCCCAAACGGCATCAGCAGTTCTGATTGGCATACGAAAAACCTCCTTTCGCTTCGTTCTGAAACCTGAATTACCGGTGATCATCGGCAGAAAACAAGCTTTCGAAATTACATTGTCTATAAAGCGTACTCAGCTTCCTTTATTCCATATTGGCAAAAAAAGGCCTCTTGCAAGGAAGTCGCAGCGGAAAATATGTCTATGCCACTCAAAAGCGCGGAAGCTAAAAGGACTTCCGAGAGCATTGCGCTCTGCAAGAGGTCCGCCAACATTCAAGCCGTGTTGTTCCCAAAAGACGTTCCATTAGGCTGAAAATGGACTCCCTCCTGTTGCCTTGTTCTTTTGATAGTTTTCGGGCAGACTTTTCATACTTGCTATTCTGCTATTAAAGCCGAGAATAACCTTATCAGTCCAACAGCTTTTTCGCCTTGGCCAGCACGTTCTCCACGGTAAAGCCGAATTGCTTGAAATTTTCTTTACCCGGGGCGCTGGCGCCAAATTTGTCGATACCAAGAATATCGCCTTCGCTGCCGACCCATTTGTGCCAGCCAAAAGTGGCGCCCGCCTCTACCGCCAGGCGTTTGCCGACACTTTTAGGCAGCACTTGCTCGCGATAGCTCTGCGGTTGTTCCTCGAAGAGCTCCCAGCTCGGCATGCTAACTACTCTGGCGTTCACGCCTTCTTCCGCCAGCTTACTTTGGGCCGCAAGGATCAACTGCACCTCGGAACCGGAAGCGATGAGGATGATATCCGGCGCGTTTCCTTTTTCCTTGGACAAAACGTAAGCGCCCTGGTACAAGCCTTCTGCAGGAGCCAGAACGCTCCGATCAAAGATGGGCAATCCCTGACGGGTCAACACCAACATCGTGGGACTATTCCTGCGCATCATGGCGGCGCGCCAGGCGTAGGCGGTCTCATTCGCATCCGCCGGGCGAATGACGCACAGGTTGGGCATAGCCCGTAAAGAGGCCAAATGTTCTATCGGGATGTGGGTCGCTCCATCCTCACCCAATCCGATGGAATCGTGGGTCATAACATAAATGACCGGTAGGTGCATTAGCGAAGCCAGACGAATGGCGGCTCGGGCATAATCGGTAAAGACAAAGAAGGTGGCCGCAAAGGGCCGAATGCCGCCATGCAATGCCAGTCCAGAGCTGACCGCCGCCATATTAAACTCGCGCACCCCATGGGCAATGTTGCGGTTTTCATATACACCCCTGGCCAGATACTTAGAACTCTTGATCAGGGTGTTGGTGGAAGGCGACAAATCGCCGCTGCCGCCGATGAGGTATGGCACCTTGGCCGCCAAAGCGTTGATCACTTTTCCGGAAGCCACGCGGGAAGCAATGGCGCCATCGGTCGGCTGCCAGACGGGAATATCGCTGTCCCAACCATCTGCAAGCACGCCGTTGCAGGCATCCTCGAATTGCTTGGCCAAATCCGGGAAAGCCTGCTTGTAGGCGGCGTATTTCTTGTTCCAGTGACTTTCCATCTCGCTGCCCTTTTGGCACACCGCGCGCGTATGCTGCAACGCAAGATCGGGAATCAAAAAACTCTCTTCCTCCGGCCAGCCGTAGGATCGCTTGGTGAGCTTGATTTCTTCAGCGCCCAGCGGTGCTCCGTGCGCTTCGGAAGTGTCCTGCAAATGCGGCGCGCCATAGGCAATGTGCGTGCGCACGATAATGATCGACGGCTTTTCCTTGTCCTGCTGCGCCTGTCGAATTGCTTTCGTCAGCGCCTCCAAATCATTCGCCTTTTCGCCGAGATTTTGAACGTGCCAGTGGTAAGCTTCAAAACGCTTAGCTACGTCATCCGAGTAAGCCAGCTTTGTGTCGCCTTCGATGCTGATGTGATTGTCATCGTAGATGCATATAAGCTTCCCCAATCCGAGGTGTCCGGCCAAAGAAGCCGCTTCGTGGGAAGCACCTTCCATCAGGTCGCCATCGCCGCAGAGGACATAGGTGTAATGATCGATGACTTCATGTCCTGGCCGATTGTAGACGGCCGCCTGATGCGCCTCGGCGATGGCCATGCCTACCGCCGTCATCAAACCCTGACCCAGCGGGCCGGTCGTCGTCTCCACGCCGGGCGTGACGCCCCGCTCCGGATGTCCCGGAGTTTTGCTACCCCATTGGCGGAAATTCTTGATGTCTTCCAGCGAAATATCATATCCGGTTAAGTAAAGCATGGCATATTGAAGCATCGAGGCGTGGCCGTTGGACAAGATAAAACGATCACGATTAAACCAATCGGGATTGGCTGGATTGTAATGCATGATCCTTGTCCATAAAACATAAGCCAAAGGCGCCAAAGCCATCGGCGCGCCCGGATGCCCGGAATTGGCTTTTTGCACGGCATCCATCGACAGAGTGCGAATGGTGTTGACACAAAGATCGTCAATGTTCATAGCTTCTAAATTGCTCATCGAATCATCTCCTGCGTAAGACGCTTCTCTTTTGCAGACCCAAAGCGGTCAGATCTTGTTTATAATAATATCGGTTGCGGTAGTTTCAGAATTGAGTCGGCAGTGAATAATCTCCTCGCGGAATTCGTTGCATTCCCCGAGACTACTCAAAGCCCAAGGCGGGAATTCCCCGTACCGACGAGTCCAAGTCTCCGCAATGGCAATTTACAGATTGACGCAGGAAAGATAGAGAAATCTGCTGGAAAAGTCAAGGCGGAATTGGGAGACGTTGTGGAAACCGGCGTTCACGTTAGCTATCCGTGCAGGCAATCTGGTTTCCAAACTTGAGTTTGCGAACCAGATTGCTCAAATGCATTGTTCGTCTGACAAAGCTGGATCAGGCAATGGAGATAAAGCGCTGTGAGCTTCTGCAAGTAAAAGCTTGCATTTATGGCTCATCCGTTTGTATCTTTGCTTGGCAAAATAGTGAAAACAAAATCTGCATCAAAGATGATATTTGCCCGAGGCTTCCCCAATGACCCAAGAATTTGAGTTCGAATTCCAAAAGAACTTGGTTTACCATAATGCCGAAAAGCAAAAAATCGCCCGCGACATGTTGGAGCGATATACCGGCGGCTCTGTCGAAGAATTTAACAAGTTTATCATTCTCACCAATTTTCAAAAGTATCTATCGGTTTTTGCCGAGCGCTATAACGATGAAATACATACCGGCTCGCTCATGTCGGTTGTGCACGGCCACGACGCTCACGTGAGCATGGTGGACTGCAAGATTGGCGCTCCGACGGCAGCGCTGATCATCGAAATGTTGAGCGCCGTCGATCCGCAAGCAGTGCTGTTTTTAGGCATGTGCGGCGGCCTGCACCGCTCCCTCAAAGTCGGCGATTTCATTCTCCCCATGGCGGCCATTCGCGACGAGGGCGTCTCGCATCATTTCATTCCGCCACAGGTGCCGTCCTTACCGACCTTCAAGATCCAGAAATTTGTCAGTCAAATCATCGTCGAGCACGGCTTCGATTACCGCACCGGAGTCGTGCATACCACGGATTACCGCTTCTGGGAATTCAACGAGACCTTCAAGCGCAGTCTGTATGAAGAGCGGGCCATCGCCATTGACATGGAATGCTCGGCCTTGTTCTCTATCGGATTCGTCAGCAAAGTACCCATCGGCGCGCTGTTGTTGGTCTCCGATCTGCCATTGAGAAAGGGCGGCATCAAAACCAAAGAATCATCCAAACAAGTGTTTGAGACGTTTACCGAAATCCAAATCGATCTCGGCATCGAGGCGATGCGAGAGATTCAAAAACGCGGGGAACATATTCGACATTATCGTTGGTGAACGAAACCACGAAGCACGCATTCGAAAGGCTTAATGCGATGAGTTGGCTATGACCAGAGGTCACGCATGCATTGGCACTTCCGGCTGGATTTACAGACATTGGGGCAAGGATGTTTTTTATCCGTCCGGTTTGCCGCAAAAGAAATGGCTTTCCTATTATTGCCAAACATTTGATACCGTCGAAATCAACAGCACCTTTTACAATTTACCGGGGAAAAAAGTTTATGAGAACTGGTACCAAGCTACTCCGGAGAATTTTCTTTTTGTCGTGAAAGCTAATCGCTTCGTCACACACATGAAAAAGCTAAATGAGCCTGAGACCACGATGCAGCCCATGTTGGAAAATATGTCCGGCTTGCGCGAAAAGCTGGGGCCGATCCTATTTCAACTCCCTCCATTCTGGAATCTGGACGAAACACGCTTGCGCAATTTTTTGGCCTATCTCCGGCAGCAGGACATCATCGCCAATCTCAGGGTCGTCTTTGAAATACGCAATGATTCATGGAAACAGACACAGGTTCTTGACCTATTTCGCGAACACAATGCAGCGTTATGCTTTTCGGATTGGCCAGGGCTGACCATCGAAAGCCCAATGACTGCCGACTTTGTTTATCTGCGCCGCCATGGCCCCAGCGGATTGTATTCATCGGAGTATTCGGAAAAGCAGCTTGAGAATATTGCCCAAAGGATGAAAACCCGGTTAGATCAGGGCCGGGACGTGTATGTCTATTTCAACAATGACGCCTACGGTTATGCCGTTAGGAATGCAGTGCAGCTAAAACAGCTCCTCAGCGAGTAACACCCCGGCAGGGCAAAATGACGTCTTGCAAAGCAAGTCCGACATGGACAAGCCGCAACCCAAAGGTTCCAAACCGCGAATGAACGCCAATAATCGCCGATTTAGAAGTTGGCGCAAATTCGCATTCATTAACGGTTAAGAACTTTTGGCTGAAAGAGCACAATTGAACTTTTAAACTCTCAAAGCAGCACCTCGACTTTACATCTTACCCAACTGTCTTAACAGAAGAAGAAGAGCCATGACCTTTTTCGGATTTTTGGTATTGCTGTTCATCGCTTCCATCATTGGGGCGATTGGCGCACGCTTAGCAGGTGCGCGCGTTTACGGTTGTTTGACCAGCATTGTGCTCGGCTTGATTGGCGCCCTCATCGGCACCTGGCTGAGCCAAAAATTGGAGATTCGTGACTTTTTGCATTACCAACGTATCCCCATTCTATGGTCCATTGTCGGCGCGGCTATTTTTGTAGCGGTCATCGGGGCGCTGATCGGCGGTCGAAGCAGAAAAGGCTGACAAGTAGCTCGCTAAATCTTCCGGCAAAAATTTAGGAGAAGCTCCATGCAAAGACTCAAATTGCTTTGTTGTTTTTGCGTTTTACTACCACTTTCGATTCTTCGGGCTCAGCCCAACCTTGGTCAGCGCCAAGTCGGGCCGCAGCCCGATGGCAGCATTCTGGTGCCCAGCAACCAATTGTTGCGCCCGGCCGGTCTTCAAGTCAGTTTGCCGGGACGGCCCGTGGATTTTGCCCTCAGCCCGGATGAAAAGTATCTGGCCGTGAAAAACCGCAAATCCTTGGATTTGATTCGCGTCAACGACCGCGTCATCATGCAAACGCTGCCATACGGACGCAGCGGCGCTTCCTTTCACGGCATTTGCTTCTCTGCGGACGGCCGGCGAATTTATCTCAGCGACGCAAGGGATCGAATTCTGGTCGCACAAATGGATGAAACCAACGTCCTGCACTGGCTGAAGCCCTATCAATTACCCAAGCCGGTCATCGGCGGCGACGTGGACGCCGGCGGCCTGCAACCAAGCGCCGACGGCAGCAAGCTGTATGTCGCCCTCAGCAGAAACAATTCATTGGCCGTGATCACCTTGGCTGACAGCAGCGTCAAGGAAATACCGGTCGGCGTGGCGCCGTATACCGTTGTACTTCACTCCGCCAAAAAAGCATACGTCAGCGATTGGGGCGGACGACAACCGCAAGCGAACGAGGTGACCTACGAAACCTCCGGCAGCAAGATCTTGGTGGATGCCAAAACCGGCGTCGCCAATAACGGCGCCATTTCCGTGGTTGATCTTGAATCCGGGCAGCAAATCAAATCTATCGACGTAGGTCTTCACCCAAGCGACCTGTTGTTGAGTCCGGACAAGGGCCGGCTTTTTGTCGCCTGTGCCAACAGCGATCAGGTGATGGTCATCGACACGGAAACGGATCAGGTGGTCGAAACCATTATCACCCGCCAGCACAATGACTTGCCTTTCGGCAGCGCTCCCAATGCTTTGGCCCTTTCCCCGGATGGCAAACGGCTGTTTGTAGCCAACGCAACAGACAATGCCGTCTGCGCGATCGATCTCGGCAATCCCAGTCGGATTGCCGGATACATTCCCACCGGCTGGTATCCCGGCGCGGTTCTGCTGGACAAAGCCGGCAAGTACCTGTTCGTGGCAAACGTCAAAGGGATCGGGTCGCGCAACCAGCAGACAGATCGTGGAGGATTGAACTCGCACGATCATTTGGGCACCATCTCGATTATCCCGATTACGCCAGAGGAAAAGCTCGAGGCCATGAGCCAAGTGGTGCGGGAGAACAATTTCAATTTTCGCAAGCTGGAGCAGAAAGCGCTACAGGGGACTGCGCAACGTAAAGTCCCTGTGCCCTTGTTGCCGGAAGAAACTTCCCATTTCAAACACGTGGTCTACATCATCAAAGAGAATCGCACATACGATCAGGTCTTTGGCGACATGCCGCAGGGAAACGGCGATTCCAGTCTGGTGCATTTTGGCCGTGCGGTGACCCCGAATCATCACGCGCTGGCGGAGACCTTCATCCTCTTGGACAATTTCTATTGCAGCGGCATTCTCAGCGCCGATGGTCATCAATGGGCCGATGAAGCTTATGCGACGGATTATCTGGAAAAGTCCTTCGGCGATTTTACCCGCAGCTATCCTTACGACGGCGATGACGCGTTGGCGTATGCCAGCTCCGGTTTCATTTGGGACAATGTGTTGCGGCACGGTTTGAGCTTCCGAAATTACGGCGAGTTCGTCGATGCGGTGATAGAGCCAAAGCGCGGGACTTTTACCGAGATCTACCAAGACTATCTAAAGGGAACGAAAAAGTTCAAGATTCGCGGCGAGGCCAACATTCCCCAGCTCGAGCCGTACCTCTGCAAAAGCTACATCGGATTTCCCGGCATCGTTTCCGACCAATATCGCGCCACCGAGTTCATCAAGGAGCTCAAGCAGTTCGAGAAAAAGAACAATTTCCCCAACTTTGTCATCATGCTATTGCCGAACGACCACACTTCCGGCACTCGTCCCACTCAGCCGACGCCCAGAGCGGCGGTGGCGGATAACGACTTGGCCCTTGGCCGCATCGTCGAAGCCCTCTCGCAAAGCAAGTTTTGGATGGAAACCTGCATTCTGGTCACCGAAGACGACCCGCAGGCCGGATTGGATCACGTGGACGGTCATCGCACGGTGGGATTGGTTATTAGCCCATACACGAAGCGCGGCGCAGTGGTGTCCGACTACTACAGTCAGGTCAGCATGGTGGGGACCATCGAGAACATTCTCGGCCTGCCGCCCATGAACCAACTGGATTTGGCCGCTGAGCCGATGACCGCTTGCTTCACCGAGGCTGCCGATTTCACTCCCTACAAATCCGTGCCCAACAACATTCCGTTGGACGAAGTCAATCCACCGTTGCAAGGACTCTCAGGGCCGGCACTATACTGGGCGGAGAAATCCATGGAGCAAGATTTGGAAGACATCGACCGCATCGACGAATACGTTTTCAATCGCATCATCTGGCATGCGGTGAAGGGATACGATGTGCCGTATCCGGAACTGGAGGCGGATTAGGGATTTCGGCAAACCGCAGGATTTCGGCTCGGAAGCGAGTGGGATCCCGTAGCCACCGCGGCACGGAGATCACGCCAAAGGCGGATG
>Ga0172369_10007729_pt1 | contig 12414 bp, 10 predicted proteins | sample LakKiv25m_FD_114539 | JGI IMG/M metagenome (GOLD analysis project Ga0172369, IMG submission 114539) | Freshwater microbial communities from Kabuno Bay, South-Kivu, Congo - kab_022012_11.25m | ecosystem: Environmental > Aquatic > Freshwater > Lake | place: Democratic Republic of the Congo... | reverse complement strand
GTTGCTGAAAACACCGAACGAAAAGTCGCACTGAATTTTTTTGAGAGATTACGCATGGAAGCCTTAAAACAAGGTTATCCGATTTCTATCACTACTTCAGCAACTATAGCGATATCGGTTGATCCGGTGTCTCTGAGTATGCGGTGTGCCAATTCAGGAGATGCGGCTGCACTTGCAAGTGAACTTAATCCAAATTGGAAACCAACCAAGGACGGTATGATGGTTAATCTTGAGCTCACTAAACTCGTGTGGAAACATGCACTCGTTGAAGATGGTTTTTTTATCAAAAAACAACAAGACGGTGGTCTTGTGGTAAAACCACTCGGAAATGGTGCCGCGCTTGTTGGTTCGTATGTACATTCGAGCATGAAATATCGTGATTTTGAGTTTCTGCCATTTAATCGCAAAAGAAAGAAAAGGCACACGAATGAAATAAAAAAATCAATGGAACGCTGGGGGGTATTGTCTTTTGTGACCGTTGCTATCACCGATTGTATTGATGGTGATATGCGCATGTGGGTAATTGATGGACAACACCGATTCGATGCGATGGAGTTATTACAAAACCCAATTCTTTTTACGATTGCGAATGTGCATTCAAAAAAAGAAATGGTTCGTTTAATAGCCGCACTTAATCGCACGTCAAAAAATTGGGCGCTACGTGATTATTTGCATTCTTGGTGTTCTATCGAAATTCCGGAATATGTGTTGATTCAGGAAACGCTCGGGAGAACAAAACTGCCGATAACACTGATCCTTGAAGCATTTTCAGGGCTCGATAGGCGTGCTGTTACTGAGAAATTTCAAGCTGGTGAGTTTGAAATTGCTGATAAAGAAAAAGCAAAGCGCTACATTGGGCATATTGTAGAGCTAAAAACGCTGATGCCGCGATCGCGAGCCATTCTTTCATGTTTACTTTCTCTGTTTAATCAATACGAGGAGAAATATAACAATGACAAGATGAAAGAGATGATAAAAGCAACGAAGGTTAAACTTGGTGGTAAGTTACCTTTCACGGCAGGAGATACCGCAGAAATAACGCTTAAAACTTTGCGTAAAATATACGAGGGTCAGTACCTCTAAAGCAAAGTTCAATAAAAACGAAAAAGCTTGTCGACAAAATCGGCAGGCTTTTTTCCTTGTGTGAAAGTGGTATGATAACGGGATGAAATATTTAGGGATTGATTATGGTAAACGACGTACAGGACTTGCAACCTCAAGCGAAGATGGGAGCATCGCCTTTCCTTTTACTGTGCTTGAAACATCACCAAATTTGGCGAATGATATCGCACAAATTATTGATAACGAGAGCATTGGAAAAGTCGTCATAGGTGAGTCAAAAGATACTCAGAATAATGATAATGTTATTATGAAAGATGTCCGTGAGTTTATAGGACAATTATCATTACTGACCTCGGTCCCAATAGATTTACAACGTGAAGATTTCACCACAAGTGCTGCACAACAACAGATGGTTCCGGAGAAAAATGTCACGCGTAGTCGTGTCAAAAAACCAATAGGGGATAATGATGCTATGGCCGCAGCAATTATTTTACAACGTTATTTAGATAAGAATAATAAATCATGAAATTAATTCTTCTTTCCAGTAGTCGGCTTATTCCAAAGGCAATCGAATTGGTTGATAAAAAACCATCGGATATTAAAATTGCTCATATTATTACAGCATCGAAAGCACATGATATTGTTAACTTTGGGTATCTTGAACGTACACGAGCACAGTTTGATGAACTTGGAGTTTCTTATGATGACATTGATATCGCAGGGAATAATGAACAAGTTTTATATGACATGCTCAAAAATTACGATATTATTTTTGTGAATGGGGGAAATACATTTTATTTATTAAAAGTAGTACGAGAAACTGGCTTTGAAAATGTTATTAAAAAATTACTTGATGAAGGAAAATTGTATGTTGGCGCAAGTGCGGGAAGTTATCTCGTGTGTCCAAGTATTGAAATGGCATTGTGGGGAGAACATCCAAAAGATACCTATGGGCTATCAGATTTTTCTGGTATGAATCTTGTGCCATTTCTTATGCATGTACATTATGAGCTGACAGAGAGAGACTTACTTTCTCGGAAAATCTTGGAGTCAAAGTTACCAATTCGAATTCTTACAGATGAGCAAGCATTATTAGTAGAGGATAAAAAAATTACATTTATGGGAGATGAAAAAGAAATAATTTTAGAGAAAAAAGAAGCTTATGTATCATATGATGATTTTAAAAAATTAAAAATGCAGATTGGGACAGTGGTTAAGATTGAACCTGTCGAAGGAACTGATAAATTGCTTCGTTGTGAACTTGATTTCGGTGATGTGGATGCCGAGGGTAATAAAGTATCTCGACAAATCGTTTCAGGAATTCGAGAATTTTACCCAGAATATGAACAGCTTATTGGCAAGCAATTATTATATGTGACGAATCTAGAACCTCGAGAAATTCGTGGAGTTATAAGTAATGGCATGCTTATGGCAGTTGATGGTATTGATGGTACCCCTGTATTTTTAATTCCTGAAAAACCTGTTCATCCAGGCTCTGCCGTGCGATAATCAACGATATGCCAGATCCCATTACACTTGTTTCTATGATCGGACTCGTTGGGGTCTTTGCTTTTGTTTTTGCAGAAACGGGACTTTTTTTTGGATTTTTTCTTCCCGGAGACTCGCTTCTTTTTACTGCAGGACTTCTTGCTTCACAAGGTTTATTTTCATTTCCATTACTTCTTGTTGGATCAATACTTGCGGCAATTATTGGTGATCAAGTTGGATATTGGTTTGGCAAAAAAATTGGACCAAGAATTTTTACGCGAGAAGACTCTTTTTTCTTCAAGAAAAAACACGTTGAAACAACACATGCATTTTATGAAAAATATGGTCCACGTACTGTGCTTATTGCGCGACTTATTCCTATTATTAGAACATTCGCGCCGATACTTGCCGGGGTGGGTGATATGAAATACAGGACGTTTGTTCTGTATAATATTATCGGAGGTGTGGTGTGGGTAACAGCATTTACGACGACAGGGTATTTACTTGGTGGCGTTATTGGTAATAATCTTACGATCATTGGGTGGATTGTTGGTGGGGTGATTTTTGTTTCTGTAATTCCGATTTTGAAAGAACTGATCTTCAAAATGAAAAAGAAAAATATTCAAGTATAAGAAAAGCATTCGTATGAAACAAACATGTCGTATCACCAACCAAGAATTTGAAATCTCGCCTGACGAAGTTTCTTTCTATGAAAAAATGGGCGTACCTCTACCAGAACTTCATCCAGATCTTCGTCTAAAGTGGCGAGCACTCTGGCGTAATGAAACAACATTATATTCTGGACGGAAATGCGACCTGTGCAACAAGAGTATTATTTCAATGTATAATCCAAAGCTTCCGTATCCCGTGTATTGTTACAACTGTTTTTATTCAGAAAAATGGGATCCAAAAAACTATGCCACGGATTACGATTTCTCGCGCTCATTTATTGATCAGATGAAAGAGTTTCTTGCGAAAGTTCCCAAGATAACACTCTATCTTTCGCTTGGGTATGGAGAAAATGTGAACAGTGAATATGTAAATATGGCAAGCGGTTGTAAAAATTGCTATCTCGTATTTAATACTGGTCCAGCTGAAGAATTATTGTATTCACGAGGGATGCGAAAGGGAACCGACTCATCAGATCTTTATTTTGGTTTTTCTGATGATCGCTGTTATGAATCAGTCAACATCGAAGAATCGTCTGGAGTGACTTTTGGACAGAATGTTGCTGGATGTGTTGATTCTCATTTTCTCTTGAATTGCAGTGGGCTCACCAATTGTTTTGGTTGCGTAAATTTGCGGGGTAAAAGCAATTGTTTTTTTAATGAACAACTTACAAGCGACGAGTATAAAAAGAAAATTGATGAAATATTGGGAAGCTATCAAAAGATTGAAGAATATAAAAAAAAATTTGAAACATTTGCACTACAATTTCCGATGCGTGAAAATAATAATTTAAAGAGTGTCAATTCGACAGGAAATTATCTTTCAGAATGTAAAAATGTACACAGTTCGTTTGAGGTTTTTGAATCAGAAGATTGTCGATATGTATTTTCTTCGAAGCTCATACGTGACTCGATGGGAATAATCGGCTATGGTACGAATTCTGAAAAACTTCTTGAATGTGTTGCAACAGGGTATACCAGTAATACGATCGCAACATATGGTGCAGAAAACTGTTCGAATATTTTGTATGGATTTTATACTTCGAATTGTCATGATTGTATTGGCTGTGATGCTTTAAGAAATTGTAAGTATGCGATTTTTAATAAAGAGTATTCAAAAGAAGAATACGAAAAAATACAAGAGCACATTATTTCCGAACTGAAAGAAAAAAAATTATACGGTCTTATGATGCCGCCAGAACTTGCACCTTTTGCCTATAACGAAACAATCGCGCAAGATAATTTTCCACTCTCAAAAGAAGAAGTTTTAAAACTTGGTTTTAGGTGGGAAAATGAAATTCAAATGACAAAAGGGAAAGAAACACTTGCTCCAGAAAAAATTCCTGATCATATATACGATGTACCCGAGAGCATCACACAAGAAATTTTGTGTTGTGTGGCATGTGAGCGTAATTACAAAATTACGGTGCAAGAGCTTCAATTTTATAAAAAGATGAATATCTCCATCCCACGGCAATGTTTCTATTGCAGGCATACCGATCGTATTCGTCGTCGAGGACCGTTTCAATTTTGGGATAGAAAATGTGCAAAATGTGAAAAAAGTATTACAACTAACTACCCGCCCGAGCGTTCGGAAATTGTCTATTGTGAAGAATGTTATAGAAAAGAAGTTATGTAATTACAAGTAAAAAGCGGTCGCACATGTGTACGACCGCTCTTGTTTGAAACCTTACGGGGTCTCTCTTTTTGAGCTTTACGGAGCTCGACTTGGTAATGTTTCAGTCACTTGCTTCCAGAATGGAAATTTGCCGTTTGCTTGTGTTTTAAACAAGTTCTGACCCCAGAATTGGGGCACTAAACACTAAAGAACAGTAACTCAGCTTGGTTCTAGTATCTCCCAATTTTAAAAGGTTGTCAACAACACTTTTGTTGAAAATGTCGTATAATACAAAGGTCTATGATTGAATTCCTCAAAAGATTAAATCCATTTAAAAAGAAAGAAGATATGGTCGTCAGTATGCAAATTACTGATGAATTAGTGCGTTTTGTGGGTGTAAAAAATTCTGATAAAGGTTTGTTTATCTATTTATTCGGAGAACGATATTTTTCTCCTGGAGTCGTTGTACAAGGAAAAATTTTAAATCCTGAATTGATGCGACAAACACTTGCTGATCTTAAGAAAACATATAATCTTGGTAAAGTGCATGTCGTTCTTCCCGAAGAGCAATCGTTTGTATTTCATTCTATGGTTTCAAAAAGTGATGGGGAAGAATTACAAACCATGATAGAAGATCATATCATGAGCTATTTGAAACTTCATACAAAATTGCCTGTGAAAGATATTGTTTGTGAATATGATGTTACGGGAGAAGAAAATGATGCGTATGAAATCTCAGTATGGGCAACACCACGATCAGTAGTAGATAGTTATGTTGAGGTTTTTGAAAATGCAGGGCTTGACCCAATAACTTTAGAATTTGGTTCACAAGTCATAACGAATGTATGTACCGAGAAAGATGGAAAAGAAACCTCGATTCTTGTTGATTTTGGAAATACCAAAACGCATGTGTCACTTGTAACCGAAGGTGTCGTCATGCATTCGGCAACGATACCTGTTGGGGAATATAGTTTGACACCAAAAATCCGTGAGTTTTTAAATATTTCTACACCAGAAGCAGAAAAGATAAAGAGAAAATATGGATTATTGCGTGGACACAAGGAACCGGCGTTACTTTCGGAACTTATTAGTGAAGTTTCTCCCGTGCAAGATTATATTGATCGATTGTATGTCGATTGGTATTTACAACCCATTGCAAGTAAGAAATCGCAAAATCCTATTACACGTCTTATTCTTCATGGAGAAGGTTCTCATGTTGTGGGATTGCGAGATCACATGTCGCAAGCGACATCTATTCCGACAGAATATGCTAATGTCTGGCGTAAAATAAAACTTCCTGAAGATCGTGCACCCGAAGTTACTTTTGAAGATTCACTTCGCTATGCGACAGCACTTTCATGTGCTCTTCATGCGATGGGGGAAGAAGAATAAAATTATTTTTTAACTCTGCAACTGTTGGACATTGAATGTCCAACAGTTTTTATATTAAGAGATTATGAATCATACCTCTGGTTGGAATCACCTCTCTGATTTTTGTCAGATCATTCGGTCGAAACACTACACTTTTTTAGTTGTATTATACTTCTTAAAAATGTGCACTTTCGGTTCGATTCTTTGATGTACCATGATAGAAAAGTCCAAAAGCGTCTCTTTCTTTAGTATAATTGTTTTGTGTGCTCCCGGTTGGAATCGAACCAACAATAGCGGCTTAGAAGTCCGCAGTTATATCCATTTAACTACAGGAGCATAATCTTGATCTATAGTAGCTTCTTGTGAATGAAATGTAAAACAAAATTGAAGAGGACTGTTTTTTGAGGTACTTGAAAAAACTTCAATTTCTAGTATGCTAGTGATTACTTAGTTGGCTTGGTTTACTAAAGTCATTAAGAAGAGGGAAATATAAAGGGGCGATTAGCTCAGTTGGTAGAGCAATCCGTTTACACCGGAAAGGTCGCAAGTTCGAGTCTTGCATCGCCCACACTTATGATAAATGAAAATCAATTATTTGGACAACTTAAAGATCTTCATGTTCCGGAGCATGTTGTTACTGTAGTTGCAAGTATACGATTCGATAAACAAGATTACAGTGCTTTTGAAGGAAAATATAATGATATTAAACAGGACGAACGTGATGTAGAAAATCTCAAAGAAAATTTTCAAAAAAAATTACGAGTTTTTAATGTTCACCGAAGATATGCTTTTGAACTTCAAAAACAAAAAGCGGATCTTTTTGAAGCATTTATACTTGATCAAGCAGGGAAAGCAGGTTGGTTTGGTAGTTCATCTCTTTTTCCCACAAAAGAAAATGACGATTTTTTGCGCGGGGTGGATGTTGTTATGGAATATGAAGAGGCAAGGGAAAAAAAACATATGGGTCTTGCACTTGATGTTACCTTTGATAGTACGTCGCGTCTTATTACTGAGAAATTCGATAGTCTTGTTGATGAAGTTGAACGAGGGACACTGAGCAGTGTGAAATATTTTGAAACAGAAAAAGGTGTTGGACTTGAATCTATCCCGCGCCTTGTTATTGGAGTTAATGAAAAACGAGTTACGGGCATTCTTGATTTATGGTATGCGCAAGGTACAAAAGATAGTGATGTTAAAGAATTAAATGAGAATCTTTTAAAACGGCACTATGTGCAAGTAATATTACTTCTTCAAATGAAACATCAACTTGCTGCTTTCAAGGAATTAGCACGTGCTTATTTTCATAATCATCTCGTTAATAAATTTGCGGAAGCTCTTGATTTTGTTGATGGACTTCTTGATCAAAAGAAAGATATCCATGATACGTATAAAGATAAAATTAATGATGATGAAACTCTCAAGGTTATCATTCGAAAGACTGATGAATTAAAAGTGCAAATTCCTATAATACGCGAAGAACAACTTAATAAACGAGCTGATAAACGATTAGGAATTAATAATTAATGTATGAATATTTCCATTCTCCACGAAACACCAGAATTGGTTGTGATTAACAAACCAGCAGATTTGATGGTTCATTCAGATGGAAAAAATAATGAGCCGACCGTTGTTGATTGGGTGCGTGAGCATTATCCAGAAATCGGCGATGTTGGTGAATCTGCGAAACTTACAACAGGAAAAATAATTGCTCGTCCCGGTATTGTGCATCGGCTTGATCGAGATACCTCGGGAGTTTTAATAATCGCAAAAACACAAGAGATGTTTTTACATCTCAAAAAACAATTTCAAGATCATACTATTCGAAAAATATATAATGCTTTTGTATATGGAAAAGTTGTTGATGACGAAGGAGTAATTAATACTTCTATTGGAAAAAGTCGAAGTGATTTTCGTATGTGGAGCGCAGGACGTGGTAAAAGGGGAATGGTGCGTGAAGCAGTAACCGAATTTACGATTGTGCAACGATTTGTATTGGGTGACCATACATTTACTTTCGTTGAACTTCGACCGCGAACGGGGCGGACACATCAATTGCGCGTACATATGAAATATTTGAATCACCCTATTGTTGCCGATGCATTATATGCAGGAAAATTATTTTCCAAGGGTAATAATCTAGGCTTTGAAAGACAAGCACTTCATGCGTATAAAATTACATTTTGCGATCTGAGCAGTAAAGAAGTTACGGTTAGGGCACCTTTTCCAGATGATTTTGTTCAAGCACAGAAAAAGGCGAATCTTATATTAAAATAAGTCTTCATACTGTTGGACATTGAATGTCCAACAGCTCGCTATAAAACTTGTCAAAAAGTGCCCTCTATGATAGAGTACACCTCGTTAATCAGAACAAATATGACTATATCAACATTACCATTTGCGCCACAAAACGTTATGAATCGCAAGGAATTAAAACTTCGTGCGGGAGACACAGTGCGTGTATATACAAAAATTGAAGAAAAAGGAAAAATACGACTTCAAATGTTTGAAGGACTTATTCTTGCAACAAAACATGGCGCTGAAACAGGAGCAACCTTCACCGTACGAAAAATTTCTCATGGTGTTGGTGTGGAACGAGTATTCCCATTGTATTCTCCAGCAATTGAAAAGATTGAAATCATTAAACGATCTCAAGTCCGTCGTGCAAAACTTTATTATCTCAGAAACAAAGTTGCTCGCGATATCCGTCGCAAAATGCGAAACTTTATTGAATTTTTCGCCTCAACAGAAGATCTCCAAAAAGCTCGCGATGCAGCAATTGCTGAAACTCCAGATGTGATTCCAGAACTAAAAATTGAAGCAAATCCAGAAACAACTGAAATTCCAGCAACTGAAAATAAAGAAGCATAATAAACGCTTACTCAAAAATCCCGCGTCTGCGGGTTTTTGTTTGCTTGACATAACACTCTACTGTCTGTAGTGTAGAGAAAAATTTAATCTATAAACTCTTTAAAAAAATCACATGAATCCAATATTAGAAAAACCTATTGAAACCAAGGACGAATTTACAACGTTCAAAAATGAATTTGGAGCTGAACATAAACTGCCTGAGATTTTTGCTATAGGTAAACCTTTTTATGACGAAAAAAAGGAACTGTTAGCGGTGAAATATCTGTCAATTAATGTGAATACCAATTATGGTTTTATTGCAGCTGTTATGCATTTTTGCAAGAAGCAGCAATTTACAGAACCAACAGCTTTCATTGTTAATCGTGAGGTGAAGCAGAAAATATTCAGAACTTATTTCGGACCTTTCCAAGGGGAAAATGGTCACAGAAATATAGATACATTTCTGAATACTGATCCTTATGGACAAAATGACAGAGTGATTATGGTATATCCAACACGCGAAGATTTACAGAAAAAAGCTGAAACCATTGCTGATGCCGACTGCAGGCTTGCGCTTTTATCTAATCGCGATTTTAAACCGAACACTATAAATCTTGATGGAATATTTGGTTTGTTACCAATAAGGTATTTTACGTCTGCAAGTGTATATACTCGTGAGATGTGGCAGAAAAAATTCCTCGTAGGAAATATGGAGCATCTTGTTACGGTGGATAAATTTCCGCCAATGTGGTGGGGAACTATGATTCCGGAAGGTGTGCGTATTGCAGATACTTCACGTGTTCGCCAGGGCGCCTATTTAGGAACAGGAACGACCGTAATGCATGAAGGTTTTGTTAACTTTAATGCAGGTACAGAAGCAGGCGCTATGGTGGAGGGACGTATATCTGCGGGTGTAGAAGTGGGACCTGACTCTGATATCGGAGGTGGTGCATCTATTATGGGTACACTATCAGGTGGTGGTAAAGAAGTTATTAAAATTGGTAGTAACTGTTTAATCGGAGCAAATGGAGGCACTGGAATTTCTTTGGGTGACCGGTGCACGATAGAGGCAGGACTCTATATTACTGCTGGAATGCCCATTGAACTTGTTGATGATGAGTTTGATGTCGTAAGTATTAAAAATAAATTCCAACTTCATAAGAAAGGTTTTGACGAAGAACAAGGTGAGTTACTATCACCAAACTTCTTTGTAAAAGCAAAAGAACTTTCTGGACAAAGTGATATGCTTTTCCGCAGAGATTCTGACACAGGAAGAGTCGGGCTTTATAAAAACAAAAAGCCAAATAAATTGAATGCTATATTGCATGCAGCAGTTCCTGTAGGAGATAAGAAAGATTAATAGAGCAAAAAATTGTTCACATCAAAAACCCGTTTTCAAAAAAAACGGGTTTTTGTTTGCATAAAAGGTCTTTTTGTTTATACTACCTTTCATATGCCCAGGTGTTGAAACTGGTAGACAAGCTACCTTGAGGTGGTAGTGCGTAATTGCGTGCTGGTTCGAATCCAGTCCTGGGCACCAATAGGGAACTCATCGGTTTTTTGGAAGCCAACATGCGGGACGCGCGAAGCGCGTCCCAAGGATTCCCGCCGATTTTCCCAAACGAATTCAGAATTTTTGGCGTGCTTGCGCGCACTGTTTTTTCGCCAAGGAGGAGGTTCGAGCCAAAGATTTCTTTGGCTTTGACCTTTTTACTAAAAAGGTCAGTATCCCGTGCGATTCCGTCTAGTGTTTGAGCGTCTTTTATCCATTCCTTCATCGGTTCGAGCCAATCATTCTGCTTGTGTGAAAGAGATGTCATTTCTTCTTGGAGCGACTTCTTTTCAGATAACAACTTTGCTTTTTGTGAGGTGTAGTCCACTTGTTCAATCACTTGGTCTAAATATCCCGTAAGAAGTCGCTCTAACTTTTGTGAAATAACATTTAACTTTTCCTCTTTCTCTTTCACACTAGCAGTCAAAGACGGGGCGGAATTGCTAAAATCCTTTTCTGCCATTTTTAACAATTCTTCCGCCCAGTCTTTGGGTAAAGAAACTTTTTGAATGAGCGATGACAACTGGCGATCCAATTCTTTTTCTCGAACGGCAGATTCGGGACATTTGATAGTTTTAGATTTTTTAGAACAACGATAGTATGTATACTCGTGAACATTTCCATTTTTCTGCCGTTTGAATTTGTGTTCGCCAGTTATCATCATTCCGCAAGAAGCACAGGAAATTAAACCGCAAAAAGGTTGAGGTTCGTTTTTAGCTTTTCGTTCAGGTTGTCCACGGAGTTTCAACATTTCCTGCGCTTCATCAAAAAGTTTCTTTGAAATGATTGGCTCGTGTCTACCTTCGTGGAGTTCACCGCCATACTTAAACAAACCGATGTAGAATGGATTTGAAAGAATAAAAGACGCTTTCGTTTTTGAGATTCTCTTTCCGGTTCGGGTGGTAACGCCGGATTTCGCCAAAAAGTTTGCGATATCTTCTAACCTTTGATTTCCTTTTACATATCTCTCAAAAGCCAAGCGCACAATTTTAGATTTTCGTTTTTCCACGACAATAGTTTTTGTCCTGCTATCGTTTAAATATCCCACTGGCGCTTGGCTTGGGAATATGCCCATTCTGACTTTTTGGCGAAGTCCGCGTTTCGTATTTTCGGAAAGAGAATCTACAAAATATTTGCTTTGGACAAATGCCATTGATAACGAAAATTTCCCTTGCGGAGTATTTTCAAACCAATGCGAGGGAAATTTGAGGCTCGCAAGTTTCCCTGTGTCGAGGAAATATACAATCTGTCCACCGTCCACCGAATTGCGCGCGAGGCGATCTGGGTGCCAAGAAACGATACCAGACACCTCGCCTCGTTCAATGCGCTTTAACATTTGCCCGAAAATAGGTCTGCCAGGAATTTTAGCAGATTGTTTTTCTATAAATTCCTCAACGACCTCTAAATTCTGCTCTCGGGCAAATGAGCGCAATTCGGTGAGTTGAGCGTCAATACTTAATACTTGTTTATCCTCAACATCTGTTGACTTGCGAGCATACAAAAAGAATTTTTGTGACATATATTTTACAAAAAAGCAGAAATGGCTACACTAGTGTACTCAATCTAACGTTAGTTAAACTGTCTAGTATAGCCATTTCTGCTAACTAACTAATAATGATTGAGTACACTTCTAGTATAGCAAAATATATTTTCAATCACAAAATTCTTTTTGTATTTGTCCAAAGCAAATTTTGAATTTGTATCGCACGGGATTTTGAACCTCCTCCTTGGCGAAAAAACAGTGCGCGCAAGCACGCCAAAAATTCTGAATTCGTTTGGGAAAATCGGCGGGAATCCTTGGGACGCGC
>Ga0172369_10007727_pt1 | contig 12415 bp, 5 predicted proteins | sample LakKiv25m_FD_114539 | JGI IMG/M metagenome (GOLD analysis project Ga0172369, IMG submission 114539) | Freshwater microbial communities from Kabuno Bay, South-Kivu, Congo - kab_022012_11.25m | ecosystem: Environmental > Aquatic > Freshwater > Lake | place: Democratic Republic of the Congo... | reverse complement strand
CCGCAAATTATCAAATAAACGTATCTATCCGGCAATCGATATTGTTTCATCAAGCACACGCCGTGAAGATCTGTTGCTTGAAAAGGATGTTCTGCAACGTATCTGGATATTACGAAATCACCTCGCCGATATGAATCCTCTGGAGGCAATGGAATTTCTGAAAGAAAAGATGAAATTTACCTCTACCAACGAGGAGTTTCTGATCTCAATGAATGGCTGACGCCAGGCACTCTTATCCAACTGCCGGCAGATTTATTACTTTTCATTATCTAATTTTTCTATCTCAAAATTAGGCTCTTGTTAGGAAAAGTATCCTACTGAGATTAATAAAATCTGATTTCTTTTTAATATTTGTCCTGACATAAGGAGATAAGTAATTTACATTGTAAAACCTTTGTTTTATTGTTTTATATACGAAATTACATCAATGTTTTCTGGAAATATTAATTTGGTTGCCTTTTACATTGTATATAGAAATAAACTTAACCTATAAGAATTTTTGTAATTTTATATCTTAAAATTGCATTGTTTATTATATGGTAAGGTTATATATTATTGATGATCACTATCTTATTGTAGAAGGATTATATTCATCCTTCAATCTCGAATCGGAGGATTTTAGAGTAGTAGGAGGCAGTTTGACCATTGAGGATGCATTAAATAATATTTCTTTAGATAATGTTGATATTATTGTCTTAGATCTGTTTCTTCAGCAATCAAATCCGATTTCAAACTACTCAAAATTAAAAGAAGCCTTTCCTTCTATTTCTATTGTTGTCCTTACTTATGATAATTCTCTTCTTTGGAAAATTCAAATGTTCATTTTGGGAGCGAAAGCATTTATAAATAAAAAGGAGGACAAATCTGTTATGAAACAGAAACTACTCCGGGTTGCAGCCGGTGAAACTCTGATTCCTCCCGATCTTTCACAGATCTTGATTCCGGGAAACCTTAATCAAATCAGCTTCCAATTAATGCAAGAATATATTCAAATTATTGGTGAGCTGGCAAACGGTATGACTAGCAAGCAAATCGCGTTAAAATTGAAAAAATCCGATTCCTATATCGAAAAAAAACTTCAAAATATAAGGGAATATTTTAAAGTAAAAACAAATTGTGAATTAGTATCCAAATTCTCAACAAAACAATTACCTCTGTTATTTTCCTGATCCACTTTCCGTTTTTCGGATATTTTTCGACGAATTTTGTACAAGATTTTTTTGCAATGCTTTTGTTAATTTAGTTACTATTGCAACAGCAACATCTAATATTTATCATAATTATGTATCGATTTATACTTTTTATGGGATGTTTTTTTTCATTCCATTTCTCTGTCTCTTTATTTGCACAGGTACAAAACCCGGTATCAGCATTTCCACTTGATCCGTCCCGATCGGTTCTGTTCGGGAAGGACGTCATCATTTCGGATGAGGCTGATCAGAACCAGCGGAATATTGCCATCTGCTCTGCTTTCAACGGGTGGCTGTATGCGGCCTACTGGTATCCAATTACTATTTTTAATGAAGGATTTTTATATACAAGACCGGTTATAAAAATACATATATCAACTGATTACGGAATGAACTGGACAGAATTGACAAGTATTGAAGTAACCGAGGTTAATAAGTATGTTGCCGGATTAAAAATTGTAACAACCGGACAAACAAATCAGGATATTAAAATAATAATTGGATATCGCTGGACCCATACTGATGACCCTCATTGGAGTGGCAAAGCTATTGTAGCAAGATATAACGGCATTACAGGAGCGTTCGAAGACATTATATTTCAATCAGCCCCGGGGATAGAAATATTAGATATTGCGTTAGCCAGTGATGTGAATTACCCTGCTGAAGGCGCAAATCCAAACAGTCTGGCTTTGCTTTTATCAAAATTGGATCAATGGGTGGACGATGATTCGATCACTGTTTATACTTCAAGTAATGGCGGAATGTCATTCGATGGTCACAAATCCATTACAGGATATTCAAACAGCGGATGGTTCAGAAGAGTTTCTTTAGCTTATGGATTTTCACCAACCTGTAACAATGGTACATATTATGCTTGTTGGGAAAAAAAAGCCCCGGGTTTCAGAGATTTATATGTCGCACATTCGACCCCAAATTTCGACAGTCCGTTTACCTCTCCGGTTCGTATTGATAGTCTTGATCCGGCAACAACGAGCATGTGCAGGAATCCAGCCATTTCGTGCCAGTATAGCAACACAAATAACGACAGCTCAAATCTTACCGAAGTCATCGTTTTTGAAAAATATTTACCTGATGATGAAAGGTGGGAACTGGCAGGATGTTATAATCTTCAATCAGCCTCATCCAGTCACTTTCATCCCTTTTCGGTATCAGCCGGCACCAACATATTGGTGCAACCCGATATCTGCTTCAATGATGACAACTCGAAGTTTTATCTGGCATACTACGATTCGACCGGTGCAAAACTCCCCCTGCTGGAGAAGGATGTAAATATGGCGGATCCCAGCTCATGGACAGTCGTCAGTCCCGATTACCATGACCTGTTTACATTGTCGGCTCCGGCTCCTCAGGTAAGTTATAATTTCGGGAAACAGGATGTGGTGAATGTATGGACCTCGAAACGATCCAATGGTAATAAAGCAGCTCTATTCGATGCTCCATATAGTACATATACTGCAATACACCAGAATGCAACAACAAATAATAAAGAAAGTGTGATTGCATATCCCAATCCTTGTTCCTTTAAGATCAATTTTTCATTTAATCTTTCAAGTGTTGAAAGGATTCAAATCTCATTATACAATTTGTTGGGACAACAGATAAAAGTTATTTGTGATAAAACCTGGCCTTCAGGTGAATGGCTAATTGCGGGTGATATTGCTTCTGTGCCAAATGGAAGTTATTTTTATGTTTATCAGTCGGATAAAGTAACAAAGGCAGGAAAAATTCAGATCAGTAAATGATTGAAATTTTTTAAAAATATTGCATAAGACAATGAAAAACAATAACAAAATGAAAACAAGACAGATTATTTTCCTGTTAATCATTATGGTTTTATCAGGAGCAACCGAACTTTCAAATGTACAGGCACAACAATCATTTCAGTTAAATGGTTATGAAAATAGTAACCTTTTTCAATCAAATTATAAAATTGGTGTCAACACGCAAGCACCACAATATACATTAGATGTATATGGAGATATTGGATGCCGGAATAGACTGTTGTTTATTGCCCAAACTGAGGCTGAAATATCAATGGTTCAACCTGGTACGGAATTGCTATTCAGATTTCTCAAACTTTCCACACCGCCAAACCCACCGGAAGAAGTGATACCATTACGTGTCAGATCTACCGGGATCAAAGTTGACGGTTTAATCGAATGCAATACCTTTCAGTTACATGATAATGCTGCGGAGGGGAGGATACTGGTTAGCGATATAGATGGATATGGAATTTGGACAGATGGCTCCTTATTTCATGATGATGATTGGCTAATTGAAATTCCAATTGGTAAAGGCAACCTGAAAAACTTGTATCTGAATCCAGATTATCAGAAAGTTGGCATTGGAACAGATCACCCAAAACAGGCATTGCATGTACAGGGAGGGAATATATTAATTTCCAAGAACCCTGGTGAAGCACCGGGGAGCATTAATGGAAGCATCTATTTTGGGGCGGAGGTGACAAATGAATACCCTAATGGGGAATGGGGTATTGAATATTACAGTCAAGGCCTGAATTATATTGAAGGTTTGAACTTCTGGAAGGTTGCATCTGCGACCAATCCGGGAGCAAACTTTTGCTTATTTCTCAGAAATGACGGCACGGTTGGAATGGGAACTTCCGAAACACATGGATATAAACTTGCAATTGCGGGAAAAGTCCTTTGTGAAGAACTTAAGGTCAAACTTGTAGCTGATTGGCCCGATTATGTTCTTGACAAGAAATATAATATTCCCTCTTTGAATGAGGTTGAACAGTTTATAATTGAGAATAATACTTTACCTGATGTTCCTTCGGCTAAAGTGGTAAGAGAAGAAGGTATCAGTGTTGGTGAAATGAACGCCATACTTTTGAAAAAGGTTGAGGAGCTTACCCTCTATGTAATAGCTATGGAAAAAGAGATAGAGCAACTGAAAGCCCAAAATAAAAACAAATAAACAACAGGAAATCATGATTAGAAGAAGTATACTGTTGATGTTTTTTGTCTTTGATGTCTGGTTACTCAATACAACACCTGTAGCCGGCCAGGTAACTTTTTCCGACTGGATAATAAGGTCCGGAACAACAGGCTGGGACATTGTCAATGATATAGCCATTGATACTTCGGGGAATGTTTATATCACCGGCAGCAATACAGATACAACATCGACATCCAAGCTATTAAATATTAAAACCAATTCTGTCCGCTACCAATATGTGGAGAAATTTGATACATCCGGAAAGTTGTTATGGCACAGGAGGATTGTACCCACCGATGAAGGGTATGGAGGATTGTTGGCGATCACCAGGGATAACCATATTATAATTGCAGGTGGTGCCGTTCAAGGTAACGCAGACGGGAAACCAAATTATAAAAAGATCTCATTTTTTCTTACATGTATTGATGTCGGGGGAGATTTGTTATGGACACAAACGTTTACAGGTACTAATCTTGATTACTTTACTTCACTTACTTTAAATCCAGTAGATCAGACAATCCAGCTTGCCGGTTATTTCCAGGATACCTTGAGCATTGATCAAGAGAAAGTTGTAAGTACACATAGATCAGATGCACTGCTATTGAATTTTGAATCCTGTGGAAAGTTCAAGAACATGCAGCTAATTAGTGGAATAGGACATGAACGAATAAGTGCTGTTGCATATGATATCCTTGGATACAGGTATCTGGCCGGAACCTTTCACAAGAAAGTCAATCTTGGAAATGATGTTTATCTGGAAAATGAACGACCAAATGAAGATGCGGTTTTTATTGCACAGTACGATCGTTTTGGGAAACTCATGAAAGGAAAGAAAGTTTGTGCAGGGAAGAATGTTAAAATTAAATCCTTCGTTAGAGTTGGAGACAGGTTTTTTATTGCAGGATGTTTTGGTAATATTCTTAAGGCTGAAAACCATGAACTTTATTCAAAAGGAAGCGACGATATTTTTATTATCTGCCTGGATAATAAAATGACGCCTGCCTGGATTAAACAATTTGGCGGTGACAGAAAGGACAGAATAGCCGGTTTATTGGTGAAAGGAGACGATATTTTGTTTACCGGTTCTTTTTCTTCCGAAATCTCTCTGGGACAGGTTAAAATTTCTTCTGCTGACGGAGGGAATAATATTTTTCTAATATCTATCGACACAACCGGAAATGTTAACTGGACAAGAACCTTTGGCGGACCTTCAGACGATTACCCTAAAGGTATGAAAAGCTCCGCGTCTGGATTCATTTATATTACAGGTTCCTTCAGGGAAACAATGAAGGTTTCGGATAATACTATACAGTCCAAAGGAGAGGAAGATGTTTTTATTGCCCGGCTTGAGGATTGTAACGAAAAGCTTCCGGGATTTAAACGGCCTGAAGTATTATGTGAGGATGATCTGATTATTTTGGACGCAGGGGCAGGATTTTCTTCCTATAACTGGAGTAATGGATTAAGTTACCAGCAAACATTGGTCGTTGAATCTGAGGGATATTATCCTATCGAGCTGGTTTCACCAAATGGTTGTGTTATATATGATACTGTTCAAGTTAAAGAAATTGATAATCCGGATATTTTTATCGGGAATGATACCACTATTTTTGACACCTCATTATTGACCTTATCTGTTACAGGAAACTATACCTCCTATCTCTGGAATAATGGAGTAAAAGAGCGTGTAAATGTTATCAAAGGATCAGAGTGCGTAATCGGTGTGAATCTTATCCATGTCACAGTGACGAACCAGAATGGTTGTATTGGACAAGATGATTTGCTTCTCAACGTTTCTCAAACCAATTCACTAAATATTTTAGAGGACTTTTCTTCAACTTTTTTCCTTTACCCGAATCCAACACCGGATGTAATCAATGTATATTTCACTAAATCATTGGAGTCGCTTAACCTTAAAATTTACAACCAACTTGGGGTTTTAATAACAGAAAAGGAGGTCACTAATTATATTCAAAACTCGCTTATGGTTTTCTCCCTGGGATCATTTCCGCCAGGATTATATACACTAATTATCGCCACGAATTCGGGATTTGCAACGATGAAAATTGTACTTCAGTAAAACTATTAAAATCTTAAAATACGGATTCATGAATACTTTCATCAAAATCTTTTTTCTTTCGATTTCGATTGTACCAATCATATGTATTGGACAAGAAGGTCCTACATTCCTGGGTTTTATTCCTAACAGTACTCCGCCGTCGCCAAATGCATATGAACTAGGCAAATATGGACAAGTGCAAGTAGGTTTATATACTGGTTCGGTCAACTTCGATTTACCATTATATACATATAAAACAAAACACTTAAGTGTTCCTATATCATTGCAATATAATTCGAATGGCATCAAGGTTGATCAAATTGAATCAGCTGTCGGACTTGGTTGGAGTCTAAATGCTGGTGGGATTATCACTACAATTGCACGCAACAGATCAGATGAACTTTCTGATTGTATGTACCCTCCAGTAGAAATTGAAACTATTGATCAAGCAGGGGCCGCTGAATTTTTTAGTTCGGTTGGTAATGGAGGTGGTGATGCTGAACCAGATCTGTATATGTTCAATTTTATGGGATATTCTGGACTGTTTGTCTTTGATAAAGATCATAATATTGTTCAAATGCCTTTACAGGATTTAAAAATTGAGGAAAACGAAGATGAAGGGTTTACTATAACTTGTTCTGATGGTGTAAAGTATTTTTTTAATGATAAAGAAACGGTCATGACCAGACTCTGTTGTTATGTTCCACTTCCACCATATGAAGAGAGGGTTAATGCGTGGTATCTGTCTAAAATTGTTCATCCATATGGTGATAAAATTATATTTGAATACTTTTGTAATAATCTCACATGCACAACAGCAGTGAGTCAAACTTACGTAGCAATAGATCCTCCTGGACAAATCGTCTGTGGAATTAGGGAAGTTGACGATCCCGGCGTTAGGGGTCCCTATTATCATAAATCTATTAATACATGTCAAAGCTTAACAAGAATATTTTCTGATAACTTTGAACCACCCGATGATATCGAAGAACCAGGAGAAGTTATTTTCTCCTCAGAATATCCATCACCAACCAGTCCAGGCTATAAACTATTCAACAACATTTCTGTTCATAATAGGTACAATGAAGAAATAGAGCGATTCGAATTTAATTATACTACCACTATTGCTAATCAAAGAGTATTCTTGGAAGGTGTACATTTCAAAGATCCAGAAAAATCCTACCACATGGAATATATCAGTCCGGAATTACTACCTCCAAGATTATCTTTTGCCCAGGATCACTGGGGATATTATAATGGCGCGACAAGTAATGTAAATTTTTATCCTGAAATCCCTGATGACATTTATTTCAGCGGTATAAATGGCGCAAACAAGGAGCCAAATGGAGAACATTCTGTATATGGATTACTAAATAAAATCATATATCCAACCAAAGGATATTCAGAAATAATCTATGAACCAAATGATTATTATGGTTTAAAACACGAATCGGGTCAATATACAACAATAAGCTTATATGTTGAAACAGGTGAAGAAGGCTTTGGTCAACAATATGCAGATGAAACCATTATCGAAAGTGTTGCAAATCAGTATATTCGAATTTCTGTTAACGTTAATGAAATTAATAATCAATATCCTGAAGAGTGCTCGGGTTTTCCTCCAGACAGAGCTTGTGCATGGTTTAGGGTAATCGATAATTCAACTGGATATGTGTTGCCTCTTTATATTTATATTCAAGGAGTTGGTTATGTTCTAAGGGGTGGAGGAGATCTCTTTTATCCTAATGGTATGGATAATATATGTTATGCATACCTTGACCTTGATAAATCCTACACCTTAAGTCTTTGGCCGAAGAGCTTTTGTATGTCATCATTGGCAAACATTAAATACTTAGAAGTTGCTCCTTATGAATTTTATACCAATATTGAAACTGGCGGTCAACGAGTAAAAAGTAAAGTTGACCACGATCCAGTTACAGGAAAAGATGAAATTAAACGATATTATTATTATCAGAAGGACGATCCAGAAAAATCCTGCGGCGTTAATGGACAAAAAGCACAATATATCACTCCTACCGTTTTTCAGGTTCAGTGTTCCGAATATGTTCAGAACCCAGCATACTATATGGTTCTTGGCGCTTCAAGTTTGTGCCCCTTGTTTAATACACATAATAACAATATCTACTATCCAAATGTAACCATCAGTTTTGGGGGTCATAATTTTGAGAATGGGGGAGAATTACACGAATTTTTTAATAATGAAGATACTCAAGGTATTGTTCTTTTTGGGAAAAAGATATTGGAATCTCCATGGACCAATTCAGGATGGAGGACCGGTTTAGAGAGTAAATCTACAGTTTTTAAAGTGGATAATAGTGGGTCCAAAATATTATTAATGGAGACTTTAAACGAATATTCTACTTATCAGAACCAAAGCATCAATCATGTTGCTGGTTATGCCATTAGAAAAAAAGATACTTATTTAGTCCCTGAGCCAGGAGATATTTATAACCTTGATATAACAAAATATCAAAACTACTCTTATTGGAAATACCCGATATCCTCAACAATAAAATTATACGACGAAGATGGTTTAAATCCTGTTTCAACCACAATAAATTATTTCTACGACAACATCGACCATCTTCAACTGACCCGGACTGAGAAACTGACCAACGATGGGGTGACTAAAATTACCAAACAGTTTTTTCCGGATGATGTTCCTGATTTACTTTATCGGAATATCTTGTTACAGCAATATCGTATTGCCGAAAAGGTTATGGAAGAAGAATATATTAATTCTCAGAAAGTTTCATCTTCGCGTGTAACATATAATGACTGGGGAAACAATTATATCCATCCCGAATTTATCACATCATCTACTTATGACAATCCTTTAGAACCCAGAGCAAGATTTTATAGTATTAACACAGCCAACGGGAATCCTTTGGAATTCTCAAAAGAGAATGATATCCATACATCACTTTTATGGGGATATCAGGATACAAAACCAGTCATTAAAGGAGAGAATGTCAGCTATAATGATCTGGTAACTGCAGTAAATCAAACGAATGCAAATATTGAACAACTTCTTTCCCCGAACGGAATCGGAGATTTAACCTTACCGGCACAAAGAAATGAATGGAAAAACTTTAATACAACCTTACGGAGCCATCCATCATTACAACATGCAATGATCACCACATATACTTACAAAAGCCTTGTTGGCTTAACTTCCTCAACAGATCCAACTGGGTTAACAACCTATTACGAGTATGATAGTTTTGGCAGGTTGATCTATGTCAGAGATAACGATTATTCTATTTTGAAAAAATACGATTACCATTATAAAGAGTAGATAGCTATGATGTTAAAACTCTATTCACTTAAACTATCGGACTACATAAGAGTTACTGTTTTTCTTTTTATGTTTTTCGTTCTGTCGGCTGTTCATTCCCAATATCCCTATACGATAACTATGAGCCAGTCGATGATAGGTGATGCAACGGTTGTTGCAAAGCTGGAGGTTATTCATTTACCTGGTTTTGAAGTGAAGGCAGGTCTGGAATATCATGCGTTGATCGATTATGAATTTAACGGCAATGGCTCCCCTTATGATCCTCCGCCACCGCCTGGAGAAATTGCAGTGTCCCCTTCCAATATGAATTATATCATAACACATACAGCGCAGGTTGCAGATTTTAATCCTGCAGCAGCAGTCACATGTGATAAAGTAGACATTAACATCCAGTATTTCGATGGTTTGGGTAGAAATATTCAGGACGTTGCGGTCATGGGCAGCCCTGAACAGAAGGATATGATACAGCCTTATTCTTATGATCTGGTTGGGAGAACTGATTTCGCGTTCATTCCTTTTGCCTCTGCAAATCAAATAAACGGCCAATTTGATCCTGACTATATAACTCACCAGCAAGCATTTATCAGTAGTTTATATGGACCATTGGACCAAAATTATGGTTATTCAGGGTATTTATATGAACTGTCACCTTTAAACCGGTTAAAAAAACAATCTGCCCCGGGTGTTGCCTGGGCTTTTAACTCTGATCCTTCCAATGAGCATGTTAAGGAACTTGAATATGGGACAAACCAATCAACAATTTATGGGTGGAAATGGGAGAATAATGGCTTCTCACAGGTACACTGGGCTGCCGGACAACTCATTGTAAACACAACAAAAAACGAAAATACGTATTCAAACCGTACAGTAACAAGGGAGTATAAAGATAAAAATGAACGTGTTGTCATGGTTGAGACCTTAAATAATACCGAGTCCCTGAAAACAAGGTATGTTTACGACGACCTGGGGCTTTTATACTGCGTAGTCCCTCCCAAATCCTCAACCCCTGCCAATAATCCACAAATATCAGATATGTGTTATTATTACACTTATGATAAAAAAAAGCGGATGGCGACTAAAAAACTACCGGGTAGTGAAACTGTCTATATGGTTTATGACAAGAGGGATCGTCTGGTCATGAGTCAGGATGGGAAGATGAGAGAAGAACATCCACAATGGTGGTTCCTAATTTGTTATGATGAACTGAACCGCCCTGTAATGGCAGGAATCTACCATCATTCTTCTACCCTGACACAGGTGCAGATGCAAAACCTGTTTGAAGGCCTTGGAAATTATAATGAGAGCATAAATGGGATGTATGATGACATACATCACGGTTATACCCGTAATGTTGCCGAAGGTCTTGGCGGAGGTATTGATGCTTTTGATGTTCTTACAGTTAATTATTATGGTAATTATGATTTTGCGGATAACTATGCTTTTACCGAAGTTCCGGAAATTGTTAGCCAGGCAGATATTCTGGTAAGCCCTGTAACTCAAACCACAGGCGTCAAAATCAGAGTTCTTTCGAGTGAAGTGCAATGGCGACAGTGGATGATAAAGGCTATGTATTATGATGATAAGTTCAGGATTGTTCAGACAGTTGGTGATCATCAGTATACCTTAAATGAAAAAGATATTATTTCAAGCAAATACTCCTTTACCGAAAGGTTGGAAGCCATAAGGACAAAACACACTGCTTTTGAAAAGACAATTGAATATACAGAGCGGTTTATATATGATCATTCGGGCCGGTTGATTGAGCAACTTCTTGAAGGATTACCCGGACAATCCACAATATTACTATCTTCTATGCACTATGATAATGCTGGGCAGTTGAAAAAGAAACAAATAAACTCTATTGAGGAGGGAGGAGCATTCCTTCCCTTCATTCAAAAGGTCGACTATGGATATAATATCAGAGCATGGCTCACAAACATTAATGATATAGCCGGAAGCATGACCGAAAATGATATCTTCTCCATGAGATTGTTCTACAACAACCAATTGGATGGTGTTTCAAATGTGCCTCAGTATAACGGGAATATTTCAGCGTTGAGGTGGAACACAAATGACCTTCAGGACTATCATGCCTATTCATTCGCTTATGATCCTGTGAACAGGCTTACGAATGCACAGCACTTTCAGGAAACAGGAGGAGCCATGGTAATGGAAGATTCATGGTCGGAAAAGAACATCACCTACGATGCAAACGGGAATATCCATTCCATGGACAGATATACTGCAAACGCGATAAAAATTGATGAATTGAACTATGGCTACCTGAACGAAGGAAACCAGATTGGTTATGTTCAGGATGGCAAGGGTGATGCACCGGGTGTGGTTGATTATCCCGGAGATAATTCAACCATAATAGACTTTGAATATGACAAAAACGGGAACATGAAAATTTGCAGGGACAAAGGAATCAACACCGGAATCCTATATTCTCATCTGAACATGCCGGAGCTGATTGAATTCGGGAACGGAGAGAAGATTATCTACCTGTATGATGGTGCAGGCGCTAAACTGGCTAAAAAAGTAGTTCAGGATAATACGATTCAGAATACTTCACTGATTTATTTGGGTAATTTTGTATACGACTGGAACGGATCAATGCAGTATATTTTAACCAGTGAAGGCAGGCTGGTACCAGACAATAAATCGTACCGTGTTGAGTATTTCATGAAGGATCACTTAGGAAATACACGAGCAACTTACGCATACGCAGCACCCGGTGTTCCACAGGTTGCCGAATACCAGCACTACTATCCCTTCGGAATGCAAATGGAAGGATTGTGTCAACCAATCCTTTTTGATATTGCCAACAACCAACTATACAACGGAAAGGAACTTCAGGCTGAT
>Ga0172369_10007726_pt1 | contig 12416 bp, 11 predicted proteins | sample LakKiv25m_FD_114539 | JGI IMG/M metagenome (GOLD analysis project Ga0172369, IMG submission 114539) | Freshwater microbial communities from Kabuno Bay, South-Kivu, Congo - kab_022012_11.25m | ecosystem: Environmental > Aquatic > Freshwater > Lake | place: Democratic Republic of the Congo... | reverse complement strand
GTTGGCGCGGCTGAAGGCCGAATCCGGCCGCACCGGGCCCCACCCGGAAGGACAGGCGGGAGAATCTCCAAGTGGCCGTCATGTGGAGCATCATCTTTTACACCGTCCTGGCGGTGGCGGCCTTCTACTTCATCCTTCTCCAGCCGGTGCTGAAGAATCAGAGGGCGCAGCGCAGGGCCGTGCGTGAGCTGCAAATCGGCGACGAGGTCGTTACAACCGGAGGCCTCATTGGCGAGGTGAAGGATGTTGTGTCCCCCGCTGACGGCCCCAGCGAACTCATCATCGAACTTGCCCCCGGCGTGCGTGTTCGCGCCGTTACCGACGCTGTTCTCCGCCGGTTAACAACACTCGAACCGGCTGGGCCGACACCGGAACCAACCATCCAGGAGGCCACCGAGCCCCGTGCGCAGTAGTTCGACCCTGACCATCTTCCTCATCGTCGTCGTACTCACGGCCTTTGCCGCGATTACCGTGTGGCCCAGCGAGCCCGATCGGTACCTGCCGGGCAGCTTTTGGCCACAGGGGCGTGGCCTCACTGTAGGCGGGTTCGAACGCATAACCATGCGCCTCGGCCTCGACCTGCGCGGCGGGTCGCGGCTGGTTCTCGAAGCCGATCCGCCCGCGGACTATTCGGGCGACATCGGCCAGGCTCTCGACGTCGCCATGAGCGTGGTGGAACGGCGCGTCAACGCTTTCGGCGTGAGCGAAGCCGAGGTCCAGCGGGCCAGCGGCAACCGCCTCACCGTCCAGGTACCAGGAATGTCGCTTACCGACGCGCAGAACCTGATCGGCAAGACGGCCCAGCTCGAGTTTCGCATTGTGAATGACCAGAACCAGGTGGTTCCCGCCACGGGCGTGGTGGACGGCGAAACGCTGACGATGAGCGGGCAATACCTGAAGAACAACACCTATCCATCCCAGTTCAATACGAACTACGCCGTGAACTTCGAGACCACGGGCACGGGATCGAAGCTTATGGAACAGCTAACCAGTCGCGCACTCGCCTACACGGAGGGCGATGCACGGCGCCTCTTGCTCATTTACCTTGACGACAAAGAGATCTCGAGCGCTACCGTGCAGAGCGTCATCTCCGACAAGGGCCAGATCACCGGCCAGTCGTCGTTCACCGCCGCCAACGACCTGTCGAAGCAGTTGAACGCCGGCGCTCTGCCGATTCCGCTGAAGACCATCCAGGCGCAGGAAGTGAGCGCCACCCTCGGCGAGGATTCCGTGAAGGCTTCCGTACAGGCCGGCGAGATCGGTCTCCTGGCCGTGGCGTTGTTCATGGTCCTCTATTACCGGTTGCCGGGACTGCTAGCGGCCGCAGCCCTGGGGGTCTACACGTCGCTCACCCTGGCGGTCTTCAAAATGTGGCCGGTAACGCTCACGCTTTCCGGGATCGCCGCGTTCGTCCTTTCCGTTGGCATGGCGGTCGACGCCAACATCCTCATTTTCGAGCGCATGAAGGAAGAGCTACGGCGGGGCCGGCCGCTCAACAGCGCTATCGATGTTGGGTTCGGCCGTGCCTGGACCTCGATTCGCGATTCGAATGTCTCGACGTTCATCACGTGTCTCATCCTCTACTGGTTCGGGGACCAGTTCGGAGCCTCGCTGGTCAAAGGCTTCGCCCTGACCCTGGCCATCGGCGTTGGGGTGAGCATGTTCTCAGCAATCACGGTGACGCGAACGTTCTTGAAGATGGTTGTGGGTACATCGCTCGCCGGGAACCACTGGTTGTTCAACGCGCAAGAGGCGCACGCCGCCACGCCACGGGCGCGCGCCGCGTCCCGGGCACAGGAGGGTTAGCCATGCTCGACTTTGCCGGGAAGCGCTGGTGGTACCTCGGGTTCTCGATGATCTTTTTCACCCTTGCAGCGGTTGCGCTGGCCATCCCGCCGCACCTGCGCGCGGGAATCGAATTCACGTCCGGTTCTTCGTTCACGTTCGCCTTCGAGCGCAACGTGAAACAGGACGAATTGCGCAGCGCGCTCGCGGATATCGGTCACGGAGAGGCACGGATCCAGGGTGCGGGCGCTAATGAATACCTCATTCGCACAGGGGAGTTGCAGGGCGCGCCCAGCCTTGGAAGCGCGCAGGGGCCGGTTCCACCGGGAGAGATCGACCAGCTTCAGCAGGCGCTCCAGGACCGGTTCGGTCCGCTCACCCGGAAAGACTTCTCCACGGTTTCGAGCACCGTCTCGACGGAGATCGCCCGCAACGCCACCCTCGCCGTCTTCGCGGCCTCGATTGCGATTCTGATCTACATCTCGATCGCATTCCGTCATCTTCCAAGGCCGTGGTTGTTTGGTTCGGCAGCCGTGATTGCGCTGCTTCACGACACTTTCGTCATCCTCGGGCTCTTCTCGATCCTGGGGAAATGGCGCGGAACCGAAGTCGACACGGGCTTCATCACCGCGCTGCTGACCGTCATCGGATTCTCGGTGCACGACACCATCGTGGTGTTCGACCGCATCCGCGAGAAAGTGACCCACGACCCCTTCATCCCCTTCGAAGAAGCCGTGAACGCGAGCCTTACGGAGACCCTCGCGCGCTCCCTCAACACGTCGTTTGTGGTCGTGCTCACGGTCATCTCGCTCTTGCTCATCGGCGGCGTGACCATCCGGAACTTCTTGCTGGTGCTGCTTGTCGGCATCATCAGCGGCACGTACTCGAGCATCGGCATCGCCAGCCAGTTGCTGGTCGCCTGGGAGAACGGCGACTTCGGCCGGTTCTTCCGGCGGCTGATCGGCCGGAAACAGCCACCGGAAGCGATCGAGCCCGAGCCCGCCTAGTATCGCCGGGATTGTTGCCGGAGCTCCGCTACCCGAAGAGGCCCGCCGGGCTCGGCGCCCCTGCTGGTCGCTGCTGCTGGAGGCGGTCGCGCAGAGACGCCCCGGGCGTGCGCACGGCGGGCAGGTCCGGCGGGCGCACGATCACCGGCATTGGCAGGGCATGGCCGAACACCAGTGCCTGCTGCCGGCTCTCCAGCGACGCAATGACCTGCCGCAACGCCGCCCGCCCGGCCACCCCACCCACGAGCGCGTCGACGTCCGCGTCGCTGTCCAGCTGGAAACAGAACTTGGTGCCGATCTGCGAGAGCACCTCGCTGTCGATCTGGCTCGGCCGCTGGTCGATCACGAACAGGGTTACGTTGTACTTCCGGAGTTCGCGCGCGATCTGCCCGAAGATGGACTGACCGGCGAGCGCCCGGTCGACGAACTTGTGCGCCTCTTCGATGACGATGACGAGCCGGTTGGGCTCCTTCGTCCGGTTTCCCTGGGCCTGTTCCTTCGCCTCGCGATACTCTTCCCAGATGCGCCGCGAAAGCATGTTCGCCACGAGCATGTAGCTGGTGAGGTCGTTGCCGTGGCGCCCAAACTGCACCACCACGGACTTGCCGCCCTGGAGCGTCTTGACGACATGGTTGATCACATCGTTCACCTGGCTCTCGCCGCTGCGCACGAACTCGCGGCGAACGAGCGACCGGAGTCCCCTGCGCAGATTGTCGAATGACCCGGGGTGCACACCCATGCGCGATGCGACCCGCGCCCAGTTGACGTCCTCGGGAGCGTCCTCGTCGCCCCAGAGCCTCCGCACGACAGCGGCCGAAGGCACCGGTTGTGTGATCTCATCGACCCAGTCGATACCGAGCCGCGCCTCGCACTCGTGTGACGCTTCGACACCCGGCGCAGTGAGGGACGTAACGTCGCGCAGAACGTCGAGATCCTCGGGTTTGATGTCGCGCGTCCCGATTTCTATGCGACGCTCCACGTTGATCGCGTTGCGTTCAAGGGAATAGACGGCCACGTCCTGCGGGTGAAGCCCTTTCAGCGAAGCCCGCTCTCCGCCCTCGAACTTGATCCGCTGGCCGTAGTCATCGTGCATGTCGAAGACCAGCGCGACCGTCCTGTCGGCGCTCGTGGGGCGATTGGCGGAGTGCTGCACCCTCGCATCGAGCATCTCAACGGCGATGACCGTCTTACCCGTTCCGCTCTTGCCGAACACGCCCGCTGAGCGCTCGAACAGTTTTTCGATGTCCACGCAGACCTCGACGCGGTCCATGCCCAGCGGCGTGCCGAGGTTGATCGAAGCCTTTTCGTCCACGGCGAACGCGGCGTCAATCGTCTCCTGATCGGCCAGCGCGACCGGCGCGAAATGACGCGGCAGCCGCCGGGCACGCGCGTTGTCACCGCCGGTCAAATCGACCTCAAGGTACGGGGTCACCTCCACGGCGGTGTACACTCCGGTGTCCTGCAGGACCTCGCGCAGTAGCGCGCTGGCTGGATCATCGCCCGCGGGTGGGGGCCACGAGACCGAACCTGCCTCCGCCGACCGCAGCACGATGTCCGTCACCATGCCGAGCAGTTGGGCGCCGCCGTCGAGCGGAGCCATCACGTAGTGTCCGAGCGCCGCCGAGGCTCCGGGGTCGAGCCGTACCTCAAGGCTCTTCGTAAGCGAGCCTCCAACAACGACGCCGACCTGGTTCGGTCCGCTCATGCGCCAATCCCCCTCATGATGCTGGTGAGCCGCGCCGGCTCCGCGCGGAGCAGTCGCGCAAGCTCCTTCCCCGCGCGAACCCGGAACTCGTGGGCACCGGTACCAAAGGCTTCTGCCGCTGTTCGCACGGACGCGGCAATGGCAGCGTCGTCGCATCCCGGAGCGACGACGAGCAGTGCAAGGAAGGTCGCGTCAGAGGCCATCCGCACCGTCTCTGCCGCGCTGGCGGGCTCCACGCGAGCCAACAATGGCGGCGGCATGGGTGGGAGCGTGGGCCGGGCAGCTTCACCCTCGATGTGCCCGCAGCTGACAACCGAAACGCGTGTGCGCAGCAGCAGGCGGATCTCCGGGTTGGCGGTCATGACATCGGCGGCACTCTGGTCGGCTGCCCCTCGCGGCTGAAGTGGGCGGGACGGATCTTCCGGTCCGCTGGCGCTGTCGGTGACCACCCCCAGCACGACACACGGCCCTTCCCGCACCGCAACGAACTGTCCAAGCCGGAACGGATCTTCGAGATACCGTTCGTAGGCGCAGGCAAATCCACGCAGGCCTGCCTCGACTACGCGTGGAGTAGGCGTCACAGTCCTCGCCTCCGTTTGCTCATCTGTTTACTGTTGGCCGGCGTGCGCAGCCCCTGGCGCAGCGCCTCTGCTTCGAGCATGCGGCCAAAGAGTTCCCGATCGCCGACCGAGATGACGGCCTGCTCGTGCGCCTCCTGAAGCGCACGCGGATAGCCGTCACAGCGCCGGCACTGGTCGACCAGCGTGGCGTGCAGCCGCGCGACCTTATTGGGCGTCGCGGCCCACAGGGGCAGCTCCAGGCGCGAAACGTCATCACCGATGCGCAGGTAGAAGAAGCAGACCTCGTGCTGGTTGGCGAACAGGCTCTCGACGTTGCGCACCCGTTCGCTTGCTGCCCGGAAGACGGCCGTCCGTTCGCCGTCACGCAAGTGCCGCGCAAACAACTGCCCGTCGCTGCCCGGCCACATCCGGCCATCGCCTGCGGCCAGCGCACGCAGGCTGTTGACCACATCGCTCGAACGCGAGCCGGAGATGTACGCGCCAACGCTGAGGTCGTCGCCACAGGCGGCAAGGCGGTCGAGTGCCTCCCGCGTCCGTCGCGTCAGCTCCTCGCGTGTGGTGGCAGCCACCTGCCGCGAATCGAGATCCCAGGGAAAGAGCGTCCCGTCCAGCAACAGGACCACGGGGCTCCGCCCGGAAAGCTCCTCGGCGAGGCGTGCGCCGGTTTCGAGTTCGCTTACGTCGCGTCGCAGGTTCACGCCCCAGCCGCGGGGACCGGCATCCTCGGCGCCCGCGTCGTCTTCGCCTTCTGCTTCCGGCGCTTCCGGGCCCACCTCCGAATGAGACCCGAGATCGGCATCGACTCCGGTTCCATAGGGCAAGACAACAAATCCGGTGTTGATAACGAAACATTGCACCGCTGCGAAGCGGTTCGGCTCGATGCTTGATCCATCTGCCGAGACGACCGTCAGCGGGCCAAATGGAGGTGCGACCGCGACCAGCTCCGGCGACTCTTCGGAGGCGACCGCGAACGGTTCGGACGAATTCAGCATGGCCGCGCGGATGGCTGCATCGCCTGCCGGCGGGTCTTCCGCCCAGCGCCCGAGTGCGGACTCCGCGGCATCCAGACCAGCCTCCATCGCCAGGAGCTGCGTTCGGTACCGCGACACCATCGCGGGCAACTGCGGCAGCACCTGCTCCATGCGCAGCGTCACCGGCTCACCTCGATCGGCTCGCGCAGCACTCTCGCATCACCGACCCGGCGCGTGATCTTCCGGTCATCGAGGTGTTCGAGCAGCGCCTGCGCATACTTGCGGCTGGTCCCAAACAGGTCGCGCACCTCCGCCAGGCTGATGCTGCCGTGCCGCGCGATGTGGTTCGAGACACGTTCGACCATCCCGGCGAAGACCGCGGCATCGAAGACAACCCCGGCACCGGTGTCTTCGACGAGCCCGGCAGAAGCCAGGTACGCGAGGATCGGCGATGCGGGGAGGTTGTCCGTGGGCGGGCTGAAGCCACCCTGACGCAGCCCGGCGAGGAAACGGTCGACCTCAGCCTGCTGCACCGGAGAAAGGCGCACCTGGTGGCCGGTGGGCGCAAGCCCTCCGCCCGCACGCTCCTCGATGCGGCCCGCCGCGACCGCACGGCTGATCACAATGTCGAACGTCACCTGGTCGAATCCTGTCGCACTGCGGACGTGCTCTCGCGGAGCGGCAGGGCGAAGCGGGTTCGCCTCCAGAAATTCGCCGGTCGTTGCCACGGCCCTGCCGGTGGCGGAGTCCAGCCATGCCGTTGCGAACAACCGGTCGCCGAGGATGGCCACCGTTCGGTCAGCGACCGCGGCGGCACATGCTTCCCGCGCCAGCGCCTGTTCCACGCCAAGCCTGCTCACTACGTCCGAGACAAGCATCGGCCCGGCAAGCAGCAGGTCGACGAGGCGCTCAGCCGGGCTGCCTTCTAGCAACCGGGAAAGCGCCTCGATCGTCGGCACATGGTGGCGGCGATGGCGCCGCGGGTTCACCGCCACGATCACCCCCCCCGCAACGGTTTCGTTCGCATTTCGAAGCACACAGTGATCGCGAGGAGCCACGGCGACCGGAGTAGCAAGAACGACCTGGGCCCACCCTTCACCGCCCGGCGCGAGTTCATCACAGTCCAGCAGCCGGACCTTGGCCTCAGACTCGCCTGTGGCGCTCAGCAACGTCACTCCCGCGTCATGGGCAAAAACGTGAGAGAGGATGCCCGGCGCCCGCAGGCGAACATCGACCGCGTGGACCGGGTGGAGGTCTCCGGGATGTGCCAGCACCATCCCCCGCCTGATCTCTTCGGCGCGGATGCCGCTGAGGTTCACCGCCGCCCGCGTGCCAGGCTCCAGGCGGCTGACTTTCGTCTTATGTCTCTGGAGTCCGCGAATCCGGGCCGTCAGTCCTCCGGGCTGGAGTTCGACTGCCTGTCCCACCGCCAGTGCCCCATCGACGAGCGTGCCCGTCACGACCGCGCCAAAGCCCGAGATCGTGAACGCACGGTCGATGGGCAGGCGCGGGTGGCCAAGATCCCGCTTGGCTGGCGTGGCGTCGAGCGCGCGGTCGAGGGCTACGAGTAACTCGCGCAGGCCACTGCCCGTCGTCGCGGAAACGCGTACGCACGGGGCGTTTGCCAGCCGGCTCCCGGCAAGCACGTCCTCCAGTTCTGCCTCCACCAGGTCGGCATACTCCGTCTCGACGAGATCGCACTTGGTGATCGCCACGACTCCCGCGGGAACGTCGAGCAAGTCGAGAATGGCGAGGTGCTCGCGCGTCTGGGGCATCGGGCCCTCATCAGCAGCAACGACCAGCAACGCCAGGTCCACGCCGCCTGCACCGGCAAGCATGTTCTTGATAAACCGCTCGTGACCGGGGACGTCGACGATGCTGACCTCACGACCAGACGGCAGCGTCAGCCAGGCGAAGCCCAGATCGATCGTGAGGCCCCGCTCCTTCTCCTCGCGCAGGCGATCGGGGTCAATACCCGTGAGCGCACGCACGAGCGCGCTCTTTCCATGGTCGACGTGCCCCGCCGTGCCAATGACGTACATTTGTTCGGTATTCTACACGTCCCGACCCGTGGAGGTCCCAATCGACACCGGCTCGCGCTCACGCAGGTGGGCGAGAAGGCGAACGGACACTTCGCCGTGAAGAAGGCGGCCCGCGCGCGTCAGGCGCACACGTCCGCAACCCCGCGCCAGCAATCCCGCCAACTCACACTCGGAAAGCGGCAACCCCATCGTGTCATCGAGACTCACACCGAATCGAGCCTGGAATTGCGCGGGGGCGAAGCCCTCGATCAAACGGAGCGCCAGGCTGACCCAATCGAACATCGCCGTCGCCAGCGTCGGACGATAGGCGGCTCGCACTGCGGGGCGGTTGCCAGACACCGGCGATTGCAGCTTGCGAACGTACTCCCGGGGGGCGGCGACGTTCTCGTAGCGTTCGCCACCGATGTAGCCATGGGCGCCAGCGCCAATGCCGAGATAGTCTCCATCGCGCCAGTAGACCTGGTTGTGCCGCGACTCGTGCCCCGGCTGCGCCCAGTTCGAAAGCTCGTATTGGCGAAACCCCGCAGTGGCGAGCAGGTCCGTTGCGCGCTCGTACATCTCCGCCGCCTCGTCGCCGTCGAGCGGTAGGACTGAACCCTCACGTACGCGCCGCCCGAGCCGCGTGCCATCCTCCACGGTGAGTCCATAGAGCGAGAGATGGTCCGGCGCCAGGTCGATTGCGCGGCGTAGCGAATACTCCCACGCCGCCATCAACTGGGCCGGCAATCCGTAGATGAGGTCCATGCCCACGCTCGCAATCCCAGCGCGCCGCGCGTTCGTCACCGAAGCCACAGTCGCCTCTGGCGAGTGAATGCGGTCAAGGAACCGGAGCTCTTCAGGCTGGAAACTCTGAGCGCCGAAGGAGACGCGGTTGACCCCGGCGCGACGAAGCGCGAGGAGGTCGCCGTGCCCGGTCGTGCCCGGATTGGCCTCGATACCAATCTCAGCATCCGGCGCAACCCGGCCAAGTTCGCGAACCCTGCCGATCATGGCGGCCAGATGTTCCGGTGGAACCTCGCCCGGCGTGCCACCGCCAAAGGCGACGGAGATCACATCCCTGCCGCGCAAGACTGGCTCCCACGAGTCCAGTTCCGCCAGCACCGCGTCGCGGTAGGCCGGCTTCATTGCGTCGAGCCCCGCATAGGCATTGAAATCGCAGTAGCCACACTTCACCGTGCAGAACGGGATGTGCACGTAGAGGGCAAGCGGCCTCATGACCACGATCGGAGCCGACCCCTCAGGTCAGCGACGCGGTGGGTGGTGATCCCGTCAATACCCCAACCCGCAAGTTCCTGGGCCCGATCGAGGTCGTCGACGGTCCAGGCAACCACCTTCAGGCCACGCGCGTGGAGTTCGGCAACCCTGTCCTGCGTGAGGAGCGTATGGCGGCACGACACCCCCGCCGGCTGCAAGTCGCGGTCCGCTACGGAGAGAAAGAGGTCGAGCTTCTCGGGCACGTCGACGGAGTAGAACTGCGCCACTTCGGGCGCCAGTTCCTTCACACGGCGCAATATGGGCCAGTGTTGCGAGGACGCCACCACGCACGGCACGGCCGGGCCTGCCGCATCGAGGGCTGCGCGCACAAGGCGGGCCACCTCCGTGCCGCCGTTCTTGAGATCCAGAAACACGCCGCTCTTGCCGGCGGTCTCGCTCAGGAGCGCAGCGAGCGTGAAGGGGCGGCGCGGAGCCCACCGCAGGTACCACTTTTCGATCCAGAGTGGGAGCGGATAGATGGCGCGCTCGTGGCGCGCCTCGAATTGGCCGTGGTGCACCCATAGATCAACTTCGACGAAGTCTGCCACTTCCTCCACAGCCAGGCGTACAGCCGCGGCGGTGTTGCCTCCCATGTGGGCGACCAGTGCGGGACCATGCCTGGCGGGGATGGAGACGTCGCTCTCCCCCGGGCGAATGGCCGTCATCAGGGCGCGACGGCGCTGGGCTCTTGACCAGCCGGGTGTCGCGGCGACACCTGCACGTCGCCGTGGGCGATATCGTCCAGCAGATCCTCATCCATGATCAGGTAGCCGTCGCCGTGGGGGCCGATTGCACCCAGTGCCACGAAGCGGCTCAGGAGCGCGGTGACGGTTTCGCGGCTCGTGCCGAGCGTCTGCCCGAGCTCCTGGTGGGTGAGACCGAGGCGAACCACCCCGCCATCCTGGCGATTGAGCAGATCGTCGGCCAGGCGCGCCGAAACCGGCTTCGACACGAGATTCATGAACGTGCGCTGCATGCCGGCGAGCCGGCGAGCCATGAGCTCGGCCATCGCGAACCCCAGCCGCGGCGACTGCTGCAGCAGGTGGGAAAAGTCCTCCCAGCTAATGCTGACGGCGACCGTCTCGTCGATGGCCTGGGCACAGGCAATCCGCTCGCCATCTTCGACAATCGCCATATCGCCAACGATGCCCCCCCTTCCGACGATGTCCAGGATGATCTCCTTGCCGTTCTCCGCCACCTGGTACGTTTTCACGCGGCCCTTCAGGACGAGAAACACACGTTCCGCCGGGTCACCGGTGGAAAAGAGCACCTGCCTGGGGCGGAAGCGGCGCTCAGTGAGAAGCGGGATGAGCCGGTCGAGCTCTTCGTCGCTCAAGACGTTCATCACGCGGCTCAGCTGGCGCAGGTACCAGGCGATCGAGCGCTGGATGGCCTGGTGGCCCCGCATCGAACGGGTCGGCGATTCGGGGGTCATAGCGTTTCCTCAGCGGTCCCGTGGCGGGAACGAAGTTCATTCAGCAGTCGAATTGCACCGGAGGCAGCGGATTCGCGGCCTCCGCGCTCAACATACCGTTCGAGGTCTGCGAGGGCGAGAACCGGACTGCCGAGGCGATAGTGGAGCATCCCTCGCTCGCCGACCAGCACCGCATTCCAGGGCTCGATCCGCAGTCGCAGTTCCACGACTGCCAGCCAGCGTTCGAGGTCCCGCGATTCACGGAAGAGGACCTGGAGGTTCGTAAGCATGCGTTGGAGGAGCTGCCGGCGTGTAACCGCGCAGAGGAATGACCCCGGCGTCGCACCGCCAAGGTTCATACCGCGCATGCCCGCGAGCAGCTCCTGCTGGTCCAGTCGCGCACCCTGGCTGAACGGATCGACATAGATCGGGGTGTCCGCGTCGCCGCACCGCACGATGAAGTGACGCGGGTAGCCGATGCCGTCACATCGCAGTCCCAGCCGCTGGGCGATCTCCATGTAGACGAGCGACAACGAGATCGGGATGCCCTCCCGCCGGTCGAGTACCTCCGACAGGAAGCTGTTCATCGGGTCGTTGAAGTTGGGTGCAGCGCCATGAAAACCAAGAACGGCAAAAAGCTGATGATCGATCGCCTGGACCATGCCGCCCGCGTCAGAACGGTCGCCCGCGTGCTCGCGGGCTGCTTCGGCGACCAAATCCAGCCTGCGGGCGTAGGACTGGGCGTCGACTTCGCGCCCGCTGAGCCGGGACACGGTCATGGCGGCACCAAAAAGGTCGACCTCGTGGTCCGGGCCAGCGATTGCCGCTTCGAATTCGGGATAGAGCGATGCGAACACTTCGACTCAGTATACGTGCGACGAGCGGACGTGGGACATTAGCACGCTCAACGCTGGCTAAACCTGGCGCTCGCCTACGGGCGCTCAAGACCGTGGGCTTCAAGCAGCACCTGGTCCGAGAGGATCACCTCTGTGGGGCCGTCCGCGACTATGCATCCCTCGTCCATGACGACCGACCGCGGAAAAACCTCGGCCACAAGCTTCATGTCGTGGGTGCTGACCAGCAGGGTTTGTTCGAGCCCTGAAAGCATCCCAATCAGCTCGCGCCGGCCGCGGGGATCGAGGCCCGCGGATGGTTCGTCGAGGACAAGCACGCTCGGGTCCATCGAGAGCACGGTTGCGAGGGCGACCCGCTTTCGTTGACCGAGCGAAAGGTGATGTGGCAGGCGGCGTTCGAATCCGCTCATTCCAACCGCGGCGAGGGCCTGTTCGACCCGGTGATGAATCTCGTGCTCCGGAATACCCATGTGCAGAGGTCCGAAGGCGACGTCTTCAAACACGGTGGGGCTGAAGAGCTGGTCGTCCGGATCCTGGAAGACAAGTCCAACTTCGGCGCGGATGCGCTTCACAGTCGATCGGTCGACGCGCATGCCGCCAATGCGGACTTCGCCATGGGAGGGCGTGTTGATACCGTTGAGGTGAAGCATGAGCGTGCTCTTGCCAGCGCCGTTGGGGCCGATGAGGGCGACTTTTTCGCCCTTCGCAATCACAAGCTCGACGCCGGTTAGCGCTTCATGGCCGTCCGGGTAGGCGAAGTGCAGGTGCTCGCATTCGACCCAGCGGGAATCGAGCGGGCCGGG
>Ga0172369_10007725_pt1 | contig 12416 bp, 14 predicted proteins | sample LakKiv25m_FD_114539 | JGI IMG/M metagenome (GOLD analysis project Ga0172369, IMG submission 114539) | Freshwater microbial communities from Kabuno Bay, South-Kivu, Congo - kab_022012_11.25m | ecosystem: Environmental > Aquatic > Freshwater > Lake | place: Democratic Republic of the Congo... | reverse complement strand
TCTCCGCGTGCCATATAATAGTCGCTCGCTTCTCTCAACAGCGTGAGATAGTTATTGTGCAATCGGACTTCATACTTTGTCATGGTTTGCTGAAATAATTATAGCATTATCTTGGCAGGCCTTATTTTTGCGGCTTTACCATCAATGCTTGTTCGATGTCCCTCACTCGATGATATGCAGAGTGACCATCGAGATCGTTGGGCCATTCTTCATGGCGTTCTTTTCCGCTGAACCATTCCTCGGGCACTGTCTTCAACGCGGACAACACATCTTTCTGAACCTGTCTGTGCCATGCCAAAACTTCGCGCGGAGAACGATTCCACCAGCGCAGGTAAATAACATGGTTCTCGTCGGTTATCCCCAATCCTTGTACTTCGGATGGCTTGCGCTGGCGGTTCATCGAGCGAATAACATCAACCTTGAAATGGGTGACATGAGCCAGCGCATCTTTCACCGTCCACGGATCTTTGGTCTCGGGCCGTGGCACGAGTCGCTTCCAATCTTGATCGGAAAGATTCGCGACCAGGCGGTCTAAAAGTTTGAACTCGCGGATGGTTCGTTCAATGACTTCTTTTCGAGTGTGACGCATAATTTAGTCTCCTGTCTCAATAATACTTCTCAATTCCTCCAAAACCAAACTGCTTATTCTTCTCCGTCATCTCGATAAAATAATTTAACCTCTTCTGAAATTCTTCCGGTCGCTTCCTCGCGCCATCAATAAAAGCAATGCGAATCCGTTTGTAGGATTCTGAAAAGTTCTGGAAATTTTTCCACGCTTCCTTGTTGGCTTTAATGGCTTTCAAAATATCTTTTGGGATTTCAAGTTTACCTTCCGAGAAATTTCCAAGCGAAGCCAGCACATCTTTCATTATTTTGCCGTCCGCGATTAATTTTTGCAGGCGCTCCTTGTTCGATTGCGAGTATCCGCTCCTGGGATTGCGCGGAGTAAATCGTTGGGCGAACCACTCCTTGTCCAGTTTGCGAACCGTGCTGTCGATCCAGCCGAAGCATAATGCCTCCTCCACCGCGTCGTTATATTCGATGCGCGGCTTTCCGGTTGTCTTCTTGTAATAAACCAGCCAGATTTCCTTCTCTGTCTTGTAATTCTTATTTAGCCAGGCCCGCCAATCTTTGCGGTCTGCAAAATACACGGTCTGTGTTATGTCCACTTTGTGAGTATAGCATTTTTATTATCCCGCGCCATGACCAGATAACTATTGACGTCAAGTCTTTATGCGGCTACCATATCTTCTAAATTTAATGAAGGAGCATGGAATGGGAACTTTAAGAGTAATTATATATCTGACTTTACTGGCCGGATTGGCCGCCGCCTGTGGGGCATTGCCTCAAGGTGTAACCATCACCATTAACAACGCACCGACGCTGGATGTCAATCAAATCGTTCAGGCCACGTTTCAAGCCATGACTCAGCAGGCGGCCAACACACAACCAGCCTCAAGCGCAACTCAGGCGGTAGTTCCAACTCTTGCGCCAACACTTCCTCCGGTTGTCACAACCGGCAGTATTTCGGGCACGTTGATGTATCCGGCCAGCGGCATTCCCTCTCTGCGGATCGTCGCTTTTCAAGTCGGCGCGCCAAATTATTTTCATGTCGATACTGCATTTGGACAAAATTCATATCAGCTTGATAACCTGCCTCCGGGTACATATCGCGTTATAGCGTACACCCTGCCGGGCGGCGGATTTAATTCCGGCCCCATCGGCGGCTATTCTCAAATGGTGCCGTGTGGCTTGCAGTATAGTTGTAATGACCATACTTTGATTGACGTGGTTGTGACTGCCGGTCACGTGACGACTGGCGTCAACCCGAATGACTATTACGCGCCCGAAGGGACTTTCCCTCCCAACCCGCTTCCATAACAGGACCTTGAGCGGACTTCATAAACCGAGGCAAGACTTTCTCAAAGTAAGAAAACAAACTGTGAAGCCCGCAACCCTCTCCGAGGGCAGGCGAGCGCGAAGGTTCTTTTTTTTCTTGGCGAACTTTGCGCCCTTCGCGGTGAAAACTGAGAAAAGCCGGAGTTCGCCGGGACTTTGAGAAAGCTGTAAAACCGAGGGTCAAGCTGCGCCCTCGGTTTCTCGTTGTCGGGTATAATAGAACGCACGTTCACCTAGAGAAGCGAGACACTATGGATTTTAAACTTCAAGCACCTTTTATCCCAACCGGTGATCAACCCGATGCAATTGCCCAACTCGTTGACGGAGTCCGCAAAGGGATGCGGCAACAGGTTTTGCTCGGCGCGACCGGTACCGGCAAGACGTTTACGATTGCATCCGTCATCCAGGAATTGCAGAAGCCTGCGCTGATCATGGCGCACAATAAAACTCTGGCCGCACAGCTTTATGCTGAGTTCAAGGAATTCTTCCCTCAGAACGCGGTGGAATATTTTGTCTCTTATTACGATTACTACCAACCCGAAGCGTATGTCCCGCGCCATGATCTTTACATTGAAAAGGAAACCCAGATCAACGATGAGATCGAACGTTTGCGATTGGCGGCAACTGCCTCGTTGATCTCGCGCAAGGATGTGATCATTGTTGCGTCGGTGTCTTGCATTTATGGTTTGGGAAGTCCCGAAGAATTTGGCAAGGGTACCGTCACTCTCAAAGTGGGGGAGATCTATCGGCGCAACGCGTTGATTCGGCAGTTGATCGAGAGTCAGTACCAGCGTAACGACATGGAATTAAAGCCGGGCCTTTTCCGGGTGCGGGGTGAGACGCTGGAAATTATCCCAGCCTATGAAGACAAGCGCGGTTATCGTGTCACGTTCTTCGGCGATGAAGTCGAACGCATCACTCAGTTTAATCAAGTAACAGGCGAGATCTATGAAGAGCCGCATGAAATTTCGATCTTCCCCGCCAAACATTATTTGACCGAGGCCGATAAACTCAAAGAGGCCATCGGCAATATCGAAAAGGAACTTGAAGAACGCATCGCGCTTTTCAAATCTGAAGGCAAGCTGATCGAAGCGCAACGCATCGAACAGCGCACGCGTTATGATCTTGAGATGCTGCGTGAAGTTGGATATTGCTCCGGCGTCGAAAATTATTCGCGGCATTTGGATGGCCGTCCGGCGGGCACGCATCCGTGGACGATGATCGATTTTTTGCCGAGCGATTATTTGCTGGTGATCGATGAAAGTCACATGTCTGTTCCGCAAATCCGCGGCATGTACAATGGCGACCGCGCCCGCAAAGAGACTTTGGTCGAGTATGGTTTCCGCCTGCCAAGCGCGGTGGATAATCGCCCGTTGAAGTTTGATGAATTTGAAAAGTGCATGGGCTACACCATTTTTACGTCGGCCACGCCGGGGCCTTACGAAATGCAACACGCCGAGCAGGTAGCCGAGCAGATCATTCGCCCGACCGGATTGGTTGATCCCGAAATTGAGGTCCGCCCAACAACGGGACAGGTGGACGATTTGCTCAAAGAGATTCGTGCGCGCGTTGAGGTAGGTGAGCGCGTGCTGGTCACAACCTTAACCAAACGCATGGCCGAAGACTTGTCTGAGTATTTGCAGGAACTTGGAATCAAAGTCCATTACTTGCATTCTGAAGTCGAGACGCTGGAGCGCATAGGCATTCTACGTGATCTGCGATTGGGAGTATTCGATGTGATCGTCGGCATAAATCTTTTGCGCGAAGGACTCGACTTGCCGGAAGTTTCTCTGGTCGCAATTTTGGATGCCGACAAGGAAGGCTTCCTGCGCTCGGACACGGCTCTTATCCAGACCACCGGACGGGCTGCCCGTCACATAAATGGACGCGTCATCATGTACGCCGATCGTGTCACCGATTCGATGCGGCGCGCCATTGACGAAACGACTCGCCGCCGCGCCAAGCAGGTGAAATATAATCAGGAACACGGCATCACGCCGCTCAGTATTCACAAGGCCATCCGCGATATTACCGATCAACTGACTGGGGAGGCGAAGGATAAAGCGTTGGGGATTGCTGAAGCAAAAGGCGAATATCGCTCCAAGCGCGATAAGGCCACTTCGAATTCGGAACTTCAACGAATTATCAATGAGTTGGAAAAACAAATGAAGGAAGCCGCGAAAAGTCTTGAGTTTGAAAAGGCGGCTGCCATGCGAGATGAGCTTTATGAACTGAGAGGAATTCTGGCAGATGAGTCAAATCTCAAGCCCTGGGAGCGAATCAAGTTATTGACGGGCAACGAAGAATAGCGGAAATTAACCCCGCCAGCCATTAAGCATGCTTGAATTGCGAAAAGTCTGGATGCTAAAAAACATCCAGACTTTTTATTTGTGAGCGATTACAATTGGGAAAAATAAAACAGGAGTCTTGCGTGCTTAATAACTTGAAATGGATTATCCCGTTCGTTATTGTGGTTGCCCTGGTGGGCGCTTATTTTATCCCGGTGCCAAGAGTGCCGTTCAACCAGTTGTATGCAAAAGTCAACCCGGAAACCACGCAATCCCTTGTTTCGTTTCGAGAGACTTATCCTACGAAGTCTGTATATGTTGATGATATTAAATGGGATTATATTATCGTTGGCAGTGGGCAGGAGACTATTCTATTTCTGCACGGGATGACTGGCAGTTACGATATTTGGTGGCAGCAGATCGAAGCGTTAAAAAATGATTACCGTATTATCTCTGTTACGTATCCTGCCGTTAATTCGCTTGAAGAAATGGATAAGGGGATTTCGACGATCATTGACCATGAAAAGGTTGACAAAGTTAATCTTGCTGGTACATCGTTGGGCGGATATTTTGCCCAGTATCTGGTGGCGCGACATTCTGACCATATTCTGCGCGCCGTTTTTGCTAATACCTTCCCGCCAAACAAAATTATTGCCGAGAAGAACAAAACAATTGGTGTGCTCCTGCCATATCTTCCTGAGTGGCTAGTGCTGAATGTTTTACGTGGAAGTTTTGTGAACAGCATCTATCCTGCGTCGGGGAATGATGAATTCACATTGGCCTTTTTAAATGAAATCAGTTATGGCCGCATGAGCAAGGCACAAGTGGTAGGGCGTTATCGCGCTGTCGTTGAGCTTTTTGCCGCACCCGATGTCCAAGCGCTCGGTGTTCCGGCGATGATCATCGAATCAGATAACGACCCGTTGGTGGAGTCAACGTTGCGTGAAGCTTTGAAGGCAACATATTCAAGTGCGAGCGTTTACACCTTCCACAATGCGGGTCATTTCTCATACTTGAATCACTCCGCGGAATATACAGACTTGTTGAAGAAGTTTTTCCAGACCCCGCTCAGTAAATAATTTTTGGAGCAGAATAAAAAAGCCAGTCTATTCATGGACTGGCTTTTTGCGTTTTATTTTTCTGCGATACGCGGGATGAGCAAAAGCGGCACTTTCGTTTTGTTGGCAACTTTTGGCGCAACACTGCGTGCCCAGAATGCCCCCATGCCTGCTTTGCGGTCCGTGGTCAGGATGATCAAGTCTGCGCTGGATTGTTCAGCCGTCTTGACGATGGCGGCTGCAGGGTCGCCTCGAACGATTTCAGCGAAGACTTTTGTACCCTCTTTGCGAAATTTATCCACGTGAAGATTTAGGTCCTCACTGGCGTTTTCTTCTTTTATATCAAGGAAAGCCTGAGTTGTAACAGGCATCAGGTTTCCGGCGGCGGCTTGTTCACCGGCGAGAGTTGAAAAGGTGGGAATAACGCTCAACAGATGAAGCTCTGCGTTGAATGCTTTCGCGAGTGACTCTGCCAGTGGAAGGCTGTCGTCGTGGTGAGAGTCCGGGTCAAGCGGAACCAGTATCCGGTCCAGTGTGAAGCGGGGGACATCGGGTTTGATAATCAATAATGGGGTTGTGCCCTGCGCGATGATCTGCTGGGCAATGCTCCCAAAGAGTACGTCGCGCACGCCGCCGTGGCCGTGGGTGCAGATTACAACCAGGTCGGGCCGGAATTCAGAAACATGTTCGCGGATACTGCCGATCACGTTTGTAACCGGTGCGGTGTGGACGTGCGTTTCGATTTTAATGCCCGATGGGAAAGCGCGCTGTGCGGCGTCTTCTAAATAAGCTTCGGCCTCATCAGGCTTGGTTAAATGGCGCTCTTTGTGTATTTCTGCGGGCGCGTCCTGTTCAATAACATGTAAAAGTGTGACACGCGATTTGAGGGTTTGTGCCAATAATGCGGCTGGAACCAACGACGCTTCTGAAAGTTTCGAGCCGTCGAGGGGGACAAGGATGTTTTTGAACATGGTTATCCTCCAGTGAAAATTTGAAAGAGTAGAAAAAAATTGAGCGCAAGGATCAATGCGGCAACAATGCTGGCGGCGAATGTAGTGATGCGCATGTTGACCAGTTCACCCATAATATCACGTTTGCTCGTAAATATCACGAGTGGGATAATGGCGAAGGGCAGCGCAAAACTTAGCACAACTTGACTCAGCACCAGTGTACGAGTTGGCTCCAGGCCAATGGCGAGGACGATCAACGATGGGGCAATGGTCACCAGGCGGCGAACCCATGGCGGGATATGGAAATGCAAAAAACCTTGCATGATAACCTGTCCTGCCATCGTCCCGACTGACGAAGATGAGAGTCCAGATGCAAGAAGCGAAATGGCAAAAATCCAACTGGCAGCGCTTCCGAGCAGCGGCTGCAGGGTTCGATGCGCTTCTTCGATGGTCCCGATATTTGTCAGGCCTTTCTGGTAAAAAGTGGAGGCCGCCATGATCAACATAGCCATATTGATCATGCTCGCTGCGCCCATGGCGATAAACACGTCAATAAGTTCGAAGCGGAATAACTGTTGCTGCTGTTTTGGGTTTTTTGTGACGATTCGGTCTTGTGTTAGAGCAGAGTGCAGGTAAAGCGCATGAGGCATAACGGTTGCGCCCAAAATGCCGGTTGCAATCAGCACGCTTTCTGCATTGGAAAAATGCGGCACGACGGAGTGATAGATCACATCGCCGAAATTTGGCTTGACGAGGAAAATTTCGATCACGTAGCTGGCTGCTATAACGCCGATTAAAGCTGTGATGACTGCTTCAATTGGACGGAAACCATATCGTTCAAGTCCTAGGATTAGGAATGTAATAATGGCCGTCAGAACGCCTGCCCATACCAGAGGCATTCCAAAGAGCAGGTTAAGCGCCAAAGCCGCACCAATAAATTCGGCCAGATCTGTGGCAATTGCGGCCAGTTCTGCAATAATCCACATGCCCCATACGGTCCAGCGTGGAAATTCATTGCGGCAGTGTTCGGCCAGGTTTTGTCCGGTGGCGATTCCTAATTTTGCTGAAAGGGACTGCAGGAACATCGCCATTAAGTTGCTGCCGACGATTACCCACAGTAATTCATAACCAAATTTTGCGCCGCCCTGGATGTTGGTGGCGAAATTACCCGGATCCATGTAAGCAACGCTGGCGATGAAGGCTGGACCAAGGAAAGGTGCCAATTGTGCAAGCCAACTTTTTTTGCTTTTTCCCGAAAGAACTTCATGCGCAGATTCAGAAGTTGGACTATCTTTTTGGTCGGCTCTTTCGATTTTTGTTTGGCTCATAAATTTGACCTTTAATTAAATTCGATGAAGACTCGATTTGTGACGACTGGCCCGAGGATTACCGCTTCTTTCCGCCCCTGAACCTGCAACTTCATAACCTGATCATAAGGCGACGCTTCAAGCGTTTTCACGTGCGCCCCGATCACGAGTCCCAGACTTTCGAGATGCTTGAGCAATTCAACATTCTGTGATTGCACTTTGCAGATTGTTGCTTCCTGATCTGGTTGTAAGTTGGAGAGCATAATGTTCTCGTATTTTGGCATGATCAACTCAGCAGTGGGTATGGGATCCCCGTGCGGATCGCGCATTGGGTTTCCCATAGCAGCGGAAATGCGTGCTTCGAATTCCTCCGATATCACATGCTCCAGTTTCTCGGCCTCGTTGTGAACCTCGTCCCACGAATAACCGAGCGTTTGCACCAGCCACGCTTCGATAAGTCGGTGGTGGCGGATAACCTCCAGTGCGGACCGCTGACCAGCCTCTGTCAGCATAACGCCCTGATGTTTACGGTAATCCACAAGCGGCGGTTTTGCAGATGCGAGGCGCTGGATCATGCCCGTCACTGATGCAGGGGCAATTCCGAGCCGCGCCGCGAGCGCGGTGGTGCTGGCCGGTTCGCCCTCTTCAGTAAGTTCGTAGATTTGTTTCAGGTAATCCTGAATTGAGTTGGTTAGATTTTCCGTCATGGCTAAAGAATTATTTAGGTTGACCTAAATAATTCTAGTCAAAAAAGAGAAACGAGTCAAGAGTCCGAGTGTCTCGTTTCTCTTTTGGGTAACCTGATTTATCTTTTACTTCTTTTTAAACCATCTTCCACTTGCGACGAACGAAATTACAAGAAAGACGATGGATATCCAGGTAAAAATATTGTTGTTTGTGCTAAATCCAAAGGCCAGAAAAACCATCCCGATCAGAAGGAAAATGGGGGGGATGCTCTGCGTATCCATGAGGATGGTTGCTGTTTCATCTATAAACAGCGGGCGCGATATAAACCGCGATAGCAATATAATGCGCCAGCGCAGCCAGGATCACAAAGACATGCCAGACTTCATGGAAGCCGAATTTGCCGGGGAAGAAATCCAATTTTTTTGTAATATATACCATTGCTCCCACTGTGTACGTCACGCCACCTATTATCAACCAAGTCAATGCACCGGCGGGCAGGGCGCGCAACATTTCGCCAATGGCAGTAAAACTCAGCCAGCCCATTACCAGATATACGCCTGCGGTAACCCAGCGTGGGGCCTTGATGACGAATATCTTGACCACGATGCCGATCACAGCCAGCGACCAGATAATGGTGAGCAGACCCCATTTCCAGAAACCAGTGAACATGATGGCGCAAATAGGCGTGTAGGTTCCAGCAATTAGAAGATAGATGGCCGAGTGATCCAGCTTGCGTAGTTTCTCAAGAATCTTTGGTCCAGTCTTGACCATGTGATAGGTGGCGCTGGCAGCGAACAACAGGATCAAGGTTATGCCATAGATACTCAACGATACTTCCTTGATTAGACTGTTCCAGCCGATCACGATCAGCACGATCAGGCCGATTGCCGCGACAATCGCAGCGAAGAAATGGGTAAGTCCATTAACGGGCTCACGGAGTTTGTCTATCATGGTTTCCTTTGACTTTCTTGTTTGTAAACGAATAAATATTCCGCTCGGCGAAATTATACACGGGTTGCATCTTGCTGTACAAATAGAACTGTTTGGCTTTTCTGCTATACTTACTGCAACGAGGCGCGTATGGCAAAACATCTTGTGCTGGTTGCAGGGAATATCGGTGCGGGGAAGACTTCGCTCACAGAGCGCATTGGTGCGCGGTTGGGATGGCGGTCGGGTTTCGAGTCGGTGGCGGATAATCCGTATCTTTCCGACTTTTATGCGGACATGCACGCCTGGTCCTTTCATCTGCAAATTTTCTTTCTCGGCCACCGCGCCGAACAATATCTCGAAGCCGTACACGATGCTCGTTCAGCCATTTTAGACCGCAGTATTTATGAAGATTTTTATATCTTTGCACGCGCTTTGCACCACATGGGCAACCTGGCCGAGCGTGATTATCTTTCTTACAATCATTTATTTGAACTAGTGGTGAACAGCTTGCCGCAGCCCGATCTGTTGGTCTATCTCAAAGCGCCGGTACCGGTTTTGATGAATCGTATTCGCCGGCGCGCTCGCAATATTGAGACGGGTATCAGCGCCGAATATCTTTCTTTGCTTGATTCTTTTTATGAAGAATGGCTGGCGGCCTTTGACCTTTGCCCGGTGTTGACTATTCGCTCCGATGATATGGATTTTGTCCATAAGCCGCAACATTTGGAGACGGTTGTACTGAGAATTCAAGATAAACTCGCGGGTAAGGAGGAAGTTGATCTGAGAAGCGGCTAAATCAAATTCTTATAGGCGTTCAAATAAAAAGACCAGGTTTCGTAAGAAACCTGGTCTTTGTTTTATGCTTTTTTCAATGCCTGTTCAATATCTGCCAGAAGATCGTCCTTGTGTTCGATGCCAACCGAGAGTCGCACAAGGCCCGGATCAACGGCGAGTTGCGAACCGGCGGTGGAAAGATGCGTCATCGCGGCGGGGACTTCGATCAGCGATTCAACTCCTCCCAAGGATTCGGCCAATGTGAATATCTTTGTCGCTTCGGCAACTTTAACGGCGGCAGCGTGTCCGCCTTTCATAACAATGGAAATCATCCCACCGCCATTTTTCATTTGTTGTCTGGCGATGTTGGCTTGCGGGTGGCTGGAATGGAACGGGTAGTAGACTCGGCTGATTTTGGAATGACCCGCTAAAAAGTCCGCGAGCGAAGCGGCATTTTCGGCGTGGCGGTCCATCCGCAAGGGCAGAGTCTTGATTCCGCGCAAAACCAGGAAACAATCCATCGGTCCCGGAACTGCACCGACTGCGTTTTGCAGGAAAGCGAGTTTTTCATAAATATCTTTGTCTTTGACGATGACCGCGCCGCCGACCGTGTCCGAGTGGCCGCCGAGATATTTTGTCATCGAGTGGACGACAACATCCGCGCCGAGTTCGAGCGGGCGTTGAAGATAAGGCGTGGCGAAGGTGTTGTCCACAACGAGCAAGGGATGGTTGGGATGCGCGTGAACGATTTCGGCAACAGCGCGAATATCGGTGATGCTGAGAAGAGGGTTGGACGGCGTTTCAAGCCAGACGATGCGGGTCTGTGAAGTGAGCGAGTCGGCAACATTTTCGGGATCGGTGGTATCTATAAAATCAAATTTCATTCCGTAGCGCGTGAGTACTTTATCAAAGAGACGGAAGGTTCCGCCGTAGACATCGTTGCCCGCCAGAACGTGATCGCCGCTTGAGACGAGTCGCAGGACTGTGTCGGTGGCGGCCATGCCGGATGAAAAGGCCAGACCATATGTGCCGCCTTCGAGCGCGGCAAGACAATTTTCAAGTGCGAAGCGCGTGGGATTTTTGGTTCGGGAGTATTCATAGCCCTGACGGGTTTTTCCTATCCCGTCTTGTGCGTAGGTAGAGGTTTGATAAATTGGCGTCATGACTGCGCCATTGTTCGGGTCCGATTCCTGGCCCGCATGAATGGTAAGGGTTTCAAATTTCATCTCGTCTCCTTTAGCGATACAATAAATAATTATAAACGAGGAAATAATGATTAAAACAATACTGGCAGTTCTTGCGCATCCCGACGATGAATCATTTGGATTTGGCGGCACGCTGGCTCTTTATGCTCGCAAAGGATATAACGTTTATCTCGTGTGTGCCACGCGTGGCGAGGTTGGCACGGTGGATCCTGAACATATGCGGGGATTCAAATCAATTGCTGAACTGCGTGAGTCTGAACTTCGTTGTGCGGCTGAGCACCTTGGGCTGAGAGATGTATTCTTTCTCGATTATCGCGATTCGGGTATGCCCGGCACGGAGGATAATAAACATCCCGATGCGCAGGTTGCCCATCCGATCGACGAAGTGGCCGGAAAGGTGGTCAAATATATTCGGATGCTGAAGCCGGATGTCGTCCTGACTTTTGACCCGATTGGCGGATATCGTCACCCGGACCACATTCACATCCATCAAGCCACTGTGCTCGCGTTTGAAAAATCAGACGACGCTTCATTTCATCCTGAAAGCGGATTGCCGTTTAAACCAACTTCACTTTACTTTCAGGTTTTTCCGCGCTGGTTCCTTAAAGCGGCCACTCGCATCATGCCGCTCTTTGGGCAGGACCCGAGCAAGTTTGGGCGCAACAAGGATGTTGATCTCAAGTCTTTATCCGAAGTGGATTTTCCCGTTCATGTGCGTCTGGATATTCGTTCCGTTTCCGATGCCAAAGCCAAGGCTGGAGCTTGTCACGCTTCACAAGGCGGCACGCAGATGCGGCGCGGCTTGATGGGATTTGTCACCCGAGCATTTGGCGAATACGAAGATTATATGCGTGCTTATCCGTTGGTAGCAAAAGGTGAGAAGAGACAATCTGACTTGTTTGTGTAATATATCAGGATACGCCTCTCTATTTGGAATGTAAAAATACGGTGCGAATGATGTTGCGCGTGCTCCAAATTGGGGCTTGTAATTCATTGGAAATTCTGTAGAATAGCAGTGCCGGCGCTATAATTTACCCAAGTCATATTAAAAAAAGGAGAAACAACCATGGGCGACAGTGGAAAGAAAGATAAAGGCAACAAGGAAGAAAAGAAAAAACCAAAGTTGACTCAAAAGGAAAAACGCAAGCTAAAGATCGAAAAAAAGAAGCAAGGCAAATAAGTTCAGTAAAAGGGGTGTGGATTCAACTAGTAAGTGCAACAGATAAATGATAGAACACCTCGAAGGGTGTTTTGAAACGAAGGGATTTTCGTGGTCTGAAATTCAGTCTTAACATTGCCTGCCCGATTTCTTTTTTGG
>Ga0172369_10007718_pt1 | contig 12420 bp, 10 predicted proteins | sample LakKiv25m_FD_114539 | JGI IMG/M metagenome (GOLD analysis project Ga0172369, IMG submission 114539) | Freshwater microbial communities from Kabuno Bay, South-Kivu, Congo - kab_022012_11.25m | ecosystem: Environmental > Aquatic > Freshwater > Lake | place: Democratic Republic of the Congo... | reverse complement strand
GGAGTTATTGTTGAGCTGTATGTAAAGTCAGGCTTTTCAACAACATTCCAGGTCAGTGATAATTCAAGACCACTGCTCTTTATCTCCCCGAGGTTTACGAGTGCCCTGTTGTAAATGTTCGGAGGCACCGGAACTTCATATTCAAACAGAAGGTCTTTTGTTGTACGTGTATAGAAATCAAATGAACCGTAGAGTTTTGAATTGAAGAAAGCGAAGTCGAAACCGGCATCAATCTCAGTTTTTGTTTCCCATTTCAGGTTAGGATTTGCATTACTTACCGGTGAGTAACCCGGAACGAATTCACCGTTATAGAAGAAGTTGCCTCTCGGTCCAAGACGGAGAAGTGAAAGGTAGCTGCTTCCCGGCTGGTTACCGGTTACACCGTAGCTGGCGCGCAGTTTGAGGACATTCACCGCATCGACATTCAAAAACCTTGCGAGGTCCATACCGCCACCGAGTGACGGGAATAACCCCCACCTGTTATCGGCACCGAAGCGTGATGACCCCTCATACCTTGCACTGGCAGTTAAAAACCAGGTATCTTTGACATTAAGGTTAAGGAGACCAAAAAAGGCGATCAGTTTATTTGTGTTCTTATAGCTGTTCACAGTTCCTATCCCATTCTTGAAATCAAGGGCTGCCCCCATATTATTATATGTGAAAGCATCTGTCAGGAAATCACCGCCGCTTGCAGAAGCACCCTCATAAAGGAAATCCTGATATGAATAACCGCCCACTGCGTTGAGGTTTACTCCTGTAACTATATCACCTGTCCAGCGTGCCGATGTTTCGAAAAGCTGGTTGTCAGCGACATTATAGTTCCTGTTGGCAAGACCGTTGCGGTCTCTTCCTACCCAGTAGCTGTTCTTGTCATAATACTGACCTCTGAGATAGTTATTGTTCTGCCTTGAATAAAATGCATCAATGGTAAAGCCTTTAAAGACCTGGTAAGTACCTTTAATTGCCATGAGCAAAAGTCTGTCCTTGCCATCATTTATATTTTCCTCAAGGATCTGTACAGGATTATAATAATCGTAGAGGATCTGCTGGAAATATCCGTCATAAATTGTATATGCCGGATCACTGCTTCTTACAGGGGCTGTGGGATTATAAATTGAAGCATACCTGAATGCATCTGTAAATCCGTACTTGGAAACCTTGTCGGTAGCTCCGAGGTTAACTTCCAGCGTGAATTTATCATTTAAAGCTTTCTGGGTAAAATTAATCCTTCCGTTAAGCTGCTTGAACCCGGTATTAAGTATCACGCCCATCGCATCATGATAGTTCAGAGAAGCTCTGTATGTTGAACTGCCTGAACCACCTGACATTGCAATATTATGTACATGTGAGATAGCGGGCCTTGTAGTTTCGGCAAACCAGTCAGTTGAGTATCCGAAATCAGTTCCAGCTTCAAGTTCAGAGGACAGGGATCTCCACTCAGCAGCAGACATAACATCTGTATGTTTAGCAACTGTCTCATATGTTACATACCCGTTGTAGTCGATTGTGGATGTACCTTTCTTTCCCTTTTTGGTAGTAACTATTATAACGCCGCTCGATCCCCTTGTACCGTAAATTGCAGCCGCTGATCCGTCCTTCAGAACGCTCATTGATTCAATGTCATTGGGATCGACATTCTCAAGTGAGGCTCCAAGAACACCATCGACAACAATAAGCGGCTGGGTATTTGCACCGATGGTACTTAATCCCCTTAACCGGATGTTGTATCCTTCATTTGGATTACCACCAGGCTTGCTTATTGAAAGACCGGATACTTTACCGATAATCAGCTGTTCGGCCCTGTTGACATAACCCTTGTTGAATTCATCGGATTTGACATTGGCGATAGAGCTGGTGATCTCTTTCTTTCTTTGCTGGCTGTAACCGGTTACCACAATTTCGCCAAGAGCACTGACTGCAGGTTCCAGAACGACATCAATTTTTGCCTGGTTGCCGACAGTTATACTCTGAGGATTGTAACCAATATAACTGAATACAAGGACAGCCTGCGGACCAGGGACTGTTATCGAGTATCCTCCGTTAATATCGGTCGACATACCTGTTGTGGTTCCCTGAACTACAACGTTGACACCAACCAGCGGCCCTTCTGTTTCTGATGTGACAGTACCAGTAACAGTCCTCTGTTGTGCCAGCGTCAGAGTAACCGCAAAGCTGAACAGGAGAAGGGACATGAAGCTCCTCCTCCACAGATGAACATAATTCGTCTTAATACACATAGTTTAATTGATTTAGGTTAGTTAAATCAGGATTTACAATAATTATATTACTAATTTTTATTTCAGAAGGTATAATGACAGTGCGGATTATAATCATGTATGGTCGGTTAGGTAGTCAAAGATAGAAATTATTTTCATTAAAAAAAAATTAAAACGGGATTAAAACAGAATTAATCCTTAACTTTTTTTAACAATAATTAACTCATTTTCTGAATTGAAAAATGGAAATCAGTGAATTTCAGACAAATAAAATTCACTTCTCTTGTTAATAATGAAACCTTCGGACTAACAGATTTTTTTAGAAAACAGATCAGATTTTTATTTCACCCCATCCTTTCCTGTATTCCCGCCTTACAAACTGGTTTGCAGTCTCAAAATTTGTGAATCTCATATTTTCACCGTCCCATTTATAGGAGATGTATCTTCCGGGAAATATAAATCCTTCCATTTCTCCATAGACCGGATCTTTTCTGGTGATCTTCTTCTGAATATTGAAACATCTGAGCAGCAGGTTGCCCATAAGCACGGTTTCGGTGAGAGGGCCGGCGTAACCAACAAACGGTGAATCAACTTCCGCATTCCCGTAACCGGCAATGCAGGCATCGATCCATTGCCACCAGTGGCCATCCATATCACCGCTGACCCTCGGGTATTTCTTAGGGACGTTTATGTCCTTATTCTTTGAGAGAGGCAGGAGAATAGGATTTCTTCCTCCCCATCCGCAGGCAGCTTTTCCCTTTGACCCAATAAAAAGTGTAGCTCCTTCATAATCATTAAGTCCCGGCCAATCGCCCATTACATCATTCATATTCTGATCAGGATCTATTTCATATGGCCTTTCAGGTGTTATCCCCCCGTCCATCCAGTAGAGATCAAGGCTTTTCCCGTTTTTAAGCTCATATTTGAAACGGATGGAACTTGAAACCGGTCCGCTTTCCGGGAAAATACCTTCTTTGAAAATACCAGTATATACAGTACTCGCGCTGCAGGACACTTCGGTTGGATAACCAAGCTGAAGCAGCTTGAACGGTGGTCCGATGATATGACATCCCATATCGCCGAGTGCACCTGTTCCAAACTTCCACCAGCCTCTCCAGTTGAAAGGCACAAGATTATCGATGTAGTCAGTATTTTCAGCTGTTCCAAGCCACAGATCCCATTTAAGTTCAGAAGGAACCGGAGGCTTTTCCTTCGGCAATGGTATTCCCTGCGGCCACACGGGCCGGTCGGTCCAGCAATATACCTTTTCTATATCACCAAGTATATCGGCTTCTATCCATTCCCTCAGAGTCCTCATTCCATCGCACGAAGCACCCTGGTCTCCCATCTGGGTGACAACCCTGTATTTTTCGGATGCCTGTGTGAGAATCCTTGCCTCGTAAATATCATGTGTCAGGGGTTTCTGGAGGTAAAGATGTTTTTTCAGCTGCATGGCGCTGAGGCCAACGATTGCATGGTTATGGTCGGGAATTGCAACTGATACCGCATCGAAGTTCTTGCTTTCCCTGTCAAACAACTCTCTCCAGTCATGATAGAATTTTGCTTTTGGAAATTCCTTTATCCTGGGGGCAGCCTGCCGGTCATCCACATCACACAGAAATGCTATTTCAGCATTTTTCTTCGGAGCAATCGCATAGTGCCGGATGTCATCAGCTCCCTCTCCCCCGCATCCGACAGCGGCTATCAGTAATTTATCGCTGGGAGCTGTATGTCCGAGCCCGCTTACAGCATAGGCTGGAACAATTGTCAAAGCTGCAGCGCCTGAAGCCGCAGTCTTCATAAATGCTCTTCGGGAAAGCCCCCTGCTGTTCTCCGGAAAATTGTCTAATGTCTTCATAATTCAATAATGCTATTTAAATTGCAATCAATATTACTTCTTAAGAGGTTTTACTGCGATCTCTTTGAAAAATACAACGTCAGCATCGCCATGATTCTGAACCCCGATATAACCTGAATCGGGCCTTATCCCGCGGAATGGTTCAAAATCGAATTTTCTTTCCGGAACAGGGTCACCTTCAGTATAATCCGTCACCTTTTCACCATTCACATAAACAATGGTCCTTGGTCCGTCGAGAGTGATCTCTGTTGTATTCCACTGAGGACCAGGCTTCCCGGGTTTAGACAATGGCTTTGTAAGTGAATACAAGGTACCTGTGTAATGGTACTCGTCTTCATCTGACAGTTCCGGCTTATTGTCTATCTGAACCTCATAACCGTAATGCACAGGCATCCATTCCTCGCGGGGCTCGATCGGTATCCGGATGAATATTCCGGAGTTGCTGTTCTCATCACGCATTTTCCATACTACCTTTATCATGCAGTTGCCGAATTTCTCCCCGGCCCAGTATAACAGTCCCATTCCTCCGTTTCCCCTTATCAATCCGTTTTCAACTGTCATATAACCCGGACCGGCATGCTTCCAGCCGGTAAGATCCTTGCCATTGAAAAGCTGCCTCCAGCCTGAATCCTGAGCCTTACATGAGGGAAGACTTATCAGGATGAACATTGCAATGGCAGCAGTAATTCCTGAGGCTGCCATAAAAGTTTTTCGGGCTTTTAAAGCCATGATCTTTCTTTTTAATTCATTTCTTTCCATATTACTGATTGTTTAAAGCAGATTTGCTTTTTCTTGTAATTGTTGCGTTTTTAACTATTGGTTTTGCCCAGAAGCTGAGACTCAGAATATATCCCATGGTAAGATAGAGTACTGTCATTCCTGCCTGTAATCCTATTAAATCTTTCAGTTTGCCTACCAGCAGAGAGACAATTGCTCCTCCTGCTATACCCGTACAAAGGATCCCTGAAAATGACCCGTGAGCTTTATCGACACTGTTCAGTGCAAGAGAAAAAATAATTGCATACATCACTGAAAGGCAGAAGCCGAGGGCAGGAAATCCGAAAAGGGCGAATCCAGCGCCTCCGAAAAGGGTAAATGTCAGGATTATCAGACCTGCAATGGTGAAGATCCTTAAAACTACTTTACTGTCAATAACTTTAAGCAGTGCGAGACCAAGGAAACATCCTACTGTCATCATACCCCAGAAAAGCCCGACAGTGCGTGCACCTTCAATTTCCGGTGTAAGTCCGTGGTATGTCCTCAGAAACTCGGATATCCAGTTTGCAATCCCCTGTTCGGTGCCTACATAGCAAAAGATCCCGAAGAAGAACGCTATTACCTTTTTCTGTTTGAACAGCTCCACATGTGTTTTCCATGCTCCCACTACTTCTTCGGCTTTAAGCTCAACCTTTGGAAACCTCGTTATTACTATTATCAGGACCATCAGCAGGCTGATAAGGGTAAATAGCAGATAAATAGAAACCCAGGGAAGCCCGGCCGGTGTCAATGTCGCTGCAAATCTTATCAAGGGATCATTTGTAGCTGCCCTGTTTCCAAGGCCAAGGACAAGATATGAATAGACAAACGGACTCAGAAATGAGGCAGCACCGAATACAAGCTGGGCGATTACGGAATTAAATGCAAAATGCTCCTCCCCTCCTGCCACTCTCAGCAGCGGATAAATAGCCACCTGCATTATGGCCATTCCGCATCCTATCATGAAAAGTGAAAACAGAAATACCGGAAAAACAGGAAAAAGTGAAAAAAGCAATGCGCCACCAAATGACAATATCCAGGCAACGGTAAGACTCCTCTTTTCCTGGTACTTTTGAATTATCATTCCTGCAGGAATAGACATAAGCCCGTAAGCAATAAAAAAGGAGAAAGGCAGCATACCCGTCATTATACCGGTAAGTGAATAGCTGTCGCTGACATTCGGATTAATTGACCCGAGAATGTTTGTCAGAAATGAAATTGCAAAGAAAATAAGGAAGATCAGGGAAATGAGATAATAATTTCTTTTCATAAGACAGTTTTAGAGAGAGTAAGTATTTAAGTAAATTTGTAAAATTGAAATTTTAAGCTCCATAAAATTAGTAATATTATAATTCTGCAGGTTAGATGAACGAAAATTACTTTTCACTCGAGGTCAGTAAAAGCAACAGGCTCACCAGGATATTTCAGCTTATCCTGGGAATTCTTTGCATTGTCATCGCGTTTGGCTGGCTTATAACAAATTACAGTTCCTTTAATTTAAATAAATCTCTCTGGCTTACGATTATCTTTCTGCTTGGATTCGGATACTTTCAAATAAATTCAGGCCTGGGAAAGGGAGATAAATTCATTGAAATAGGCGAGGATAAGCTCAGGATGAAGACTAATTCAGTACTTCCGGTAAGGGAGTTGAATGCATCAGGAATCTCAAAAACCGAAATATACCCGCTGAGCGTTGTTTTTATTTTGAAATCAGGGAAAAAGGAAAAGGTAAGGTTCGGCACTACCTATCCTGACATGCTCGATCCCTTAAGGCAGTGTATAGAAGAGTTCTGCACAAGGAACAATATCGAATCGGAGATCAGGAAGGAAGAGATCTGATATTCTTAAAGGGAAAGTATCTGCTCCCATACATCCTCATTCACAGGAATACCTTCTTTAAGATTCCTGTTTCTCACAATTACGATATTCTCACCCGGATATCTGGGCTGTTTGCCGGGAACGACAGGATCCGATTCTTTCAGGTCAGCAATTATGTGGTTTATTGTTTCCTGAAAATCCCTGCCTCCGGGAAGATTATCCATTCTCAGTGCAATAAATACCTGCGAAAGAGAGTATTCGGCTTCCTTCAGTGATATTTCGCAAGTTGCCAGTCCGGCTGACAATGCGGAAGCGAATATGTCGAGCATAAGAGAAAGTCCCGATCCCTTCCAGTAGCCGACCGGAAGCGCCCTCCAGGTTAGAAGTATTTCTGACGGATCATCTGTTAGATTACCATTGGTATCAAATCCACCAGGATATGGCAGCTTTTCTCCGGCAAGCTTGTATACTTCGAGCTTGCCGTATGAATACTGCGACATTGCAAAATCAAGGACAATTGCTTCATCCCCAAATGGCATTGCGAATACCAGAGGGTTATTCCCGATCCGGAAGTCCTTACCTCCCCATGCCGGCATATTTGCCATGGTATTTGTCCAACCGATAAAGGCATATCCCTTCCCGGCTGCATTCCAGCCATATGTTCCTCCTCTCATCCAGTGATTGGTATTTCTCAGTGTTACCATTCCTATTCCGTGAAGTGAAGCAAGTTCCGTCGCCCTCTGTGTTGCCTTAAGTGCGTTCAGAGGGCCTGGACCAAGATTTCCATCCCAATGTTCTGCTGCACCTGAGCTTTTTATTAGCGACGGTTCAGCACCAGGATTAATTATCCCTCTGGCTATATACTCAACGAATCTGGGAAACCGGTTGACTCCATGTGACGATACCCCTTCGAGTGTGTTCATCATGAAGATTCCGGCACAGATGTCTGCTTTTTCCTCAGTAAATCCATTCTTAATCAGGATGCGCCTGAATTCTGATTTCATGGTCCCGGCCTTAATCAAAACCATAGCCATATTATTTTAAAATTTAGCGCTGATATCCAAAAACCTTATCATATTCTTATTAAGTGTATTGAGTACATTTAAAAGAAGAATCCTTTTGCATCCATGGAATTATTTTGGTTGCCATGTAATTCATAAAAGTATCATATTTTTCATTGCATTCCCTTAATTCAAGTAATTTTATATGATCAAAATTCATAATGTGAGACCTCTTTTCCTTAAGTATGACAAGTACATAGAATGCAGGCTGTGCCCTCATTTTTGCAAGATTGCCCCGGGAAAAACCGGGATCTGCGGCGCAAGAAAAAACACTGGTGATCTTATTGAGCTAATAACATATGGAGTGATCTCGGGCATCTCATCGGATCCCGTTGAAAAAAAACCTCTTTATCATTTTTTCCCCGGCTACAATATTCTTTCAATAGGGTCATACGGATGCAATATGAGATGCGATTTTTGCCAGAACTGGCATATATCCCAGGGATTTTCAGGAAAGATAATGCCTGACACAGATGCCGATAAACTGGCTTCAGAAGTTGTCTCATCATACAGGAATGTCGGCCTTGCATTCACTTATAATGAACCTGTTATATGGTTTGAATTTGTGCTGGATGTCGCCGTTAAAATCAAGGAGAAAGGAATGTTCACGGTAATGGTGAGCAACGGATTCATAAATCGAGATCCCATGAATGAACTCCTTCAGGTTATTGATGCGTTCAACATTGATCTCAAGTCATTCAACGACAGCTTTTACAAAAAACTTACAGGAGCTGAGATTGAACCTGTTAAGGAATCACTTATCCGGATTGCACGGGCAGGAAGGCATCTTGAGATCACCACCCTGATAATTCCCGGAAAAAATGATTCGGCTGCAGAAATGGAAAATGAGTGCAAATGGATTGCTGATGAGCTTGGAGAGTATACTCCCCTGCATCTCAGCCGGTATTATCCTGTTTATAAGAGAAATGATCCTCCGACATCTCAGGATAAGTTGGTACAATTATATGATGTTGCAAAAAAATTTCTCAGCAATGTTTATCTTGGGAATGTGGCCGGCAGTACTGGACAGGACACATACTGCAATTCATGCGGAACGCTGGTGACAAAAAGAAGCGGGTATAATATAAACCTTATGAATCTCACCACCGACGGGAAATGCAGCAGGTGTGGCAATCTTATTTACAGGTATTTTACTTTTCCTTACCGTGCAGCGAACTGAGTCGCGAACAAAGCTTATCAGTTTCGACAAAAAGGTCTTTTTCAATTAACCTGTAATGCGATCTTAATGCTTTAGGATCCTCATTACCTTCAGGATTATTTACCCTGTGAATAAGATCATTCCTTAGAGCAACAGCATCGGCGATAATGCCTGAAACCTCTTCTGCCTGGTTGTCAGGATGAAGAGTGCCAAATGTAAAACAATCGGAGATCACCTCAAAAACGAGGAGGTCTATGTCTTTTTTTAATCTTCGGATGCTTGGCATGTCTGATTTTTTTGTAAGGCAAAGATAATAAAATATCTTCCATCCGGTCTTACCTGCCTTCTGTAAACTTCAGTACACTTTCCAATGCTTTTTCGACATATAGTATACGGAGTTTATCTATCAAAGGAACCGGTACCTTGAAGTAAATATCATTAATGCAGCAAAATTGCAGGACCATCGGAGAAGTGCCTGTCATAAAAACCGCATCATAGTTTTTAAGGGAATCAGCCGAAACACATTTATATTCAATATTTATATTGATTGACCTGCAAATTTCGATTATGTATTTCCTTGTTATGCCACTTAGTATTTTATCATCAGGCGCTGTAATGAGCCTGTTGTCCTTCAGGAAAAAGATATTCGACCTGCTCCCTTCGGTAATACAGTTTTGTTCGTTTACAAGAAGAGCTTCATAACCACTTTCAAGGATAAGCTTATGATAAATAGATGACCGCAGCTTATGATTAATGACCTTTGATTCAGGATCTTTCCGCTCGGCATAAAAGAGTATTCCCTTCACCCCTCTTCTATACTGCTCCTCCGAAGGATATATTGGTTCCACAAAATAAACAAGATAGTTGAAAGAGTCCCGGTTATAGTTAAAAACTATTTTCAGATTGATATCCTTCTTCTTTTCTGTTTTTACAAGATTTATTACATCCCTTCTGAGCGTCGGCTCATCAGCCAGCATCTTTTTCTGCTGCAGCTTTGCACTTGATTCAAGGCGTTCCATATGGTCATGAAAAAATACAGGAGTACCTTTTATCATCCTGATCACTTCATAAATTGAATCGCCGTCATAGACAAGAGAATTGTCGAACATCTCCGATGGCTGGATCTTACCGTTAAGCACAAATTTTCTGCCGTAGCATTCGTTCATCTCAGTCAGTATTTAACCACAAAAATAGTAACAATAAGGTTATCGGGTTGCAATTCTGCATATATTAGCAGTCATGAAAGGAACAGCCCTCTGAATTAATGTATGCGATCGTCGATATTGAAACCACTGGCGGAAGTTCACTCATTGAAAAAATAACCGAGATAGCTGTCTTTCAGCACGACGGCGAAAAGATCACAGGTGAATTTGTCACCCTCATAAATCCTGAAAGAAGCATTCCATATTTTATCACGAACCTGACAGGTATCTCAAACGAGATGGTCGAGGATGCCCCTAAGTTCTATGAGGTGGCAAAACAGATCGTTGAGTTTACTGAAGGGAGGACCTTCGTAGCCCATAATGCCAGATTCGATTATTCATTTATCCGTCAGGAATTCAAATCGCTCGGATATAACTACAAGCGAAATATTCTTGATACGGTAACCCTTGGAAGGAAGCTTATTCCCGGACACAGGTCCTACAGCCTCGGCAATATCTGCCGCGATCTCGGGATTACCATTAACGGGCGTCACAGGGCAGCCGGCGATGCCCTCGCCACTGTAAGGCTCTTTGAAACACTCCTTAAAAAAGACGGGGAGCTACATGGTGAGGATTCCGGACTGATAAGCAACACCAAACTGTCAAAATTAAATCCGAACCTTGATATATCCAGAATCGACCTTATACCAGAGGACCCGGGAATTTATTATTTCTACAATGAGAATCACGATCTGATCTATATAGGCAAAAGCCGGAACCTTCAACATAGGATAAGGACGCATCTGTTAAACAATACCACCAACCGTTCGATGGAAATGCGCGATCAGATAGCATATATTGACTGGGAGGTTACAGGAAGCGAGCTTGTTGCCCTGCTTAAGGAATCATCTGAAATAAAGCGCAACAAGCCGGTTTATAACAGGGCCCAGCGCCGGACAGGCTCCCGGTGGGGTATTTTCTGTTCAACTGATGTGAACGGATATTTTAATTTCAACTATGGGACAATTGATTGTGATGATAATCCTGTCGCCGTTTTTACTGGCAGGGAAAGGGTAAAATCAGTACTCGAATCACTTGTCGAAAAATATGATCTGTGCCAGAAATTATGCGGCCTCTATGAGACTCAGGGAGCCTGCTTCCATTACCATGTCGGCCTTTGCAAAGGCGCCTGCTGTGGAAAGGAAGCCCCTGAATTATATAACGAGCGTGCCCGAAAAGCCCTGGGGGAATTCATATTCGCCCAAAAGAATTTTTATATAATAGATAAAGGAAGGGACTCTGGCGAAAGAAGCGCCATAAAAATTATGAACGGTAAATATTCAGGTTACGGCTACTTCAACATAAACGACATGGGGTTCGGTTTGAATGCCGTGCACGATTGCATCCAGGCCTCATCTGACAACAACGATATCCAGTCGATCCTCAGGCAATATCTGAGAGGCTATAAAATCGAAAAGATCATTGAATTCTGACCACCATAAGCTATATTTGTTAAAAACCGTAAGAAAATGGCATTATTCACCCGGACTACAAAAAATCTGATCCTCAAAATCGAAGAATTCTTCGATAATATAGATCTGGGCCTCCTGGTTTTCAGGGAAGGAATTAAATCGTACCTCGATAAAGATATGGATGCTTTCGAAAGGCATATCGGTAAAATAGAGCAGCTCGAAAGTAATGCTGACAGGCTCCAGCGTTCTATTGAAAATGAAATGATAACTAATTCCATTCTTCCGCAGCACAGGGGTGAAGTCAGTTCTCTCATTGATGTTCTTGATGAGATAATAGATACAATCAAATCGACACTGAATGAATTCCGTATAGAAACTCCAGATATACCCATGTCATTGAATCATAATTTCATCAGCATCACTGAATATTCGGTTTGTGCGGGGGAAGAACTTATTCCGGCTGCAAGGGCCTATTTCAAGTCTCCTTATACTGTAAGGGAAAAACTTCTTAAGGTTTACTATTTTGAAAGCGAGACAGATAAAGTTTCGAGGGAGACGCGGCGTATAATTTTCCAGGAGATGAAAGATATTGATCTTGCCAGGAAATCGCATCTCAGATATATAATAAACCATATTGAAAAGATCTCTGACAATGCCCAGAAAGCTGCTGACCTGCTTTCAATAATGGCTATTAAGATTGTTATGTGATGATCATTCTGTTTCTAACCAGCGGCCTTTTTCTCGGGTGGTGCCGCGTCGTAAAAAATACCACAAATATATTCGGCTCTGCCGTAGGCTCGAGGATGATAAGCTTCAGAAAGGCTGCCATAATTGCTTCCATATTCGTCATCATCGGCGCTGTACTTCAGGGATCCGGAGCATCCATAACACTTGGAAAACTCGGGGCTGTCAATGCCATCGGAGGTTCATTCACTGTT
>Ga0172369_10007714_pt1 | contig 12423 bp, 11 predicted proteins | sample LakKiv25m_FD_114539 | JGI IMG/M metagenome (GOLD analysis project Ga0172369, IMG submission 114539) | Freshwater microbial communities from Kabuno Bay, South-Kivu, Congo - kab_022012_11.25m | ecosystem: Environmental > Aquatic > Freshwater > Lake | place: Democratic Republic of the Congo... | reverse complement strand
CAATTTTGCTCTCTCAACTTTTCCGCAGCAGGAAATTACCATTTCACAATAAAACTCAAAGTTATTGTTAATGAATTGTGAATTCATCGGAGGAAGATCTGCCTGTTCAACTAATCGGGGTTGAACAAGAATTGATTCTTCGGGTTGAAAAACTGAACAGCCCGAGATGATGAAAAAAAGACAAATGAAAATTATCTTTTTCATATCACACCTCTTTAAGCTTAATATTTCTTCCCTGATTATTTTAATCGGGGAATAAAGAAATTTATAGAAATAAAAATCTCTGGTAATAATTAGCAATTAATTTTTGGTAAAGTCAACAACTATCGTTTTATAGTTAGCAATTAAGCTTTTTATATTGGTATTGTATTTGTACAGGATATTGCAATAGTGGGAATTATCAAAATACTAAGGGAATTTTATATGAACTTTATCGAATTAATATTAAGTAAATTTTCTCGCCCAAAACCTGAAGTAAAAATTTCTGAAGAGGATGTAGAATTTGTTATTAATGAGCGATTGAACGAGAAAAAACATTTAGAGAGAATTTTAAAAACTTTACGATGGCAGGCTTCATCCCAACTTGAAGAAATAAAAAAACAAAATCAATTATTATCGAACTATAATGCAGAAAAAGATTCTTTATTAAAACAATTAGAATTTTTAAAGTTGGATTTGGTTCAGCTTTCAGAAACTTATGCTGATGAAAATGAAAAATTAATTTCGCTTATTAGCAGATTAGATAATCTTGAGCCTGAGAAAAGTAAAATAACCGAATTAAACAATCACATTAAAATATTAGAATTAGAGCTTGAAAGAATTAAACAGAATATCTTAAAAGAGAATGAAGAATTAACCAAACTAAAAAGTGAAAAATTAATTTTAGTAAAACATAAAATTAAAATTCATCCAGCTAAAGAAATAAAAAAGAGAAACTCCGAAGCTAAAAGAGAAAAGGCTGTAAGATGTAAAGGTAAAACAGAGTCAAATCATCGCTGTAAAATATACACTAAAAATAAAACCGGTTGTTGTCATTTTCACCAGGAGATTTTCGTTCCAAAACGAAAAATGAAATTGGTAAATTTTAATGCTTGATGAGATTATATCATAAGAAACAATTCAAGCCAACTGCCGGAATCTTCCATAGGAATGGCTTTGCCAGAACCAGCGGCCTAATCATTACATAAAAACATTCTTAATGAATTATAAAAATATAATTTATAAAAACGCGTCTGAGAATTATGATTTTGATTTGAGATGTAATGAGCCAACTGCCGGAATCGAACCGGCGACCTACTCATTACGAATGAGTTGCTCTACCAGCTGAGCTAAGTTGGCTTATAATTGCTATAAAAGAAACAGGCGAAGTGATAATCTTCGCCTTTTAAATTCTACTTAAAAAAGATTATCTAATTCTCTTTTTATGTCTGTTCTTACGTAGTCTTTTTTTTCTTTTATGGGTAGACATTTTATGTCTTTTTCTTTTTTTACCACAAGGCATTTTATTTCTTCTCCTTTAAGAATTTTATCAATGATTTGTCAATAATTGTTCGGCTTTTTTACCAATTTCATTTGCTGGATTTATATCATACGCTTTTTGCAGCCACTCTTTAGATTTTTCCATATTACCGGCTGATAAATTTACCACTCCAAGATTTAAATGTGCAATCTGATGTTTGGGAACATACTTTAAGGCTGTTTCCATTTCTTTAATTGCATTTGCATAATCACGTAAATTAAAATAACAAACTCCCATATCAACACGTGCATCTGCATCTTTGGGATTTTTTTCTAAATAAGTTTTGTAATCTTTAATTGCGGCATCAAACATACCAGAATCATTTCTTAAATGAGCAAGCTGCAGTAAACTTGCGTAATCTTCTGGATTAGCTTTTACTTTTGCTTCAAGATCATTAATCATCTGGATGTTGTTTAGATTAACACCAGGTTGATTGCTTCCCATTTGCTGCTGCGGCTGATTTACAGTCGTGTTATCAACGGTTTCAGTATCAAGAATTCCTGAAGTTAAAAGTATAATTGCAATTACAACTATGCCACCGATTAAAATACCGTATAATACTTTTGGATTAAGATTTTTATCATCAACATTTATTGGAGCCTGTTTAACATTTTGATTTTTTTTCGCAGGCTTTGAACCAGAAATCTTTGCTCCACATTCCGGACAAAAATTGTAAACTCCATCTAACTTAACACCACATTGATTACAAAACTTAGCCATTCAGATCAACCTTTTTTCTTTTCAAACATTCCAACATTTACAATTTCTTTAAACTCTTTAGAAAACTTAAAAGTAGGCACAAAATGTTCATCAACATAAACCTTTTCGCCAGTTTTAGGATTTCTTGCATTACGAGCATTTTTCTTTTTCACTTTGTAACTTCCAAAACCTCTAATCTCAATTCCCTTGCCTTCTTTCAACGCTTCAATTACAGTTGTAAAAAAACCTTCGATAATCGCCTCAGTTTCCAGTTTAGTTAAGCCGGTGCCGGCAGCAACCCTATCAACAATATCAGCTTTTGTCATTATTTACTTTCGATTTCTTATGTCATTAAATTTTGGCTGGAAAAAATATCAAAGATTTGGGCTAAATCCAACTTAACTTCTTATTTTATAATCAATTAGAGGATAAATTATCAACTATCATTTACAATTTATCTCATTTTGAATGATTTTCTCTTAATCGCATAAACAGATTTAAAATTTTTATTGATTTATTAGATTTTTTCTATTGGTATAATCATTGTAAATAATTTAGCGATTTTAGGAGAAAATTTGCAGTTAGTTGAGATAATACAATTAGTTTTAGTAGGATTTGTCGGAATTAGTTCCATTATTTTTCTTTTTTCTTATCTTGGATTTAGAAAACGAAGCAAACAATTATCTGCTAACGCTGATTTAACCTTGAAGCAAAAGCGCCAAAAACAAAAAAATGTTTCCTCACCAAAAATTCTAAAAACCCCGGATGTAAAGATTTTAGAAACACAGCAAAAAATTAAATCACCTGAGCAAACGTCAAATCAAACAGTAAAATCAAATCGTTTCCAGGTATTTAAACCAAATACTGATAAAGAACACTTTCCCAAAATTCTTAAAGTAAATCCTCCTAAAAAAAATAAATCATAATTCTGCCCATACTTTAAATTGAAAAAATCCAATTGAGTTTTGGTTAATAGATGATTTCAATTATGAATCATTTATTATATTTTCCCATCAAATGATTTTAAAAAGGAAATTAAAATGAATAAAACAATTAAGATTAATGGAATGTCTTGCCAGCATTGTGTTATGGCTGTAAAAAAGGAATTGCAAAAACTTGAACTAAAAAATCTTGAAGTAAAAATTGGAGAAGCAATTGTAGAATTTGATGAAGAGATTGTTAGTATTGAGAATGTGATTGATTCAATTGTTGAAGCCGGATTTGAAGTTGTTGAATAAAAACAAATGAATAAAATTTCGACCAAAAATATTTCTTTACCGGTTGAAGGGATGACTTGTGCAAGTTGCGTTGCAAGAGTTGAAAAAACTGTTTCCAAGATTGATGGCATAACAAATGTAAACGTAAATCTTGCTACCGAAAAAGTAACGTTTGATTATGATTCTGCAAAAGTAGATTTAGCGGCATTAGCAAACAAAGTTGAAGATATTGGTTACAAGATTGATTTATCTGTTGCAAATAAACAACAAGTTTTATTAGATGAGCAAACCAATAAAATTGATAAACATCAATTAGACTTACAAAACGATTTGATATTTGCGGTTGTGCTTTCCATTCCAATCTTGTTTATTAATATGGGAATGATGTGGAAAGATTTTTTTCTTTATGATTTTTTTGATGCACATCAAATAAATAGAATACTTTTAATTTTTACCACTCCGGTTATATTTATATCAGGTAAAAGATTTTTTAAGATTTTCTGGAATAATCTTAAACATTTTACTGCAGATATGAACTCACTTGTTGCAATCGGAACCGGCTCAGCATATTTATATAGTTTAACAATTACACTTTTCCCTGAGCTTTTATCAAATCAAAGCAATCATCACGTTTATTTTGACACAACCGCGGTTATAATAACTTTAATTCTTTTAGGCAGATGGCTTGAAGCGCGTGCTAAATCTAAAACTGGTACCGCAATAAAAAAACTGTTAGAACTTAAACCTAAAACTGCACTTGTAAAAGAACACGATAGCATAGTCGAAAAAAATGTTAGTGATTTATTAGCCGGTGATATTGTTATAATTAAACCGGGCGCTAAAATTCCTGCTGATGGAATAATTACTTTTGGTTCATCATCAGTTGATGAATCTATGATAACAGGCGAAAGCATTCCTGTTGAAAAATTTATTGGATCAAAAATAATTGGCGGTACAATAAATACATCAGGCTATATTGAGTTTGAAATAACAACAATCGGAAATAATTCTGTGCTCGGGCAAATAATAAAGTTGATTGAACAAGCGCAGGGTTCAAAAGCTCCGATACAAAATCTTGCAGATAAAGTTGCGGCTGTTTTTGTTCCATCAGTAGTTTTGGCTGCAATAATTACATTTATTGTTTGGATGTTTATTTCTCCAAATGATTTAAGCAAACCATTAATGAATTTTGTTGCTGTATTGATAATTGCTTGTCCTTGCGCCCTTGGTTTAGCAACTCCAACAGCATTAATTGTAGGTATGGGTAAAGCAGCACAAAATGGAATATTATTTAAAAATGGTGAAAGCCTTGAAGAACTTTACCGTTCAGACACAATAATTTTTGATAAAACAGGAACTGTAACTGATGGAAAACTATCGGTTAAAAATATTTTTTGTTTATCTGGTGATCAAACTGAATTTCTTAGCATACTTACTTCGATAGAATCTAATTCTGAACATCCTATAGCAAAAGCAATTGTTGAATATGGAAAAACTAAATCTGTTCAGATAAAATCTGTTACAGATTTTGAAAACAAATCAGGAAAAGGAATTAAAGCCAATGTGGAGAACAAAAAAGTTTTGGTTGGCAACGAATTGTTTATGAACGAAAACAAAATTGCTTTATCTCACCTAAATTCTGAACTGAAAAAAGATATAAATCAAAATTCATCAATAATATTTCTTGCAATTGATGGTATGATACAAGGCTTTATTTGTGTTGCAGATTCAATTAAAAAAAATTCCACCGAAGTTATTTCAAAAATAGCCAGTATGAATATTGAACCTGTTTTACTATCTGGCGACAGTAAACAAGTTACAAAAAATATTTCTGCTCAATTGGGAATAAAAATATTTGAGGCAGAAGTTTTACCAGCATATAAATCAGATAAAGTAAAAGAATATCAGAGCAATGGTAAAAAAGTTATTATGGTTGGCGATGGAATAAATGATGCACCGGCATTAGCACAAAGCAATGTTGGTATTGCAATTGGCAACGGAACTGATATTGCTATTGAAAGTGCAGATGTTGTTTTGATTAAAGGTGATTTAAATGGAGTTGTAAAATCAATTAAACTTTCTAAAAGCACCATTCAAATAATCAAACAGAATTTATTCTGGGCTTTTGTTTATAACGTAATTGGTATTCCACTTGCTTCTATAGGATTACTGAACCCGATGTTTGCAGCATTAGCAATGTCTTTAAGTTCAGTTTCGGTAATCAGTAATTCTCTCAGACTTAAAAAATTTACATTATAAAAAAACCGGAACATGTCCGGTTTTTTCTAAAGATATCTATTTCTTTTTTTAGGAAAATTTATATCTCATACATCCCTCCAAATATAACATTACAAATATGACACGAGTAAAATAAATATGAGAAGTAAATAATCAAATCATTCCAAAATTATTTTTATCATCACATTCTTGGTAAACGCTCTAAAAATGAGCTGTTGCTAAGTATAGCAAATGTATCAATTTTTCTTAGTTCTTCAAGGTTAAAACAATTCATATAACTCATAGAACTTTTTAATCCATCAGAAATTCCATCAATAACATTTTTTACTGCTCCTTTGTACGCAACCATAGTTTCTTCGCCTTCGATAAATTCATTTCGCATCTTTACACCAAACGAGGCAGAGCCGCGATATTTTTTCCACAATTGCCCGTTATACTTGATAACTTCACCAGGTGTTTCGCGTGTGCCCGATAACATTCTGCCAAGCATAACAACATCGGCTCCAAGTGCAATAGCTTTTGCAACATCACCAGGACTTTTAACTCCGCCATCAGCAATAATTTTTATCTTAAGTTTCTTTTCCATTCGGGAGTAATAAATATTAAGTACCGAAGAAACCTGCCCAATACCAATACCAGTTTGTATTGATGTAGTGCAAACGCTTCCACTGCCAATACCGACTCTAACAGCATCAGCTCCAGCATTTTCTAATTGATCCAGGCTTGCACCATGCGCAATATTTCCGACAATAACTTTAACATCAAATTTCTTTTTAATTAATTCTGTTTTCTTTAAAACTTCTTTATTGTTAGCGTTCGCTGTATCAATACAAATTAAATATTTTTTTTCAGCAATTTTTTCAACAGTTTTTAGATCAGTATTTAATGCTATTGAAACAGCTTTAATTCCTTTTCCATTTTTTGAATTTAAAACTGCGTCGAGTGAAGAATCGAAGCGATTAACAATACCTAAACTGCCAAGGTTTGTTAGTTCTTTTGCCATTTCAATTCCTGTTACCGAATCCATTGGACTGGAGATAACCGGCACATTTAATTTCAAACCAAGAAACGAACAGTTTGTAGAGGCTTCGGTTCTGGATTTGATTCTTGAAATTTGATTAGGAATTAAACTAATGTCGTCATACGTTAATGATTGATTGTAAGCGTTTAATTCTTTTTTAGTGTAAACTTTCATTTTGGTCCTAAGTTAGTTCAGATTAAGTTTTCTATTTCATCAATAATTTTATTCATTTTATTAGTAACAGCTAAAATTGGATCTTGAGAATTCATATCAACACCAGCTTTTTTAAGAATATTAATAGGATAATCACTGCTGCCGGCTTTTAAGAAATCAAGATATTTTTTTACTGCAGGTTCGCCTCCAGTTTTTACTTTTGAAGCAAGTGCTTCGGATGCTGCAAATCCGGTGGCATATTGGTAAACATAAAAGTTATAATAAAAATGCGGTACTCTAGCCCAGGTATAAGTTTCTTCCTCATCAATAATCATTTCAGGTCCCCAGTACTTTTGAAAAACATCTTTATACAAACTGCAAAGAATATCCGGAGTTAATGCTTCGCCATTTTCAACTTTAGAATGGGTTAGTTGTTCAAACTCAGCAAACATTACTTGCCTGTAAACAGTAGTTGTAACATTGTTAAGATATTTTTCTAACAAGTAAAGTTTTTCTTCTTTAGATTCAGAAATTTTTACAAGATGATCTAACAATAAACTTTCATTAAATGTTGATGCAACTTCAGCTAAAAAGATTGAATAATTTGCATACACAAAAGGTTGATTTAATCCTGTATAATATGAGTGCATATTGTGACCCATCTCGTGCACAAGAGTAAACACATCATTTAGCAAATCAGTCCAGTTAAGTAAAACATAAGGATGAACACCAAAAGTTGTACCCGAAGAATACGCACCGCTTCGTTTGGCTTTTGTTTCGTACACATCAATCCAGCGATTATTGAAAGCTTTGTTTAACGAGGTTAAATAATCAGCCCCCATAATCTTCAAAGAATCTAAAACAATTTTTACAGCTTCAGCATAAGGATATTTTTTTTCAAGTTTCTGATCAAACAGAGTAACATAAACATCGTAAGGATGAAGTTCATTTAGTCCAAGCAGTTTTTTCTTTAGTGAAGCCCAGCGATGCATGGGATTTAAATTATCATTTACTGTTTTTATTAAATTATCATAAACAGAATTAGGAATATTATTCTTAAATAATGCGGCTTCTATTGCGGAGTTATATTTTCTGGCTCTTGCATAAAATATATTTGATTTTAAGTTGCCATTAAACAATGAACCAAAAGAGTTTGCGTTATCTTTATAGGGATTTAGATATGCTTTAAATGCTCTTTCTCTATAATCTCTGTCTTTAGAATACAGAGCAGCATAGTATCTTGAATGAGACATTTCAAGATCATTACCATTTTCATCTGCAATGATAGAAAATTTAAGATCTGCATTTGTAAAAAGTGAATATGTATTGTATGGAACTTGTGTAACTTCACTAGCCATTGCAAGCAGTTCTTCTTTTTCCTTATCTAATGTATGAGCAGCAAATCTAAAAAGATCATCAAATGAATGTTGATAAATTTTAAACTCTGCATTTTTTGATATTATTGAGTTAATCTTATCCTGACCAATGCTTAATATTTCTGGTTTGATGAACGAACTTGATGCAAGAACCTGTGAATAAATTCTCTTTATTCTGTCATCCATTCCCTGGTATTTTGTATTTCTTAAATCGCTGTCTTTAGAAAGCATTGAGTACAGATAAAGACGCTCGAGTTTAGTCCCAATTTCTTCATCAAATTTTAAGCAGGCAAATAATTGTTCAGCAGATTCATTTAACCCGTTTTCATAATTTGAATAATGAATCAAATTTTCTTCAATCCACTTAAAATCTTTTTCCCATTCCTCATCAGATAAATAAATATCAGTAAGATTCCATTTATACTTTTCATTTATTTGTTCTCTGGCGGGAATTTCGGTTGATCGTGTTTCTGGACTGTAAAACTTTTTAGAAAATCTGTTAAACATTTTTACCCCTTTTTACGGATAACAAAAGTTTGTTAAAAAAATAGTTGATTAAAAAACTCATTACTTAAGAAGCATCATTTTTTTTGATTGAACAAATCCATCAACCGTTAACTTATAAATATAAACTCCGCTTGAAAGATTGACTGCATTAAAATTTACTTCATAACTTCCTGCTGGCTTTTCTTCATTAACAAGTGCGGCAACCTCGTTACCAAGAACATCATAAATTTTTAGAGTTTGCCAACTGCTTTTTGATGTATGCCAGCTAATCTTGGTAGCAGGGTTAAATGGATTAGGATAATTCTGAAAAAGATAAAAATCATTTAAAATATTTTTTTCTTCATCAACATTGGTAAAAGGTAAATTTATATTAGTTTCCAAACCCGGTACAGTAAAGACCGGAATGCCAAGAATAGAAAAATCAACTGTTGTAGATGGTGTATAGCTTTTTACTTTCCAGCTTGATGGAGCAAGCCAAACGGTTTCTTCAACACCGAGAATTTTTACGGCAAATGTTGGCAATGGTGGAATTGAAACAAGATAACTTAATCTTCTTTCCAACAAAAACTTTTTGCAATTGAATGAACCAATTTCAGTTGTAAGATTTTCGTCTGCCAATCGCTTTCCAATAAGTTGAAATCTTAAAGGCAAAGAAGTTGAATCATAAGTAATAGTTGTATCCTTAGAAAAAACTGTATAGCTCTGGTTTACATTTGAACTCATTCTGTAATAGGAATACCAGCCTTCTAAGGAATGAAAAAATGTTATAAAGTTTAAAGCTAATACTGAATCAATATTGCCGATCAATCCTGCCACAAAAACAGGATCAAAATATTCGTACCCATTTGCGCCATCAAAACTAAAGTAAAGTGAATCAAGGTAAGGCTGAAAGTTTATTGTGTTTAGTAAACCTGATTTTGTTAAAACAATGTTTGCTGATCTTCCATTAAATTGTGATACAACTGCAAATGAGTCTATTCCATAGTACGTTAAAGAATCTACCGGATTGTTTAGCGAATCGAGTGGATGCGATTTAAAGTACCACTTATAACCAGTTTGGCTCGGAAAATAATCTGCAGCATTCTGGCTGAAAGAAATTGCTGTTAGCAGCAAAAACAAACTTAAAATTTTTGGGTTCATATCATCATTGTTTTATAAGCGGAGACAAATATAACAAAACTATATTTTTATTACATAAAACTATTACAATAAATATTATGTTGTTTTAATTAGGCGGGCTGTAACTGAGCGAAAATTTAAGCTTTCCGGTAAAATTAAAGAAAGAAAATTCAACTGATTCTGGTACCGAACCTGAAATTTTCTTCATACTATTTTCAATTTCTGTTTGGTTTAGGGAATAATAAATTGGTGCGCCTTCCTTATTCTTTACTGTAATTTTTACACTTCCGCCGGAAATTTCTGAAATAGTAAGTAAAGTTTTATTATCTACAAATGAAAATTTTGTAATTGATTGGTATGAAGTTGAAAGATTGCTGGCATTTATAATTAGACTAAAATAATTATTACTGTTATCTATCACCGGAGAGTTTAAATTTCCTGCCGCGTTACCAGGCTCGATAATTTCTTCTCGACAGGAAATTGTGCACAAAATGATTATCGAACTTATAAACATAGAAATAATGAGTTTCATAAGTCCTCGATTGTTAATAATCTGATACTCAAATTTAATCTTACAAAAACTTATTCTATTATTGGATAAATTTCAACATATTTGTTTAAGATTAACTAAAATTTTTATTGCTGCACTTATTTAGTGGATTTAACGATTTTTTATAAATGATGAATATCAAATCAAATAAAATAAAAGTATTGTTTACATTTTTATTGGCAATAGCGGCAATTCTTGTTATGCTCTATTTTTTATTTGGCGGATTGCATAAAAAACTTAAGCCTAATCTTGATCCAAAGTATAACAGCTCAACATTAATTTTTGCTCATCGCGGAATATCAAAATATTTTCCGGAAAACAGTTTTGAAGCAATTGATAATGCAAGATCAAAAAACTTAAAGCTTTAGAAATTGATTTGAATGAAACTAAAGACAGTGTTATTGTACTTTTCCATGATGATGATTGTGAAAGAATGATTGGACTAAAAGGCGGTATTCAAAATTATAATTATTCACAGATATTAAATCATCCATATATTTTTAATGGTAAAACAACAAATAACAAAGTTCTAACTCTTGAAGAAACATTTAAAACTTTTGGTAATGATTTTGTTATTTATCTCGATATAAAAAATAGGACTTATGATTTTATGGAAAAGGTTATAAGCCTTATAAAAAAATTTAGTTTGGAAAGCTCTACAATTATTGCAAGCGCACACTTTGTTTTAATTGCGCGTATCGAGTTTGACTATCCCGAAATAAATACTTGTCTGGAAGGATTTAACAGCGGTAAAGAATCTGTTTATTATTTTATTCCTTCGGATTTTAAGCCCGATTTTTATGCAAGTTTTATTCACAATGTAAATCAAGATCATATTAATTGGTTAAAGGATAAAAATCTGCTCTATAATAAAATTGTTTATGGTGTTGATTCATCAAATTATCAAAAAGCAAAATTACTGGGATTAAAAAAAATATTAATTGATTATGATTCCACAATAAATATGCAGCAAATTTTAGAGTAAATTATTTAACATTTTGTACTGCCCAATCCGGAAAAACATTTAGACCAAAAATAATTGTTCCAACAAAATAAACTATAAGTGCGATAACAAATACACTTATTAAATTCAAGACGAAACCGGTTTTAGCCATATCTGATATTTTTAATCTTTTACTTGCAAAAACAATTGTATTTGGCGGCGTTCCAACAGGCATCATAAAAGCCATAGATGCTGATAATGTTGCCCCGATCATTAATAGCAGCGGATTTATACCAATTGCAACCGATACTGAAGCTAATATCGGTAGTATCATTTGAGTAGTTGCAGTGTTAGAGGTTAACTCGGTTAAAAAATTAATAATCAAACAAACGATCAACAATAAAATAAAAGTTGGAATGTTTGCCAAAACTTTTAAGTTATTGCCGATAAATTCAGATAAACCGCTCGAGCTAAAAGCTGCTGCAAGTGCAAATCCACCGCCAAATAATAAAATTATACTCCAGGGAATTTGTTCAAAAACATTTGCTGATAAAATTGTTTTTTGTTTTTCGTGTTTTGAAGGAAATAGAAAAAGTAAAAATGCCATAGTAATTGCAATCGTTCCATCATCAATAAAATCTGGAGCAGAAAATAATGCTGACCATCCTTTTATTTTAGTAAATCCTAAATTTAAATCAGTTCTAAAAATCCAGAGCAAAGAAGTAACCCCAAAAATTATTGCAATTATTTTTTCTGCAAAAGAAAATTTTCCTAATAATTTATATTCCTGCCTTATAAAATCTTTACTCACTTCAATTTTGTTTTTGGATTGAAACATAAATTGTGATAAAAGTAAAGCAGTTAAAATCAACAATAGAACTGTTATGGGAAATGAGAGAAGCATCCAATCACCAAACGAAATCTGCGGTGCATTTGGAAAAGCAATTTTATGTATTCTTACTAAAGCTAAGTTTGGCGGCGTTCCAATCAAAGTTGCAATGCCGCCATTTGAACAAGAATAAGCAATGCCTAACAATATAGCTTTAGAAAAATTACTTGATTCTTCTTTACCAAATTGATT
>Ga0172369_10007712_pt1 | contig 12423 bp, 5 predicted proteins | sample LakKiv25m_FD_114539 | JGI IMG/M metagenome (GOLD analysis project Ga0172369, IMG submission 114539) | Freshwater microbial communities from Kabuno Bay, South-Kivu, Congo - kab_022012_11.25m | ecosystem: Environmental > Aquatic > Freshwater > Lake | place: Democratic Republic of the Congo... | reverse complement strand
GAAGTTACCGGAATAGGCGCGCTCACGCTCCTTGAGGCAATGCGCATGTCGGATTTGAACATGCGCTTTTACCAGGCATCCTCCTCTGAAATGTTCGGGAAAGTCGCGCACACGCCGCAAAATGAAAGCACCCCATTCCATCCCCGCTCGCCCTACGCAGTCTCAAAAGTTTTTGCGCACTGGGCAACAATAAACTACCGCGAGGCATACGGCATGCACAATTCCTGCGGCATACTCTTCAACCACGAATCCCCTAGGCGCGGCGAGAATTTCGTGACGCGCAAAATTTCCCTTGGGGTTGCAAAAATAAAGGCAGGGCTTTCCTCGGAACTTGCGCTTGGCAACCTTGATGCGCAGCGCGACTGGGGTTACGCAGGCGATTTTGTAGAGGCAATGTGGCTTATGCTCCAGCAGAAAACCCCTGACGACTACGTAATCGCAACAGGCGTTTCCCACACTGTGCGCGAATTTTGCGAGGCAGCATTCTCCCACGTTGGCCTTGATTACAAAAAATACGTAAAAACCGACGCAGCATATTTGCGCCCGTCTGAAGTTGACCTGCTGCGCGGGGATAGCGCAAAGGCGCGCGAGAAGCTGGGGTGGAATCCCAAAATGGATTTTGCGCAGCTTGTGCGCGCAATGGTGGATTACGATGTTATGCACGCGCGCTAGCACATCTGCCTCGCATATCCTGCGAAATAACCCCGTAATACAAAATAACGAATGGGCATATCTTTAAAAATATAATGCCCGTATTCCTCCCATATTTCTCATGAAATATTTACCATTTGAGGTGGTTTTGGCATGCAAAACAGCAAAAATACGTCGATATTTGGGTTTAAGTTCTCCTTCTTCTGCCTTGCGCTTTTTGCTATTTTTGCCGGCTTTGCTTTTGCCGACGTCGCATCAATTGCACTCAATTATCCGGCAAACAATACTTTTGTCAATACATCCACTCCTCAACTCAACTTTACTGCACTTACGGACGACCTTAACGACACGCTGCTGTGCAACCTCACTATAAACGGGCTCATAAACCGCACAGGCCTTTCAGTGACAAACAACACGCTCACAAGCACGACCGCAGTGGATGCGTTGATAGATGGCGAGTACCTCTGGTCAATTGACTGCGAGGAGAACGGCAGCGTGCTAAGTTCCGGCAACAACACGCTGATAGTTGACACGCAAAAGCCAAGCTTTGCACTTGCAAACTTCTCAAACCAGAACAACATACTTGGAAATTTCAGCTTTGTTGTTACGGACGCAGCTCCATCCACAATAATGAACTGCTCCCTTTACATAGACGGGAACCTCACATTCAGGAATCTTTCCGTGATACACAACACTTATACTAATTTCACGAATCTCACTACGGAACTTGCAGAAGGCACGCACAACATGACCTTCACCTGCTTTGACACAGGAAACGGAACTGCAGACATGAATGTGAACAGCACAACTGTTTCATTCAACATAACAAGGAAACCAACCTTCACTGCAATAACATATACTGCCCTTAACAGCACATTCGGCGAAGTGAGCTTCACTGCGCGCGCAGGAGTGAATGCAATAGCATCCACAACAAACTGCTCATTATACTTTGACGGCAACACAAGCGCACGCATAAGCTGGAATGCTTCTGTTGTAAACAACAGCGCAGCAACATTCACTAATTCAACAGCGAGCCTCTCCGAAGGCGCACACACAGCAAACATAACTTGCTATGATTCAGCAGACGTTGTTTCAAACGCAACCGGCGTTGCATTCACGGCGGACAGGACAGCACCAACAAGCGTAACGCTCAGCTATCCTGCAAACAGCTCATATGTTGCAAACAACTCACAGTTCAAATTTACTGCAATAGATGCCGTATCCTCCACCCTCAACTGCACTTTATTCGTTGAGAACGGCACTTTCAGCACCAACATAACCGTAGTTAACAACACTGTAACAACATTCAGCAGCATAAACCTGCAGGGCAACTTCACCACGAACCAGGCACTTAACTGGAACGTAACCTGCCGCGATGCAGGGCTCAACCTCCTCTCAAGCTCAAACAGGACAGTAAGGACCGACTTTGGTGCGCCCGTGAATGGCACGCTTTCAGGCCCCACTGCGATAGACTACAACTATTCCACAACTGCTACGTACGCCTTCAGCGCGGTGTTCAATGACTCGCTGAGCGGCGTGAACAAGGTGTGGGTATTGATAAACCAAACAACGAATATGAACTCCACGGCAGTAATCCGCACCATATTTGCAAACTATACCCTTACCATAAACGGCAGCACAAACTACTCCAATGCTACACTTGGCCCGCTTCCAGCAGGCAACTACACCTACACGTTCTACGTTAACGACAGCGTGGGCAACATAAACAGCACAGCAGCAGCGTTCTTCACTGTTGCAAAGGCAACTCCTGTGTGCAACTACACAGGCAGCAACGTAACTTTCCCGACGAATGCAAGTGTAACTTTCGCATGCACGAACGGTGACAGCGATGCAACATTTGTCATCACCAGAAACAGCACAAGCGAAAACGGCACATTGTACAATGCAACAATAAACAACAGCGTATCCAAGCTACTCGCACCAGGCTGGTACGAGTACTATGCGAACATGACGGACACGGAAAACTACACAAACGGCAGCAGCATTGTGAACATTTCGGTGTTTGTGGGCGTACTTACGCTTAACATAACCAGCTCCACGAACTTCTCAATATTCTACACGGATGCGGTTACAATAACCGGCACGGGCTGCCCGACAGGCGAAGGCAACGCTTCTGTGCACTGCCTGCTCAACATCTCAAACTCAACATTCAGCGGCTTGCCAGTGACAGTGGTCAGCCCCAAGCTGATAAACATGACATATGCTCCGGGCGTGTACAACCTTACGTTCAACACGACTGCAACCACGAACTACACTGCCGCATCTTACACAACACTCCTCACAATAAGCAGGGCGCAACTGCCCATGAACCTCCTGCTCGACGGTCTCTACGGCAACAAGACGTTCAATAACGCAAGCGTAATGAACGTATCCGCATTCCCTGGAAACGTGCCCAACGATGCCTCCTTTGTGGAAGGCTCGTACTTCTTGCACCTCATTGAGAACGGCACAATACTCGCAGGTGCAAATGCAACATACATAACCAACAAGACGAACATGACAGCCGGCGTGCACACCTATGTGCTCATGTTCAACGGCACGCAGAACTTCACTGCACGCAACGTGAGCCTGATAGCAACGGTGGGCAACTTCGCAGTGGACACAAACCAGACTGTTGCGAACAATGCGACAGTGAATCTCAACAACGTAACTTCGCAGGTAATTGTCCCGGCGGACTCGCCGGTCAGGCAAGTGCTTGTGGACTCAACAATCATGCCTACTACCCCTGTCTACCTTAACTTATCCCTGTTGGTTGCAACTGGGGGCTCAATATCGAGCGCTGTGTTCAACACTTCCCTTAACCTCACTAGGAATACGACTGGCTACAACTACCAGGTGAACATACCTGCAGGCGCAAACATAAGCGGTGCGTCAACATGGAACAACAACTTTGCAATGCCTCTTGAACTTGCGAACTCAACGGTCACGGTAACTCCTGACGCCGGAAAGACGCTCAACGGCATCGTGCAAGTGGTTGAGGTCGGCGCAGGCGACACCCCGCTCACATCTTCAAAAGCGGTAAGGCTGTTGTTCACAGGCTTGTCCAACAACTGGGTTGGCTGGTACCAAGGAAGCGCGTTCAACACGATATCATCTACATGCACTGCAGACACGCAGGAAGCAGGCGATGCTCTGGCTGCAGGAGCTGATTGTGCAATGTCCAGCGGCAATGACAAGGTAATATGGACAAAGCACTTCAGCAAGTTTGTCGTATACCAGCAAACCACAACGCCCACTCCTGGAGGCTCTGGCGGCTCTGGCGGCAGCAGCAGCGGAAGCTCAGCGCCTTATGTTGCGCCTTCAACCAACACCACAACAATAACGCCAACGACTCCAACAACGCCAACCGAGCCAACAACCCCGACAACGCCAACCGAGCCTGCAAAGAAGCTTGCAGTGATTACGGTGCCTTCCAGCGTAACTGCGGGAGAAACAATTGTGCTTGTCCTTGCTGACCAATACGGCGCCCCAATAAGCGGTGCAGTAATAGTTGTTAAGGACCCAAGCGGCAACGACCTCGAATACACGACCGATGCAAACGGCTATGCGCGCTTTGTTGCACTCGTGGGCGGCTCGCACACATACCTTGTGCGCGGCTATGAACTCACTTCAGGGGCAGCCACAGTGGTAATTGCAAAGGTGTCTCAAGTACAGCCCACTGCAGCAGAACAGGCAGCGCAGGCAGCACAGGAGGCAGCGCAGGCAGCTCCGGCGCCATTGCTTGGAGGAGCCCTCTTCCTTGTGGGCGCAGGCGCAATAGTGCTCATTGTGCTTGTGGCGGTTGCATACCTGCTCTTCTTCAAGAAGAAGGGCGGCAAGAAAGGGCTCTAAACAAGCCCATCTTTTTCTTTCTTTTTTATTCCCCTTAGCGCAGCACCCATCTTTTTTCAACTAAGCGGCGCATCTTTCAGCTCTCTTCATAATTGGCGCAGCGCACCAAACGCCCGCCTTTTTATTGGCGCAAGCCCAAACTCTCCCTTTTTATTCTTTGTTCTCAAATTCAAAGCGTGGTAACATTGCATTCAGCACAAACATTCATCATAATCCTTCTGGCCTCGTGCATTTTCGCATCAGGCAGTTTCGAAGAGCAGCTTGCAGTGCAAGGCAACGCAATTCCCCTCAGCCAAAACCTTTCCTATTCGCAGGTGCTGCTTAACGGCTCTCCTTACTACCTGCTTTTTTCAAACCAAACCCCGATTGCGGCGTTTTCACAGCAGGGGAATGGCATAGTGCTTCTTCGCAACAAGGCGCAAATACTCCCTGTGCTCCTTGAATACTATGGAGTGCAGGGTGCGCAGGAACAGGCAATTTCAGCACTCACGCAGGGGCACGACTCAATAATGCAATTTAGGGACGCTGCAAACGGGCAGGGAGTGCGCGATTGCAGGCGCATAACCGGCACGGACGCGCATTCCTGCAGCACCTACGAAGAGTGCAGGTTTGCGTGCTATTCCGTAACCTCTTATTGCTATCCCATTGCAATCGGCTCGGGCAGGGCTTTCATAGAGGAAATATGGAAATTCACAAACAACACGCGCGACCTTTCAGGTGCAATTTCAGAAGAGAATGCTGCCTATTCCATTGCCTTGTCCGGCATAAGCAGCCAAAACCTCACTGCATACGTCCGCTCATTCAACAGCGCAAGCGGGATTGCAAACGACCTTGAGAACAGCGTGCTCATAAATTGGATATGCCCCTCGCAGGGCTTTGACATGGTTGCAATGAGCAAGGCAGGCGCATCCCTTTCCCGTGCATCCCTTTCCCTGCGCTCGCATGAGGCTCTTTCTGCCCATGCGTCTGAAATGGAGCGCTTTGCAAACAGCTCTTCCCCTGCAATTCTGCCCGAACTTTCTGCGCTCTCCCCGCAAGAAAGCGGAATCTCAAGCTGCCAGATACGCGCACAGCATTTCATAACCTCGGGCAACATAACTTCCATTGTAACAACAAGGCTTGATACAATAGGCGAATGCAACCTAAGCAGCTTTGGGCTGCGCGAGCGCATACCAGAAAATTTCACCTCTTCAGTTGATGCAGCGCGTTTTAGCATACCCCCCATCTCCCTTGAGAATCGGGAAGCATACTGGGAATTTGATTCCCTCCAAGACGGGCAGGTGCTTGTGCTCACATATTCCACAGACGGATGGGTGGGATACAGCAGGATAAAACATTTCAATGGCACAACAATCTACCTTCTTCCCCAAAAGCCCCTTCTCCAAAACAGCGGGCTTATCCCGATAAACCTCTCCATGCTTTCCGATGCAATAGAAAAGGCAAGGGCAGGGCTTGAAAACGCGGCAAACGCAAACCTGTCCCAAGCAAATTCAGGGGCAACAAATGAAACTGCCCCGACTGCGCAGCAAGCATTTGTTCCCGCAAACGCGCAGGAAATTCTTTCAAACCCTGCCCTCATTATTGGCGCGGGCGCGCTAATCCTCATAGCGCTTGCTGCGGCTGCCTATCTCCTCTTCATGAAAAACAAGGGCGGCAAAGGGCTTTGAACCCCTGCCTGTTTTATATTCTTCCTCTTCGGATTTTATGCATGGCTGACGTTTCCATACTCGCCTGGCGCGCCGACGTGCTTGAGCGCTCGCTTCCAAGCATGAAGGCAGCATTCCAATCCCCCTCCCTTTTTGCATGCTGCCAGCAAAAAGACCTGCAAAAAGTGCGCGAAATGGGCATTTTTGCATTTAGCGCGCAGGGCGCAAACGATTTTTTCAGGTGCGAGCAGAACGGGACAGAGCTCACAATAGGGCACAAGCGCAACCTTATGCAGCTCTCAAGCCTTGCACTTGGCAGCAGCCCGCTTGTTTTCCTTGATGACGACGTGCAGCCCGAGGCAGACTGCGAAAGCAAATTCTCGTCCGCATTTTCAAAATACAGTCTTGTGCAGGGCGCATTTACCGGCTGCATAGGAAACGGCCTGTACATCCCTGTTTATTTCTTTGACCATCTTCTTGAGCATTCCAAGGATGCAAACTTTGCAGCAGTTTCGGATTCCATGCTGCGCGGCGTGGTGCGCGCGCATTTTGCCCCCGCTTCCCTTCGCGGCATCACAGGCGGGATTTTCGGCGTAAGTGCCGCCCTAAAATGCAGGCAGGCATTTTTCCCGACAAAATACCAGTTTGACGACCATTTTTTCGAGTTTTGCTGCAGGCACAATTTCCCTTCCCTGAAATTCATGGATGGCAGCACTTCCCCTGCCGAAATTCCAGTTGCAGAGCACAGCACAGTCCCTTCGCCCTCAACCTCCAAGCTCGTTGACCACTATATACTATATGTAAAATCCGCAATTGTTGAAAGCCATTCCTACTTCCGCCTGTGCGGGCGCATCCCGATGCTCATAAACGGAAGGCACACCTTAGTAAAACTTGGCAGGTTTGACGCCCAAGAGGAATGCAGCAGGATATGTGCCGAGGCAGCACTTGATAAGTTCAGGGCGGCTGCAGAACACCATTTGCAGGCAGGCTTTGGGGAGCCCATAGATTCCCAACTGCACAGGTTTGTCTCCCTTGGGGAAAAAGACCTATTTGTCCCGCAGGAAGAACTGGAAGCAGAATGGGAAAACTTCAAGATGGAAATGGAATGGATAAAGGAAGCATTGGCTTTTGTATCTGAAAACCCGAAAAAGGCATACGACGTACTCTTCAGAACATGACCGTTCCAACGGTCATGTTTTCCACTTTCTTGACCGTTCCAACGGTCATGTTTTCCAAAACCTTTTAAACACGAATGCCCAAATCAGGCTTATGGAGCTTGAACGGCAAAACCCGCAATGGGAAGGTGGTTTTTTCCATCCTTACGAAAAAAAGCGTTTCCTATTCGAAAATCTGGAGCATTCCCTTGGGTCAGGCATGATAACTGCAGTGCATGGCTTAAGGCGAGTGGGAAAATCCGTGCTGCTTAAGCAGTTGTTGAACAATTGCATACAAAAAGGCACAAGCAGGAAAAGCACCTTCTATTTTTCCTTTGACGAGCAAGCTGCGGACTTTTGGGAAACAATAAGGGAATACGAAAGAATTTCAGGGGAAAAGCTCGGCAGGAAAAATTTCATTTTTTTGGACGAAGTGCAGAAGGTGCCTGACTGGAAGGCAAAGGTAAAACTATTGTACGATACATCCGGCGCAAGAATCGCCCTCTGCGGCTCAAACTCCTCAAAAATACGGAAAGGGAGCGAGAGTTTAGCAGGCAGGATAAATGAATTCCACCTGCCGCAGCTAAGCTTTGCGGAGTTTTTGCATCTTCGGGGCAAGGAAGAAAATCCGCAGCTGCAGCACGCTGCCGAGCTTGAGTTCAACGAGTTCCTTCAAAAACCCTTTCCCCAGACTGCGCTTAATCCCTCGCTTGACCCAAAGGAATATGCAGCCTCAATAGCAAAGAAAATAATATTTGAAGACCTTCCCTCGGTTTTCCCAATTGACGAGCCCCAGCTTCTCCACTCGCTCTTTTCGTTGATCTGCAAAAACCCCGGCTGCATGCTCGAATATTCCACGGTCGCATCTGATTTGGGGAGGGATAGGAAAACTGTTTCGCTTTACCTCGATTACCTTGGCTTTGGGTTCCTTGTGCGAAAACTCTTCAATTTCTCGCGCAATTCATTTACGTCTGAAAAGAAACTGAAGAAATTCTACCCCTCCCTGGCAGTATTTTGCGAATGCAGCGAGCCCCTCTTCATAGAAGCATCAATCGCGCAGGTTCTTGATGCAAAATTCTTCTGGAGGGAGAAAGACAGGCACGAAGTTGATTTTGTGAACGCAAGCCCGCTGGCTGCATTTGAGGTGAAATACAGTGGCAATGTTGCAGCAGCGGATTGGTCGGGCCTGCACAAGTTCAGCCAACATTTCCCAGAAGCCACTGTGCATCTTGTTTCAAAAAAGGAGCAGGAACACACCGTGCCCTATTATAAATTTGAAAGCCACATAAAAAAGCTTGGGATTGGACAGTAGATTTAAGGCAGGCACCCTTTGGGTGGCAGCCTGCAGAACAGTAGCTGCCTAATAAAAAACATGTTGTTTCTCACACTATCGCCGTAAAACATAAGGGAAATACACTAATTCCACTAAAATAACAACAGAACTTCGTCACTTTCAGAGCAGATACATAGACGCTTAACGTTCCTAAACATTTTGTTTAGAAACAAAAGTTGCGGTATATTAACAACATTTAAATACCTTACGAAGAAAGCTATTCTGTCTCTATGAGAGGCGCTCACGACAGCGCCAGAGGGAAAAAAGGGTACAAAAAAAGAATGGAATATATGAAGGGCACAAAGACTTGTCGCTGATAATCTTTGTGAAATGAGTGCCCTTTGAGGCAGCGACAAGAAAAAAACAAACACCAAGAAAATTGGGGTGAATAGATGAAAGGAGTAAATGTAAAGAAAATTGCCGCACTGGCAGGCGTCGCTCTCCTAGCGGGCGCAGGCGTAGCAGCAGCTGACGTATTATACGGCAGCACGCAGCTCGTCGACCAGAACGGACAGCCAACAGTGAAAATCGTTGTTGGCTCAATGGCACAAATCTCCGACGGAGTTGCAGCCGCAAACATCGCAGCAGCAATCGCCAACCAAGCGTACAAATCAAGCACGCTCAAGGCGACAATGAGTGGTGACGCGACATGCAGCGCCGGAGCAGCAGGCACGGGATCAGGCACATGCGCAATCTCCAACAAGAAGGTTACGCTGTCTGTGAACATGCCAGGCTCAATCGCAGGCGCATATCAGTTCAAGACATTGATATACGACACGATTGACAGGACGCTCGAAAACAGGAACTACACGTTGAGCGAAGACGTATATGCAAACACAACAACTGCTGCAGACACAGGGGGCACAATAACCTCTCCATTGAGGGGCGCAACTGACGCAACCGTAAACCAGATTTCACTGCTCCACCGCATAAGCGGCACGCAGTACACTGGATTTGCGGACACAAACATAGTTGACCCGCAGGCTGCAGGCATATCCTACACCGAGGAGCAGGGCTTCTGGGTAGGCTCAAGCACAAACGGCGTGCAGTACGACAGCTCCGCGTCCATCCGCGACGTTGCAGTAGGCAAATACCAGGCAATGGCATACAACATGAAGTTCCTTGGGAACGACTACGGTATTCCAATCTGCACCGGTGACCTCTCAACAACGGACACAACGAACTGGGCATCGTGCGGTACTGACTCCAATTCAAGGAGCGCTTCACACCGCATTACGGTGAAGTTCATGGGCGGCGACTGGGTTATCAGCGAAATGACAAAACAAGCCGGCACAACCTCAACAGACGGCAACCCCTCGCAGACGAACGTAAAGGCGGGCGGCCAGATTAAACTCGCCAAAGAGGCAAAGCACGACATCGTTAACGTAGGCGGTGTTCTTGACGCAGGCACATTCAAGGTGCGCCTTGCAGACATATCCGTCGCTACGGGCTCGGACAACTCCCACCCGGCGATTCTTGACGTGCTTGACGCGAACGACAATGTCGTCGGCCAAATCACAGTGGCAAAGGACACGACATACACGTTCACGCAATCCGGAACGTCAAACTCCGTGAAGGTGCACGTCTACAGGACAGCGCCCGGTTTCACGCTCAATGCAAAGTGGGCAGAAATCGCAATCTACACGGACGAGATAACCCTCAAGGACAACTCGAGGTACAACCTTGTGTCCTCAACAGACACGAACAAGTACTTCAGGTCATCCTTGCTGTGGAAGAACAAGGACTGGTCAGTCGGAACCGACAGCAACGTCTCTGACTCACTACGCGAGGTAGTTATCTACGCAGTAGACGGCTTTGACACAAAGACTGCTCCAGGGGCAGTGTTCAACTTCCCTGCAGCAAGCCCGGTGTTCAAGCTCACCTACAACGGCGTTGACCTCACCACTGACGACTACGAGACCCTTACGTACACGGCACTGAGCCAGGACACGTACAGGCTCGCAACAGCGGCAGGAGACACGACCTGTGGCACATCAAGTTCCCAGGACCTCTCCTACATCGCAAGGTTGATCCAGATAAAGACAACGAACCAGAAGCTCGGCGGCACCGGTGACGGCCTGTCAGGCGACTACCTGTTCGACAAGGTCCTCTACGACCCAATCGGCTCGGTGAACGACACCAAGATGACTGGGCAGGGAGAGTTCCTCAACGGCACGCAGAACTACTCGCTCTTAACAGCGAACTACACTCCAGTAGTGTTCTGGAAAGTGTCCGGCAGGGAATGCTGGAACTGGAACTACCTTACGTACGTGAACTCGGGCTCGGAGACAATCAACAACTCCATCAAGTTCGACACAGTTGGTGACAACTCTGCGGCGCAAGGCAGCATCTTCTTCAGCAAAGACCTGACCAACGTCATCTCCACTGGTGCAGTGTTCCTTGTGGACATAAACCTTAAGGAGGACGCAGGCAAATTCGGCGGGAGCAGCAACTTCCCGGTGTACACAGCAGTTCCGGCAATCACGAACAACACGTCTTACCAGACGTTCAGGTTCAGGACATCCGACTCTGCAACGCAACAGGTGTACTACCGCCCGCTTGCAGCAGCCACCTTCACCAGCTACGAACCAACGTTCGTGTCTGAGCGCGGCTCAAAGACCGAGTCAGTCGGAACATCCGACGCGACAATCTTGGCTGCGAAGAAGATTGGCAAGCCGACCTTCACCTTTGGAGGCAACGACGTCGTTATGACAGCAGCGAACACCGCCGACTACACAATGGGCGAAGGTGACTCGCAGACGTTCGGAGGCGTAAAGGTGACGGTAAGCAAGATTGAGCAGACAGTAGGCTCATGCACCGCAACATCAGCAGGCGGCGCACCAAGCTGCACTGTTGACTCAAGCGCTGTGAAGGCCGTAATAAGCCCGAACAACCAGGCTGAAGTGGTAGCAACGCTGCCCTACAAGCTCACCAGCTCGCTTGTCGTAACAGACAAGGAAGCGCCCTCATCCGGCGTGGTGATTGCAGTAGGCGGCCCTGTTGTCAACACGGTGACAGCAGACATGCTCCGCGACTCCTCAGTGGACTTCAGGACTGACTCAGTGGTAGTGAAGGAAGTAGTGCCCAGCAGCAAGATAGTTGTTGCAGGCGCATCTGCGGCCGACACGCTCACTGCAGCACAGCAGTTCATTGACGGAATACGCAGGCAGTAAATAGCCAACTTAGCCCCCGTGAGGGGGCATCTTTTCTTTTTTCTTTTTCTTTCCTCTTTTTTCTTTCTTCTATATTTTTGCCATATTTCAATAGATATTTAAATTCTGCCGCACAATCCTCTTCTATGAAAACCATACATATCCTCTTTTCCATGCTGTTTTTGTTTTCCGCCGCATTTGCTTTTTCGGCATCAGAGCACCTCTACCCGGAAGAGCAGGTGTCCTCTTTGGCGAGCGTTGATTTCACCCTCGCATCCACTCCGTCCTCTTCATTCACTCTCGTGCGCCTTTCAGGAAGCCCGATTTTCCTTCTTCAGGACGGGGAGCCCGTGCGCGAAACCTCAAAGCTTACCTCTTACATTAGCGAATACTACATTACCCTCTACCCCTCCGCCGACGAGCTTGCAGTTCTCAAGGAGCACTTTGTTGATTTCAACAAGAGCAGGGACGCGGAAGTGCCGCTCTTTAAAGGCAGCCCAACGAAATACAAGCCCGAAACAAGGTGCCGCCAGTCAACAGGCCTTACGTCAATTGGAATGTGCGAAACACAAACGCGCTGCAACGCGCTCGCGGGCATGATATGCTCGCTTTATGCCGGCAGCAACTGCGACCCT
>Ga0172369_10007709_pt1 | contig 12426 bp, 11 predicted proteins | sample LakKiv25m_FD_114539 | JGI IMG/M metagenome (GOLD analysis project Ga0172369, IMG submission 114539) | Freshwater microbial communities from Kabuno Bay, South-Kivu, Congo - kab_022012_11.25m | ecosystem: Environmental > Aquatic > Freshwater > Lake | place: Democratic Republic of the Congo... | reverse complement strand
TGATCGGAAAAACCGACACCGATTGATTCGAGCCATCGAACTAGCACAAGAAGGGCTGGAGCCGACTAAGGTGAAGCCTGATTTCGAGGCTCTGCAGATTGCGGTCGATTTACCACGGCAAGAACTGTTTGAGCGAATTGACAGGCGAGTCGATGAGCGGTTTGAAGCAGGGATGCTCGAAGAGGTCATTTCATTATTGCGCTCTGGAGCGAGTGCTAAATGGTTGATGAATTTGGGTCTGGAATATAAGCTGATTACAGATTTCATACTCGTATCAGGTATTAGGTATAACGTATCAGGGAATAAGTCCCATAATACTTTATACAAAATACGTAATACGAATGAGTTTGCGGCTATGAAGCAAGATTTGAAATATAAGATTCATCAATTTGCCAGGCGACAATTGACCTGGCTGCGGCGATTTCCGGAGATTAACTGGCTGTCAAATTTTGAAGAGATTGAGCGATTTGCCAGAATATTTCTGAGCCACTGACAGTGTTTTTAGTTGAAGTTTGAAAAGATGGCGAATGCCAATATAACTATTATGATGTTCGCGATAAAGTAAAGCGAAATGGCAGTGAGGAAAATAGTCCAGAACATGCTTCTCTTGCCTTTATCTTCCACTGTCTCGTCCTTGCCCAGCCCAAGGTATGGCGTAGCCGCATGTTTTTCTCCGGACAACTTTTTTGCTAAGACTCCAAGTCCGATCATAATAAAACCAAGCACGATCACAGTAAGCGGCCAGCCAATTGAATTTTGGAAATACTTATCGGTCAAATTGAAAATACTCGTTATCAGCCCTAGTATTCCCATAATCGGCATGAGGACGATTTTTATTCGTGTGCTGGCAAGTATGAAGATAACGCTGATCACTAGAGCTATGGCCAAGATCAAGCCGTTTGAGGAAAAATTTGCAAGCGAAAGCACGATCAAGATCACACTATATTCTTCTAGAAATCTCTTCGCTAAGTAATAAAGTGGTTGTTTCGCCTGTATCGATAATCGGTACAATCGTGAGGCAGTCGCCAGATACAAGATGCTAAATAAAGAATTTATAACAGAATTTGTTGTGGCAGAAACACTTAGGCTATGGTCAAACAGACTTACTGTTGCTGCAGGAAGCGAGAATGCAGATGCGGCGAGACCGAGCAGAAAAAATATTTTTGCGTCTGAGGGTCTTTTTTTGAGTAAAAAATTGCCGGCAAAAGTAACAATCATGCTTAACAACGCAAATGTCCAGAGTATCACTTTGTCTGTGACTATTTTGTCATCAAGATAAAAGAGGGTGGCTCCGGCAAAAACGTAAAGCGAAATTATCGAGAGTATGGCGTATTTGTCTCTCTTGAGAAAAAATTCAAGCAGCAGATCAAAAACAAGACCGATACCCGCTGATACAACAAAAAGCAGAGGACTGATATCATCAATTATATTCGTCTGGTAGAAAAAAGTGCCGACGACAAAAGGGATCATGGCTGTGCCGGCAAAGCCGGTGAGAAAATGGACGGATTCCAGCTGATCTTTCTGCTCGGTGAGATAGGAGACTACGTAGAGAATTGCCATCGGCAGTGCCAGGTATATGATTCTGGTGGCAGGTGAAACGTCGGCCCAAGTCGTGGAGACAATGATGATGGTGGCAATCAAAATCAGAATTGTACCGATAAGTGTGAGCGCTGTAGTGGCACTGAAATGATGTGGTTTGTTTTTTTGCCTGGTCTCAGCAGTTGCAAACGTATCATTTAATGCTCCATCAATGGCCGTTTCGTCCCAACCGGTTTTTTTGAGCTCCTCGACAATTCTGACGGTACTCACACCTGATTCGCGTTGTTCCCTGATGTATTTTTTTAGTTCCAGACTCATATGTCTCCTCCTCCTTAATTTAGTATAATTATAGCCAATACAATCACTCTTGAATAGACTTGCGCAAATGTAGTGGTTTGCTAAGATATTTTTGGAACACTAGTTATTTATTTTTATAGGAAAAAAATGTCAGAAATATTAGACCACTCTCTTTCATGTCTTAATGATAAGGAAGATTTGGCTGAGACAGAGAGTGGCAAAAGTTTGGCTGAAATTTGTTCCCGCGGCGATCCCGGGATTGATAAAACAACACTTCAAGTTTTGGAACAGGTTCTACACACAAACCCCCTTCTGAACAATATGCGGATTTTATTAACTTCTCCAGAAGATGAATCAGACACAGGCGGATATTTTTGTCATATAAAAATTGATAAGGAGGTGCTTGTTCCCGCGGTCACAATCGTTAAAAACGATGAGAAACATTTCAGAGAGTTGATGAAAAAACGTGAATTTGCCGTTCGTTGGATGGCTGATTTGCTTAATATCTCATATGATGAAATAACTCCTGATATACTTAGAACTTTCATTATCTTACATGAATTGGGTCACGCAAAAGATTTTGTTGTAAACTATGAGTCAAATCCTGATTATCAAGGACAAAAGTTAGATGACGTATGGGAGGATCATTATGAAAACTGTCTGATGTCACTGCCGGTACCGGGATTGGATCCAGTTGATCTAAGGCAAGAGATAAAATTTTTTTCTAATCTTGACGATTTTATCAAAAAACATCCAGAAATCCACGGAAGAGTTAATCAGGATGAAATAAAATCTTTCGAAGATCTTCTCGAGTTGCAGGAAAAGGCTTATAGAAAATCGCCTTATGAAAGTTATGCTGATAAGTTTGCCGTTAACATTATTATGGAAAATGGCATTCTAAATTGGTAATTGTCCGTCTAGGCTCGGGCTAGCAGAGACTGATAAACCGGTAACTGGAAATTAACAAAACAAGGAGTTGTATGTGTGGAATTGTTGGCTACATTGGCAAGGGGAATGGTGCAGAGGTCGTCGTCGACGGTTTGAAGCGTTTGGAGTATCGTGGTTATGACTCATGGGGTGTCGCTATCCCAAATGATGACAAGATTTTGATTCACAAGCAGGTTGGTAAGATTGGCGGTTTTGATCTGAAAGATGCTCCGGAGCTGGTCGGCCAGATCGCCATCGGCCATACGCGCTGGGCAACACACGGTGGCGTGACTGCGGCAAACTCACACCCACACCTGTCAGCAGACAAGACGATTGCTGTCGTTCACAACGGTATCATCGAAAACTATCAGGAAATGCGTGCCAAGCTGGAAAAGCAGGGGGTGAAATTTCGTTCTCAGACAGATACCGAGGTCATCCCGCAGGCAATTGAAATTGAATTAAAAAAGACGCCAAATTTTGAGAAAGCAGTGCGAAATGTTCTCAATGATCTCGAAGGGAGCTACGCTGTTGCCATCGTCATCGAGGGCGGCAAGAAATTGATTGGTGCGCGCAAAGGCAGCCCACTGGTTTTCGGTATTGGCAAGGATGGTTTTTATCTTGGGAGTGATGTGCCGGCTTTTCTGAAATATGCCAATAAAGCAGTTTTTCTGGACGACTTAGAGATGGTCGAAGCGGATGAAAACGGCTATGAGATTATCAATATCATCAACGGGAAAAAGGTTGAGAAAAAGATTACCAAGATTGCTTGGAGTATTGAAGATGCAGAGAAGGGCGGTTACCCGCACTTCATGATCAAGGAGATGCTGGAACAACCGATGGTGCTCGATAAGACGGCGGCGACGAGTGATGAGGAATTAAGCAAAGCGGCGGCGATGATTCGCAAAGCGAAACAGATTTGGGTTGTTGCCTGTGGCACGGCGCTTCACGCTGGTATGTATGGCTCCTATATTTTCGCTTTAAACAACGACATCAATTTGCGTCCGGTCTCAGCCGGTGAGTTTCCTTACTTTGCCAAGTTTGTCGGCAAAAACGACCTCGTCATCTGTGTCTCACAGTCCGGGGAAACTGCTGATGTGATGGAGGCGGTCAAGAGCGCCCATGCCAGTGGCGCCAAAGTATTGGCTCTGGTTAACGTCATGGGGTCAAGCCTGATGCGCGCGGCTGACTACTCGATCGTGACCAAGGCTGGTCCGGAGATTTGCGTCCTCTCGACTAAGGCATACCTGTCGCAGGTGGCGATGTTTATGATGCTCTCTTGCGAATTAAATAATAAAGTTGCTGTCGGTAAGAAACAGTTGAAGAGGATCAAGGCGGATGCTGAGAAAATTTTAGCTAAGGACAGTTTAAATAAAATTAAAAAAGTCGCCAAGGAATTGGCCAAGGCTGATAATATCTACGCTATCGGTCGCGGTGTGAACTATCCGACCTCGCTCGAAGCTTGTTTGAAAATTAAAGAAGTTTCCTATATCCACGCCGAAGGTTTTGCCGGTGGTGATCTCAAGCACGGTCCGATCGCCCTGATCGCACCGGGTACACCGGTTCTCGTCTTTGTCGCCAACGACGGCCCCAAAGGGGCACCCTTCGGGGGTGCTGACAAGGAGATCGTTTCCAATGCGATGGAGGTAAAAGCTCGTGGTGCTGAGGTGATCGGCATCTCCTTCGAGAACAACCAGGTCTTCGATCGCTATTTCCCAGTCGATGACCATGGCATCTTCACCGGTATTGCCGCCATCATCTACTCACAGGTTCTCTCCTACTACATCGCGCTAGAAAAGAATCTTGATCCCGACAAGCCAAGGAATTTGGCCAAATCGGTGACCGTCAAGTAATCACGAAATATGAAAATTATACAAAACTACGAAAAAGAAATGTCATCCTGAGGCAAAGACGAAGGATCTAGGTGAAGTCGCACGCTCGTTTCCACTCGCTAGAACCTGTTCTGAGCTTGCCGAAGGATTCTTCACTTCGTTCAGAATGACAGTTTTGTGGCAATTTATTTCAAATAAAAGATCTCTCCACTTTCAAGCCACACCGGTCGAGATGACTGATTTAAATTAAACGTCGGTTTTTATATACGACTCTTGTTTTTATCATTGAAAAATGGTATCGTTTTGGCATTCCCAAGTGGAAGGAGAGTCTGGGTGGTGTACGTCTGTCCGGTTTGCAACTGTGCAGTCTGTGTGGAGAATGTCGGTGGATTGACCCGGGTGAGCCAGCATCCCACCGGGCTTCTCTCCGGCGTCGAATGTCTCGGAACCGGTCAAGAGCCGGTCGTTCGGACACTCCGGATCGAACAGTCCGCCACGGGCGGACAAGGAGCGACAAGTGAGTAAGGGCAACGAAATCCTCGACCGGGGGAAGAACATCCTCTGTGCTGTTCTCATGGAACAAGGTATCGAAGCAGAAGTGGAGATTGCAGAGAACGGTAGTCTATTGGTGCTAGTGAGTGAATACCTAGCTACCGATGCGGAAGCCGCCATCGCTGATGCGATGCGTCGCGGTGGCGTGAAGGCGGTGGTCAAGGCGACCCCACTAAAGCCGGTGGACTGACAGTCACGATCAGTCCACCAGCCGGAGCCGGAGAGTCAAGATAAAGTGTCGAGAAGACAAATTATCACGACCCTCCGGCTCGCATTGTTTTTAGTACATTATTTTTAAAATATTGTTCTCCACAAGGTCGAACAATAGCTAGTATTCAATGATCTTAATTAGAAGTTCTCGATAATCTCGGATAACAATTAATATTCTTCGAGCTTGTCGAGAAGTTATCACCAATCTCTTTTCCATTCACCTGATATTAATTTCTTTTTCTTATCCTGGTTCCAATTTTTGATTTGAATCTCTCTTTTCCGTGCCAATTCCAATTCATTAAATTCTTCATAATAAACTAATTTTTTGACACCGTGTTTTTCTGTATATTTCGAGCCAAGTCGAGAAACATGTTGGTCAAATCTGTTTGCTAAATCCCAAGTCATGCCGGTGTAATATGTACCGTCAAGGCATTCTAGAATATAGACGAACCAATGCCATTTCTTCTTCATTGTTCTCCACAAGGTCGAACAATAATTAATATTTTTCGAGTTTGTCGAGAAGTTCTCGATTAACTCGAACAATATTGTGTCTATCTTTTGTACTTCTTTCTCTTGTCGAGGAATTTTAGTTTGGCGAGTTGCTTTTCAATCATGACAGCGGCTTCGTTGTACTCGACCTCGTTCTGAGCCGAGTCGCGAACAAGCTCGGCAGCTTTTTTGGCCTCGATGATCTTTAGCTCATCGAGAGAGCCAGCATCCTCAGCGGTGTCAGCCAAGACCTTGACGACATTGTTGGCCACTTCGACTAGGCCGCCCTCGGTCGCCAGATTATGTGTGCTGGAACCATTTTTGATGACGATCTCGCCCGGTTTGAGCAGGGCGATCAGCGGCATGTGATTTGGCAGGACGCCAATCTCGCCGCGATCAGTCGGCAATATGACCTCAGTGGCCTCTTGTTCGTATTTGACTCCGTCAGGAGCGATAAGTTTTAGGGTAAAAGAATTCATAATTAACCTAATTATTCTAATTGCTCTAATTGACCTAAACAAGCACCAGTGTCTCAATTTCTAATTTTGGGAATTTTGATTTGGGATTTTTTTAGAAATTAGGTTAATTAGAAATTAGAAATTTTATTTTACCTGTTCTATGCCACCTTTCATATAGAAGGCTGTTTCTGGTTTGCTATCGTGTTTGCCTTCGATAATCTCCTTAAAGCCGGCGACTGTGTCCTTTAGCGGGACGTAGACGCCGGGAGTGCCGGAGAAGACCTCAGCGACGTGGAATGGCTGTGAGAGGAAACGTTGGATCTTGCGGGCGCGAGCGACGGTCAGTTTGTCCTCATCAGAGAGCTCCTCCATGCCAAGAACGGCGATAATGTCCTGAAGATCCTTGTATCGTTGAAGGAGACGTTGAACTTCACGGGCGACATTGTAATGTTCCTCGCCAACAATATTTGGGTCGAGGATGTTTGAGGTTGAGGCGAGCGGATCGACAGCTGGGTAAATACCAAGCTCAGTCAGAGAACGGTCAAGGACGACGGTCGAGTCAAGGTGAGCGAAGGTTGTTGCCGGAGCCGGGTCAGTTAGGTCGTCAGCCGGGACGTAGACCGCCTGGACTGAGGTGATCGAGCCTTTCTTGGTCGAAGTAATTCTTTCCTGAAGCTGGCCCATCTCCTCAGCTAGAGTTGGCTGATAACCAACGGCTGATGGCATGCGGCCAAGTAGTGTTGAAACTTCAGAACCAGCCTGAGTGAAACGGAAGATGTTGTCGATGAAGAGCAAGACATCCTTGCCTTCGTCACGGAAATATTCAGCTTGAGCCAGACCAGCCAGACCGACACGCATTCTCGCTCCAGGTGGCTCATTCATCTGACCAAAGACTAGAGCAGTTTTGTCGAGAACCCCAGACTCTTTCATCTCGCCGTAGAGGTCGTTACCTTCACGAGTTCGCTCACCAACACCAGCGAAGACAGAGATACCTGAGTGCTCGGAGGCAATGTTGCGAATCAATTCCTGAATCAGGACGGTCTTGCCGACACCGGCACCGCCGAAGAGGCCGACCTTACCACCTTTGGTGATAGGAGCGATCAGGTCGATAACTTTGATACCGGTTTCGAAAATCTCTACCTTGGTGTTTTGCTCGTCAAAGGCCGGAGCCGGGCGGTGGATCGGGTAGAAATCCTTGCTTTTTGGCGCTGGTTTACCATCGATCGGCTGGCCGACAACGTCGAACATGCGACCAAGCGAGGTCGTGCCGACGGGAACCTTGATCGGTCCGCCGGTGGCGGTCACTAAAGTCCCGCGTTGCAAGCCATCAGTCGAGCCCATGGCGACAGCTCTGACGGTCGTTTCGTCTATGTGCTGCTGGACTTCGAAGACGAGGCGCTTTTTCTGCCCGTCTGACTTTTTGTCAGCCGAGGCCGCGTCTTCGACTTGGCACTCCAGTGCGTCATAAATTTCTGGTAGCTTGTCATCAAATTTGGCGTCGATAACAGCTCCGATAATCTGGGTGATTTTTCCTTTTGTTGGCATTTAAATTCCTATTCTTTATATTGTCATTCTGAGCGAATGTGAAGAATCTCAGATATAGTTGGAATCCTTCATTTCATTCAGGATGACATTTAATTTATTAAATTTCCATAAACCCCATCCGACTTCCCCTTAAAAAGGGGAAGGGCTACTTCATTGCCTCGGCAGCGCCGCTGATCTCGGCGATTTCACGGGTGATATTGCCCTGGCGGACGGTATTGTACTCCAGTTGCAGGTCAGCGATTAGATCGCCGGCATTGTCAGTGGCGTTTTTCATTGCCATCATCCGAGCTGAATGTTCTGAAGCGTTGGCCTCAAGTACTGTGCCGAAAATCTGTATTCGGATAAACTGACCAAGAATAGTTTTCAAGACGGCGTCAGGATTGGGCTCGAATTTGTATTCAATATCATTATTTGTCGTCGGTTTCTCCCAGAGATCCGGAATATCAATGTGCTCTGAGGTAATTGGCAGTATTTGTTTGACGACAGGTGTCTGCTTTATCGCTGATTCGAAATGAGAGTAGATCACCACGATTCGATCGTATTTACCAGAGATATAGTCATCCATCATCAGCTTGGCGATCGGTGTTGTCTCGCCAAATTCGATCTCGCGGCCAAAGCCGGTAAACTCAGCGATGAGCTCACCAGTCGGCATCTTTTTGATAAAATTGGTGCCCTTTTTGCCGACGGAGACAAGATCAATGTTGGCGATGATGTCTGTCTCGCTGCCGATTTTGAGCTCACCCTTAGCATAAGCCAGCGCCTTATTGAGAATGTTGGTGTTGTAGCTACCGCAGAGACCGCGATCGGAGGTGATGACGATGACGCCGATTTTTTTTGTTTCGGTTCTTTTCTGAAGTAAAGGATGATTTTGGGGGTCAGTAATTTTACCCAGCATCTCCAGGGTGTTCCAGGAGTTTTGGATGTAGCTCCTAGCATTTTCGATAGTTTTGACGGCTTTTTGCATCTTCAGCGAGGAGATCATTTCCATCGCCTTGGTAATTTGCCGTGTATTGTTGACCGACTTTATTCGTCGGCGAAATTCTTGTGTGGATGGCATATCGTCGCTAACGCTCCAATTTACAATTTCTAATTATCAATTTCCAATCAATTGTTAATTTTCTATTTCTTTTTCTTGCCACTGTCGGCGGCTTTTTTGTTTTTTACCGACTGTTTTATCTCTGTACTTTCCTCGAGTGTCTCAGTCTTTTCTTCATCCTCTTTTTTATCCACCTCTCCGTCATTCTGATTTTCTGTCACTTTCTTCTCCTCAGCCACAGCCTCCTCAACCTTCTTGGTGTTTTTAGATAGAAAATCATTTAACTTTTTCTCATCAGCTTCAGAGATCTCGCCTTTTTCCTTGATATTAGTTAGAACACTTTTCAGTCCTGCGCGAGCTTTGCTTAGGATCTCTGCTTCGGTATCAATGATCTCCTCGACTTTGTAGCCGTCGAGATAACCCTTGTCAGCGGCGTAGAGAGCCAGGACTTGCTCTTCGACCGGCAGTGGAGAATACTGCGGCTGTTTCATTACTTCAGTGATGCGTTTGCCGCGCTCGATTGTTTTCTTAGTCTCAGCGTCAAGATCTGATGCAAACTGAGCAAAAGCGGCTAGCTCGCGGTACTGAGCCATCTGAAGTTTGAGTTTACCGGCGACCTTTTTCATCGCCTTGATCTGGGCGGCACCACCGACACGGGAGACGGAGATACCGATGTTGAGCGCTGGTCGGACACCCTGGTAGAAAAGATCTGACTCGAGGAAGATCTGACCGTCAGTGATCGAGATAACGTTGGTTGGGATGTAGGCGGAGACGTCACCAGCCTGGGTCTCGATGATCGGTAGAGCCGTCATCGAACCGCCACCAAATTCCTTGGACAGACGGCAAGCGCGCTCGAGTAGTCGAGAGTGGAGGTAGAAGACATCACCGGGATAAGCTTCGCGTCCAGGTGGGCGGCGGAGCAGAAGAGAGACTTGGCGATAGGCCCAAGCCTGTTTGGTCAGGTCGTCGAAGACGATCAGGACGTCCTTGCCCTTTTCCATAAAATATTCACCGATAGCACAGCCGGTATATGGAGCGATATAGGAGAGAGCGGCGGGATCAGAGGCGCCAGCGAGGACGATGGTAGTGTAATCCATGGCACCGGCTTCCTCAAGCTTGGCGACGATACGAGCAACCTTTGATTTTTTCTGACCGACAGCGACGTAGATGCAGATCGGTCGGCTTTCTTTTGGTAAATCTTTCTGATTGATGATGGTATCGATAGCAATAGCTGTCTTGCCGGTACCACGGTCACCGATGATAAGCTCACGCTGACCGCGACCGATCGGGATCAGAGCGTCGATCGCCTTGATGCCGGTCTGGAGTGGCACAGTCACTGATTGACGGGTGATGACGCCGGGAGCGATCTTCTCGATCGGCATCAACTTATCTGTCTTGATCTTACCTTTGCCGTCGAGCTGTTCTCCCAGTGGATTGACGACTCGGCCGACGATGTCGTCGCCGACTTCGATACTGGCAACCTTACCGGTCGTCAGTACCTTGTCGCCGGCCTCGATCGAGGTGTAATCGTCGAGGACGATGGCACCAATCGTCGACTCCTCGAGGTTGAGGGCCATAGCTGTCAATTTACCATCCTTAGACTCGATCTCGAGCAGCTCGCCGGACTTGGCATCTCGGAGGCCATAGATCTTGGCGATGCCGTCACCAATCTCGGCGACCTCACCGACCGTTTCTTCCTTGGCCTTGGTGTCGAAATCAAGAATTTCTTTTTTTAACTCATCGATCAGACTGTTTGTGCTCATAGGATATCCGTTTATTATTTTAATCTTTTAATATCTTACTTAACTTTTCGATCTTGCCTCGGGTGCTGAGATCGATGACCTTGTCATCAACCTCAACTACGATACCGGACCAATTATCTTTGATAATATTTGAGACGACGATCTTGGCATTTATCTTCTTGCTAACCTTACTGCTAATATCGGCAATTTCTTTGTTGCTCAATTTCTTCTCCGAATAGACTTTCGCCAGTTTTTTGCCCTCTTTCTTGGCCTCTGCCAGGTCAATCTCGTTCAAGATTTTTTTCAGATCGCGATATTGATTGTTTTTCTGGAGCGAATACCAAAAACTTCGAGCAGCTTTTTTCAGATCAGTCTTGCTGCTTAGTCCCTCGACTAGGGCCTCGGCGTAAGTTTGTGGTTTATGCTTCATAATACTTCAATTATCATTTACCAATTATCAATTTCCAATTAATTTCTAATTACCAATGATCAATTGAAAAATGAAAACTGATAACTAATTGATAACTGGAAACTGGTAACTGAAAATTTTATAAGTCTGCTATCGCTTTACTGGTCAATTTATTCTTTTGTTCCTCAGTCAGCTCATCGCCAACAATCTTGGACAGGGCGATGACGACAACATCAGAGATTTCACTTTTGGCAGATTTTAGCGCCTTGTTCTTGGCAGAGGCGGCTTCAGCCTTAGCATTGTCCATGATGCGATCAGCTTGTTCACTGGCTTTTTTGACAATACCGGCGGCCTCTGCTGTCGCTTCAATCTTGGAGTTTTTCAAGATTTCGTTGGCATCTTTATATGCTTTCTCGAGAATTTTCTCTGACTCTGTTTCTGCTTTTGCTCGATCTTTAGCAGCTGTTTCAGCATCTTTCAGTCCCTTGTCAATTTTCGTGGCTCTGTCGTCGAGCAGACCGGAAATTGGCTTGTACAGAAATTTCGACAAAAGCCAAAAAAGTATCGCAAAATTAACAATCTGAGCAATAATAAGTTTTACATCTATTCCTAAGACTTCCATAGAAACCCTTTTCGATTAATTTCCAATTACCAATTTACAATTTTCATTCAATTTCCAATGTTCAATCCTTGAATATTGAATGGACGTTGTACGTTGATTTGTTGATAATTTCAAGATCAAATAGCAGAGAGTGAATTCACTCTCTGCATATCTGATCTTGCTAGACCAATTTGACGATCAGGGCAACAACCAGAACGTAGATGGCGATAGCCTCAGCGAAGGCGATAGCCAAGATCATTGGTCCCTGAACTTTGCTAGCAGCTTCTGGATTTCGGCCGATGGCCTCAAGACCAGTGGAACCGATTTTGCCGATAGCTATAGCTGGGGCGATAGCACCGATAGCGATGGTGGCGGCCGCGGCGATAATGGATGCAAGTTCCTTTTCCATTTTTTAACTCCTTATTTAACTTATTTATTTAATTTCTAATAATAATTATGCGATGGCATGTTCATGTTCGTGTTCTTCGTGGCTGGTAATCGCCAATTTGATAAAAACCGATGCTAGCATGGTGAAGACCAGTGCCTGGATAAAGCCAACAAAGATTTCAAGCATATAAAATGGAATCGGTCCGACATACGGTAAAAGCATGGTGATAACGCCGAGTAAAACCTCTCCGGCAAAAATATTGCCAAAAAGACGAAAGGAAAAGGAGACGATACGAGAAAACTCTGACATTAACTCCAGCATGCCGACAAAAAGCAAAATCGGACTTTTGAAATTAAAAAATTTTCTCGCATAGGGTCCAAAACCAATTGCCATCATACCATAGA